>Ga0066683_10000721_pt1 | contig 11517 bp, 15 predicted proteins | sample GraSoiAngelo_132_FD_62296 | JGI IMG/M metagenome (GOLD analysis project Ga0066683, IMG submission 62296) | Grasslands soil microbial communities from the Angelo Coastal Reserve, California, USA - 14_0929_02_40cm | ecosystem: Environmental > Terrestrial > Soil > Grasslands | place: USA... | reverse complement strand
CGCCGCTCGTTGCCGTTCGCCATGGCAGTCATCTTGTCACCGGATGGGCTGTGTGACAGCCATCGGGCCGCTCGCCGTCGCGATGCGTCCCGGGGCCGTCCTCTCAGGGTCGCGAGCCAGTCGATGCGGGATACTGGGGCGCATGGCGCGTAGCCAGGCGGCGCCGCCCGACGACCCGGCGCTCAGGGAGCGGTTCGAGCGCGAGGTGCTCCCCCTCCTGCCGAACCTGTACTCGGCCGCGCTCCGCATGACCCGCAACCCCGCCGACGCGGAGGACCTGGTCCAGGAGACGTACCTGCGGGCCTACCGGGGGTTCTCGGGGTTCGAGGAGGGGACGAACCTGCGGGCCTGGATGTACCGGATCCTCACGAACACCTTCATCAACTCCTACCGGAAGAAGCAGCGGGAGCCGGTGACCGTGCAGGAGGACGATCTCGACGAGTGGTACCTGTACGACAAGCTGGGGGAGAGCGGGGTCGAGCCCTCGGCGGAGGCGGAGGTCATCCGGAGCATGCCCGACGAGGACGTCCAACGGGCCCTGGAGGCCCTCCCAGAGGGATTCCGCCTGGCCGTGCTGCTTGCCGACGTCGAGGGATTCTCATACAAGGAGATCGCCGAGATCCTGGGGATCCCGATCGGGACCGTGATGTCGCGGCTGCACCGGGGAAGAAGGGCGCTGGAGAAGGCGTTGTGGGAGAGAGTACGGGAGAGAGGCCTTGTGTCCGATTGATTGCCGCCAGGTCCTGACGCAGATCGAGCTCTATCTCGACGGGGAGCTCGATGTGTCCCTGCACGCCGAGGTCCACGAGCACATCGGCACGTGTGGGAACTGCGCCGACCGCTCCGAGTTCCAGCGCCGGCTGAAGGCCATGCTGCGGGCCAAGTGCGGCTGCGACGAGGTGCCCGCGGACCTGCTCCAGCGGGTCCACGCGTTGCTGCAGGAGACCCCTCCGACCCCTCTGTAACCGGGTCAGCCACTCGAGCCGCCTGCCCCGGTCCGCCCTTCAGATCGTCCGAACCCCACGGGTCCCGGCGTCGAATGGTCGGGCGAAGGAGCGCTCCCATGACCAAGGGAACCCGACCCGGGCACTTGCCGCCCGCCTCCAGGACGGAGGACCAGGGCCGAGTGTGCTCCCATCCCGGCTGCCATACGAAGCTCTCCATCTACAACCTGTCGGATCGGTGCTGGCAACACGCCGAGATCGTCTTCCCGAACTACCGGGGGAAGCGGCTCGTCGATCCCAGGAGCTAGCGGAACCCGCGCTCCCCCCTCCCGATGCGCGGGATCCGTGAAGGAGAACGACCCCGAAAGGGGTCGTTCTTCGTTTCCGGCCGGGGAGGCTAGGATTCGCGCTTGGCGATATCAGTCTGCACGACGGGAGGGAGGGAGCATCGAGTGGCCGACGAGCTCGGGACGATCCTCGGCGTCTGGGCCCATCCGGACGATGAGACCTACTTGGCGGCGGGGCTGATGGCTCGCGCGGTTCGAAACGGCTCCCGCGTGGTGTGCGTGACGGCGACCCGTGGCGAGGGTGGGTCGATGGACGAGGAGCGGTGGCCGTCGGCAACGATGGGCGACGTGAGGGAGAAGGAGCTGCTCCGCTCGCTCGCCGTCCTCGGCGTCGACGAGCACCTGTGGCTCGACCTGCCCGACATCGACATGGACGCCCCGCTCCCCGAGGAGGGGGCGGGCAAGGTCCGGGCCGTCATCGACGAGGTACAACCCGACACCGTGCTGACGTTCGGCCCCGACGGCATGACCGATCACGCCGGCCACAAGTCCGTGTCTCGTTGGGCAACCGAAGGGTTCCAGCACAGCGGGAAGCCCGGAGCGAAACTCCTCTATGCCACGGTGACACCCGATTGGGCGGAGCGATGGGTGCCGGTGTACAACCGGTTCAACGTGTTCCGGCCGGGCACGCCGCCGGTGACTCCCCGGGAGGAGCTCAGCATCGAGTACGACCTCCCCTCCGACATCCTCGAGCTGAAGCTTCGGGCCATCCAGGAGCACGTCAGCCAGGTCGAGGGGATGGTCCAGGCCTTCGGCGAGGACATCTTCCGCGAGGCGATGCGGGGCGAGTACTTCCGGCTGGCGGCGGTGAAGGCATGACGCTCGCGTTCGGGCTGCTCGGGTCGGGAGAGTTCGAGCCATGGCAGGCAGAGGTGGACCGCTGGCTGATGGAGCGATCGGCCAACCCCGGCGCCCCGGTGTTGATCCTGCCCACGGCGGCCGCCCACGAGGGTGACGAGATGTTCGACCACTGGGCGAGCAAGGGCCTCGATCACTACCGATCCGCGGGGATCCCGGCCGAGGTGGTTCCGCTGAAGACCCGCGAGGACGCGGCCCGGCCGGAGCTCGTCGGAAAGCTGGAAGGCGCCTCCGCCGTCTTCTTCTCCGGCGGGAACCCCAAGGTGCTCTCGGCCAAGCTGGCGAAGACCCCCTTCCTCGCAGAGCTGCTTCGGGTGATGAAGGCCGGCGTCCCCTACGCGGGGTGCAGCGCGGGGGTGGCCTGCCTGGGGCCGGCTGCGCCCGACAGCGACGCCATGGTGGTCGACGAGAGTGTGATGGAGCACCCTGGGCTCGACATGTTCAGCGACACGAACTTCGGCCCCCACTGGGACGAGCTCGACAGCTTCGTCCCCGGGCTGACCGACCTGATCGTGCGATGGACCCCACCGGGCTGGCTGCTGTTCGCGATCGACACGAACACGGCGGCCGCCGGGGACGGAGAGCGATGGACGGTGATGGGTTCTGGGAAGGTCCATCTGCACACGGCGGGTGAGTGGGAGCACTACGGCGCCGGGGAGTCGTTCTCTCGGTCGCTCCCGCTCGGGAGCGCGTGGGTCTAGTGCGAACCGGCGGACGTCAGGTGAGGAGGGGCATGTCATGGTGCTCGTGCAGTTCCGGGTGACGGTGCCCGACGTGGAACGGTTCCGGGTCGCGTGCGAGAAGTGGTATCCGACGTTCGAGCAGGACGGCGCCCGCAATCAACAGGTCTGGAACAGCGAGTCGAACCCGAACGAGGTCACCACCCTGACCGAGTGGGAATCCCACGATCAGATGATGGAGTCCTCCGAGAAGTGGGGGGATCCGTTCCAGGAGGACGCGGGAACCGTGGGCCTGGAGTGGGAGACGAGGATCTGGCACCGAGTGCTGTGAGCGGGACGGCGCCGAAGGGGTCGAAGCTCACGCGGGACAGCCCGATCGAGAAGCGCGCGCCCGAGATCATCCGCATCCTGTCGGCGACGTATCCCCAGGCCAAGGTGGCGCTCAACTTCTCCACCCCGCTCGAGATGCTCGTCGCCACCATCCTGTCGGCGCAGTGCACGGACGAGCGCGTCAACCAGGTCACGGCGTCGCTGTTCCAGAAGTACCGGACGTGTGAGGACTACGTGAAGGTGCCCGAAGCCGAGCTCGCGGCCGACATCAAGCCCACCGGATTCTTCAACCAGAAGACCAGGGCCATCCGTGGGGCCTGCCAGCGGATGATCGATGTCTACGGGGGGCAGGTCCCCGACACCATGGAGGACCTCCTGACGCTGCCGGGCGTGGCCCGCAAGACGGCGAACATCGTGCTCGGCAACGCCTTCGGGAAGGTGGAGGGGATCGCCGTCGACACCCACGTGCGCCGGCTGGCCGAGCGCCTGGGCTTCAGCACGGAGAAGGACCCCGACAAGGTCGAGCGCGATCTGATGCGTCTCGTCCCGAGGGAGAAGTGGTTCCCGTTCACCTACGTCCTGATCGACCACGGACGAAGGATCTGCACGGCTCGCAACCCGAAGTGCGAGATCTGCCCGGTGAACCACCTGTGCCCGTCGAGCCGGGTCTAGGTTCGAGCGCCACCGATCAGCCCAGGGCGGCTATCCGTTCGGCCGGCCCGATCTGGCGCATGGCCCTGCGCTCCTCCTCGGAGGTACCGCCCCACACCCCCGAGTCCTGGCCGGTGGCCAGGGCCCACTGGAGGCAGTCGGGGCGGACCGGGCACATGGCGCAGACGGCCTTCGCCGCCTCCGCTTGGGCCAGAGCGGGCCCTGTGGACCCCACGGGGAAGAACAGCTCGGGGTCGACCCCGATGCACCTGGCCTGCCGGACCCATTCCATGCCCTACCCCCACCCGCGGACGACCGTTCGGGGCCCTGCGGGCGAGGGGCCGAGCGGCGCCGAATATACTCCGGCCGGTTTTCCACAGCAATGGCTGAACACTCGTTCAACGAAAGTGCGTTCCCGGTGGTGGTCGCCCACCGTGGCGCCTCCTCCACGCACCCGGAGAACACCCTGGCCTCCTTCGAGGCCGCGCTCGCCCTCGGGGCCCCGGTCGTCGAGCTCGACGTGCGGTTGTCGGCCGACGGGATCCCGGTGGTGCTCCACGACCCGGACCTGTCCCGGACCACCGACGGGTCGGGCTGGGTCCACGAGCTGACCTTCGAGGAGATCCGAGCCGCAAACGCAGGGACGGTGGAGCGGCCCCAGCGGATCCCGGCGTTCCGAGAGGTGCTGGACGCCGTGAGCGGGCGGGGAGGCTTGGCCGTCGAGATCAAGAACATCCCGGGAGAGCCGGCTTACGACGACGAGCGGGAGGCGATCGTGGAGGCGGCCCTGGCGGAGGTGCAGGCCAGCGGGTTTCGGGGACCCGTCCTGGTTATCTCGTTCAACCCGCGCTCGATCGCCGCGTCCAAGCGGCTGGCTCCGACCCTGCCGACGGGCTTCCTGTTCACCCGGGCCGTCGATCCCGATGCCGCCTTGGCCCACGCCCTCGACGCGGGTCACGAGTTCGTGTTTCCGGGGCACCGGGCGCTGGTGCCGGCCGGCCCGGCCTTCGTCGAGCGGGCCCACCGGGCGGGCGTGCGGGTGGGCACGTGGACGGTCGACGACCGGGAGACCTTCGGCTTCCTGCTGGATTGGGGGGTTGACGCCGTTGCCTCCAACGACCCGGCGATGGGGCTCGAGGTCCTGGCCGGCCGGCCAGGCTCAGGCAGTGGGTGAGGCGGTGGGGGAGTCGGTCGACGATGGGGTAGCCGTCGGGCTCACGGTGGGGCTCACCGTCGGCGACGGAGAGGGCGTTGGGATCGGCTCGACGGTGAAGGCGAGCGTGGCGGGGCGGGCGAGCGCGCCGTTCGCCGCGCTGCCTCGGATGACCACCTGGTAGACGCCGGGGACGTCCGGCTGTGCCGGAGGTCCCATTGCGGGCCAGACCACCTCGAGCGCATCCCCCGTCTGGTTGGGGAAGCTCGCGATCTCGCTCCCGGACGGGTCCAGAACGGAGACCGACCACGTCATCGAGGTCGAGCCCTTTGCCCGGATCCTGATGTCCACCGGTTGGCCCGAGACGATGGCCGAGGTGGACAGGCGGGGGTTGTACAGCTTCGGCAGGCCGGTGGTGGCGACGCGGGTCCGGATGCCGGGGAGCATGGCGTACAGGATGATCCCCGGGCAGTCGGTGATACCGGTGTCCCGGTGGCCCGAGATCGTCCGCAGCTTCACCTTCGCCCCCGCGGGATATCGCGTGGTGTCACCTCCGCCCGAGGTCATCACGGTCCGTGCCGATGGGTTGACATGGGCGACGTCGAGGCGCCAGGCGAGCAATCGTTCGAGCGCCCGGACCGCGGGCTCCGGCGGCCGAACGTAGTCGAAGGTGCCCATGACCGAGACGGAGAACGCGCCCGTGTTGAACCCCATCTGCGCCGCGCCGATCACGTTGTTGGTGACGCCGCCGGAGCGGCCCTCGAAGACGTCACCGAACCGATCGACAAGGAAGTTGTACCCGATGTCGCACCAGCCACGGCCGTTCGTGTGGTACGCGTAGATGCCCCGGACGACGTCGTCGGCCTGGGATTGCGTGTACGAGTTGGAGCCCGCGGTGTGGTGGACGAACCCCATGCTCAGGAAGCCGGCCAGGAGCGGGGTGCAGTTCATCAGCTTGGGATCCGCGCCCCACTGATCGCGCGAGATGATCCGGGGACGGCGGGTCGAGGCCTCCGCGGCCGAAGGCGCGAACGGGCCGCCGGGGGCTCCCACGGCGACCGGACCGGCGTCCGCGGGTCCCGTTCCCGGGCCGTCCGCCGTGCCCGAGCTGTTGATGAACAGGACCCGGACGTTCCCCACGACGGTGGCCTTCGGAAGGTCCATCGAGAACCGGACGCACCGTGCCTCGCCGGTCCAGGCGTAGGAGGACCCTCGGAGGCCGCTCCGGTACTCCGCGGTTCCGGGGTCGGGGCCTCCCTCTTCGTCGATCCGGATCGGGCGACCGAGCGAGGATCCGTCGGGACCGGCTGCGGCGACGGTGGTCACGGCCCGTCCGCCGGACTGCTCCCAGGTGAAGGCCAGCCCGTCGAACCAGATCGGTGCGCACTCCCGGATGCGGGCGGTTCGCATCGCCGTCGCGGCGCGAAGCTCGCCGTTCGGCGTGAGCGCACCGGCGGCGCCGCCTGTTCGCGGCAGGAGGGCCCGGATCTCGACCGGGACGGAGCGGAGCACGGTCTCGGGCGCCGCGCGGCTCGCCGCGAGGGGCACGAGTCCGAGCGCCGCGCTCGCCGTCGCGACGACGACGAGGGCACGCACGGCCCGGCGGGCATGGGGATTGGATTCGGCCATGGGCTGGAACGGAACGTCCCTGTCTACAGCGGGATGTGGGAAAAGGCAACCACCCTGGTCGCGCTCTACCATCGGCCCGCGATGCACGAGGCCTTGAGGGACCGCCGCGGCGACCGAATCGCCCCGTCCTTGTTGCTCGCGTGAGCGCGCGAGACCTCGCCGCGATCCGCCGGGACATCGTGGCCTGTCGGGCCTGTCCCCGACTGGTCGAGTGGCGCGAGCGGGTGGCGCGCGAGAAGGCACCCCGGTTCGCGGACCAGGAGTACTGGGGGAGGCCGGTGCCGGGGTTCGGCGACCCGGCCGCTCGCATCCTGGTGGTGGGACTGGCTCCCGCGGCCCACGGCGGGAACCGCACCGGCCGCATCTTCACCGGGGATCGCTCCGGTGATTTCCTGTACGCGTCCCTATATCGAGCCGGGCTGTCGAACCAACCTCAGTCGACGTCGCGGGTGGACGGCTTGAAGCTCCGCGGCGTCTATCTCGCATCGGTGAACCGATGTGCGCCGCCGGGGAACCGGCCGACCCCCGAGGAGCGGGACACCTGCCTGCCCTACCTGGTCCGGGAGCTCCGAGCGCTCGACCAGGTCCGGGCCGTCGTAGCCCTCGGCGCCTTCGCCTGGGACGGTGACCTCCGAGCGTTCGCCACGTTGGGTCACCGGATGCGGCCGAGGCCCGCGTTCGGACACGGCGCCGAGGTGGCGATCGGCCCGTACGCGCTCCTCGGCTGCTTCCACCCCAGCCAGCAGAACACGTTCACCGGCAAGCTCACGCCGGCGATGCTCGACGCCGTACTGGCCAGGGCCAAGGCCGTCGCCGGCCTCGCGTGAGGCTCAGCCCTCGTCGTCCTGGTCGATCCCCCGATCTCGCTCTCGGCGCTGCTGCGCCAGGAACCGGCGGATGAGTGGCAGTCGGTTCAGCTCCAGGATGAACAGCACGAGGAGGGTGGACAGGATCCCGGAGAGGAACGCCCCGGACCCGATGAGGACCCCCACCGCCGCGACGGCCCACGCCGATGCCGCGGTGGTGAGCCCGAGGATGCCGCCGGTGGCCTCACGGAAGATCAGCCCCGCCCCCAGGAAGCCCACGCCGGTGACCACCCCGGCGATGACCTTCTCGGCCGACGCGGGGAAGCCCTCGACCCCGATGGCAGTGAACCCCGCAGCGCCCAGCGCGATCAGGGCAAAGGTGCGCTCTCCGGCGGGCTTGCCCCTCCATTCCCGCTCGAAGCCGATGGCGTAGCCGAGGCCGGTGGCCAGGGCCATCCGGCCGATCAGCGCCCACTCCGAGAACTGGAGCATGGGGCAAGGCTAGCCCATGGGCATGGATGATCGTGGAAGGCGGTTACCCTGAGAAGCGTGCGTCGCCACGGCATGTTCCCCGCGCCCGTTCCGGACCAGGACCGCCGCCCCATCAGGAGGCAGACGGTCCGCCGGGTCATCGGCACCTTCCGTCCGTATCGGGGGAAGGTCGCGTGGGTCGGCCTGGCCATCGTCGTGACCTCCGGCCTCGGCGTGGTGAACCCCCTGCTGATCAAGCGGATCTTCGACCACGCGTTGTTCGGCAACCCTCCGGGCCAGTGCGACGGCGGGGCATGCCCCAACCTCCACACGCTGTACTGGAGCGTGGCGTTGATGGTTGCCATCCCCATCGTCACCGGGGTCATCGGGATCGGGCAGACCTACCTGGCCAACCTGGTGGGGCTGCGGGTCATGCAGGACTTCCGGAACGCGCTGTACCGCCATCTCCAGTTCATGCCGCTGCGGTTCTTCACGGCGACCCGGACCGGCGAGATCCAGTCGCGACTGGCGAACGACGTCGGCGGCGTGCAGACGGTGGTCACCGACACGGCCTCGTCCATCCTGTCGAACGTCGTGGTCATCACCAGCACGGTGATCGCCATGCTCCTCCTGTCGTGGCAGCTCACCGTCCTGTCTCTCTTCATGGTCCCGTTCTTCATGTGGCTCACGTACAAGGTGGGGAAGGCCAGGCAGAAGGTGGCCACGGTCACGCAGCAGTCGCTGGCCGACCTCACGTCCATCACGGAGGAGACGCTCTCGGTATCGGGCATCCTGCTGTCGAAGGCGTTCGGCCGCCAGCGCCACGAGATCGACCGGTTTCAGGGTGAGAACGAACGGCTCACCGGCCTCCAGATCCGCCAGACGATGATCGGCCGGTCGTTCTTCGCCGTGATCGGCACGATCTTCTCGATCACGCCGGCACTCGTCTACCTGGTCGCCGGATGGGTGCTTTCTGGTGGAGGCGCCGCCGCCGCAGCGATCACCGGCGGGACGATCGTCGCGTTCACCACCCTCCAGTCGCGGCTGTTCTTCCCCATCGGTTCGATGCTTCAGGTCTCGAGCGACGTCCAGACGTCGATGGCGTTGTTCGACCGGATCTTCGAGTACCTGGACATGGACCACGACATCGCCGACGCGGCGGACGCGGTCCCCTTGCTTCCGGAGCAGGTCCGAGGCAGGGTGCAGTTCAGCGACGTCTGGTTCCGCTACGAGACGCCCCCAGAGGGTGTTCCGCCGGTCTCCCCGTCCGACCTCGGCGACGGGCAGCGCGCCCCGCGGGAATGGACCCTGGAAGGGGTCACGCTCGACATCGAGCCGGGGCAGCTCGCGGCCCTCGTCGGGCCGAGCGGGGCCGGCAAGACGACCATGACCTACCTGGTGCCGCGGTTCTACGACGTGCAGGACGGTGCGGTCCTGATCGACGGGGTGGACGTGCGCAACCTCAAGCTCGAGTCGCTCGGCGACCTGATCGGCATGGTCACGCAGGAGACCTACCTGTTCCACACCACGGTCCGGCGGAACCTGCTCTACGGGAAGCCCGACGCCACGCAGGAGGAGCTTGTGGCCGCGGGGAAGGCGGCGTTCATCCACGACCGGATCATGGAGTTGCCGGAGGGCTACGACACCGTCGTCGGCGAGCGCGGGTACAAGCTCTCCGGTGGCGAGAAACAGCGCCTGGCCATCGCCCGGGTGGTCCTGAAGGACCCGCGGATCCTGATCCTCGACGAGGCCACGTCGAGCCTGGACACCACCTCCGAGCGCCTGGTGCAGGAGGCGCTCCGCCCGCTGATGCGGGGACGCACCACCGTCGCCATCGCCCACCGGCTGTCGACGATCCTGTCGGCCGACGTGATCTTCGTGGTGGACCGAGGAAAGATCGTCGAGCGGGGCACGCACCGCGAGCTGATCGAGCGAGGCGGCCTGTACGCGCGGCTGTACGAGCAGCAGTTCCGGGGCGGCCTGATCGAGGCGGAGTGCGAGGACGGCGTGGTGCTGTCGACCGGCGAGGTCGTCCGGACGGCGAGCGGGCCAGGCGAGGGATGATCGTGAGAACGGGCGCCTACGCGTCGAGGCGCTTCTCGTAGCCGAGCAGGACGAAGCCGTCGGGGAAGACGCGGTCGTCCAACCGTTCGAAGCCGAGCGCCTCGTACATCGACTGCGCGGCCCGCATCCGCCGTGTCGTGTTGAGGGTCAGCCGGTGCTTGCCGGCCCGGCGTGCCTCCTCGACGCTCGCGTCCATCAGCATGCGGGCGATCCCTCGCCGCCGGGCGTCCGGGTGCACGCCCAACATGCGGAGGTGCGCCTCGTCGGGCGGGACGGGGGGCTCGCCCTCTTCCGTTCGACCCTCCAGCTCCAGTGTCGCCGAGCCCAGGATCCGGCCGTCCTCCACCGCGACCAGCACGACGGTGCGCCCCGCGCGGTCTCGAACGTCGGCGATCCGGTCCAGATAGTCGTTCCAGTCGCCATCCTCCGGGCGAACGAACTCCCGATAGGCCAGCGCCGTCACCCGTCCAGCCTCCTCGTATTCCGCGGGCAGCGCCCGGCGAACCTCGATGGCCATGGCGAAAGGCTATCGTGCCGGCTCACGGTCAAGGGGATTGACGGCCTCTGCTTCCTCCAGGGAGGATGACGGCGTGGCCGAGCCCGATACCGTGCGGCTCCTCCTCGAGGGCCACCGGGCCCTGGCGGCCGAGCTGCTGTCCAGCCTGGAGGAACGGGGCTATCCCGACGCCCGGCCCGCGCACGCCGCGGTGTTCATGAACATCGACCGGCGCTCGGGGACCCGCCTCACCGAGCTCGCCCGCCGGGCCCGGATCACGAAGCAGGGCATGATGCTGATCGTCGACGACCTGGAGAATCGGGGATACGTCCGCCGTGTTCCTGACGTGGAGGACGCGAGGGCCAAGGTCGTCCGGCTGACCGCGCGAGGCAGGCGGTACGTGGCGGAGGCCCGCCGGGCGGTGGCCGCGCTCGAGGCCCGGGCCCGCCGCGAGCTGGGCGATCGCCGGTACGAGGCCCTTCGGAGCTCCCTCGAACAGCTCGTGGGGATGGGTGGCGAGGTGACCGAGGAGTGAGCCGGCGCTAGACGCCGATGGTCACGTTCAGCAGCTTCCCTACGCCGAAGGTGACGAGCGCGGCTCCGCCTCCGATCAACATCATGCGGAGGCCGGACAGGTAGAACGGCCGGCCCGTGAGGATCGACATCCCGGCGCCGATCGCGAACAGCGCGGCCAAGGCGAGCGCGGCGGAGGTCATGACGGCGCCGTTGCCGCTCCCGAACAGGAACGGCACCAGCGGGATCGCGGCGCCGGTCGAGAAGGTCGCGAACGACGAGCCCGCCGCCGCCCACGGCGACCCCAGACCCTCGGCGGGATCCAGGCCGAGCTCTTCCCGGGCGTGGGTGTCGAGCGCCACCTGCGGGTCCCGCATGAGCTCCTCCGCCAGCCGTGCGGCCAGGTCCTTGGAGATGCCCTTGCGCTCGTACAGGAGCGCCAGCTCCGCGCGCTCCGCCTCGGTGTCGGAGCCGATCTCGTGAGCCTCCAGATGGATCAGCCGTTCGAACACCTCGCGCTGCACGCGCATCGAGACGTACTCGCCGGCGGCCATGGAGAACGCGCCGGCCAGGAG
>Ga0066683_10000713_pt1 | contig 11559 bp, 10 predicted proteins | sample GraSoiAngelo_132_FD_62296 | JGI IMG/M metagenome (GOLD analysis project Ga0066683, IMG submission 62296) | Grasslands soil microbial communities from the Angelo Coastal Reserve, California, USA - 14_0929_02_40cm | ecosystem: Environmental > Terrestrial > Soil > Grasslands | place: USA... | reverse complement strand
ACCAATCCCTGGCACCACGCGCCGGGCCGGTACGCGGTCTTCACGCTCACCGGCGCTGTCGACATCGAAATCGGCGATGGCACCGTGCGTCGGCTCGGCCCCGGCGACATTCTGATCGCCGAAGACCGCACCGGCCAGGGCCACGTCACGCGCGAGGTCGGGCCGGAGCCGCGCGTGTCGATCTTCGTTCCACTCGATGGCGCCCGGTGAAGCACGGCACGGAGGGGATATGAGCGTCGTCACCTATGAGGCGGACGGCCGCGTCGGCATCGTCACGCTGAACCGTCCGGACAAGCTCAACGCGATCAGCGTCGAGCTCAAGAAGACGCTCGTCGAGCGCTTCCATGAGGCGGACGGCGATGCCACGACGAGCGTGGTGGTGCTGCGCGCCGAGGGCCGAAGCTTCTGCGCGGGCTACGACATCTCACCGAATCCCGCGCGCGCGGCGCGCAAGGGCAACGCGCTCGCGTGGCACGCCTCGCTGAGCGACGACACCGCGCTCGAGCTCACGCCGTGGAACATGAAGAAGCCGGTGATCGCCTCCGTGCAGGGACACTGCCTGGGCGGTGGCTGCGAGCTGGCCATGGTGTGCGACCTGACGATCGCCGCCGAGGACGCGCTGTTCGGCGAGCCGGAGATCCGCTTCTCGAACGTCGGGCCGGTCATGGTCATGCCCTGGATCATCGGGCTCAAGCGCGCGCGCGAGCTGCTCTATCTCGGCGATCCGATCGACGCGCGCACGGCGCTGGCCTATGGCATGGTCAACCGCGTGGTGCCGCGCGCCGAGCTGAAGAGCGCGACGCTGAAGGTCGCGCGGCGCGTGGCCCTGATGTCCCCCGAGGCGCTCGCCGCCACCAAGCTGGCGATCAACCGCGGCGCCGAGGCCGCCGGCTTTCGCAACGCGATCAACGCCGGCGTCGACGTGCTGGCCGCGCTCTACGCCGCCCGCACGGAGGTCGGCGTGAAGTTCGACGAGATCCGCGAGAAGGAGGGGCTGGGCGCCGCGCTTCGCTGGCGCGCCGCGCAGTTCGCCGAGTAGCGATGTCGCTGCTGCAGTCGCGCACACGCGCCGCGCGCCAGGGATTCGGCCAGCCGGTGCGGCGGGTCGAAGACCGGCGGCTGCTGACGGGCGGCGGCTGCTACAGCGACGACTTCAATCTCCCGGGCCAGGTCTACGCGTGCTTCGTCCGTTCACCGCATGCGCACGCGCGCATCGTCCGTATCGATGTGGCCGGCGCGCTCAAGGTGCCGGGCGTGATCACCGTGTTGACCGGCGCCGACGTGGCCGCCGACGGGCTCAAGCCGATTCCGCACCGCCCGGTGCCGGCGAACCCGTACGAGCCACAGCTGCGCAACCGCGACGGCGCCCCCCACTTCGTCGCGCCGCATCCGCCGCTGCCGACGGATGGTCGCGTGCGGCTGGTCGGCGAGGCGGTCGCGATGGTGATCGCGGAGACACCGGCCGCGGCGCGCGACGGCGCCGAGGCCGTGAGCGCGGAATACGCGCCACTGCCGGTGGTAACGACCGCACGCGACGGCGAGGCGCCGGGCGCGCCGCTCGTCTGGGACGAGGCGGGCTCCAACGTGTGCGTCGACTCCGACAGTGGCGACGTCGCCACCGCCAACGCCGCGTTCGCGCGCGCCGCCTACGTCGTTCGGCTCGAGACGCAGGTGAACCGCGTCACCGGCGTCCCGATGGAGCCGCGCGCCGCGCTGGGCGTCTACGATGGCGCGCGGAACCACTACACCCTCTACGCCGGCTCCGGCGGCGTGCAGCGGATCAAACACGATGTCGGCGAGACGCTCGGCATCCCGCCGGGCGCGCTGCGCGTGATCGCGCGGGACGTCGGGGGCAACTACGGCACGCGCAACGCGTGCTATCCGGAGTTCGCGCTGGTGCCGTGGGCCGCCCGGCGCGTGGGTCGCCCGGTGAAGTGGACGTGCGAGCGTCGCGAGGCCTTCCTCACCGACTTCCAGGCGCGCGATCTCCTGTCGCAGATGGAGCTGGCGCTGGACGCCGACGGGACCTTCCTCGCCTTGCGCGGCGTGCACACGAGCAACGTCGGCGCCCATGCCGTGTCGTTCATTCCGCTCGGTAAGGGCATCGGCGTGCTGCCGAGTCTCTACCACTTCTCTGCCGGCTACGTGCGCGGCCGCGCGGTGCTGACGAACACGGCGCCCACGTACCCGTACCGGAGCGCGGGCCGCCCCGAGGTGATGTACGTGCTCGAGCGCCTCATCGACATCGCCGCGCGGCGCCACGGCTTCGATCGCGTCGAGCTGCGGCGCCGCAATCTCATTCAGCCCGGGGCGATGCCATATCGCAATGCGATGGGACTGGAGTACGACAGCGGCGATTATCCAGCGGCGATGGAGCGCGCGCTGGCGCTCGCCGACTGGAAGGGCTTCGAGGCACGCCGCGCCGAGGCGCGGCGGCGGGGCCGCTATCGCGGCATCGGCGTGTCCAACTATCTCGAGCTCAACACCGGCGCCCCGCGCGAGCGCGCCGTCATCACCGTGCGGCCGGACGAGCGCATCGATGTGGTCATCGGCACGCTGTCGTCCGGCCAGGGCCACGAGACCAGCTTCGCGCAGCTCATCGTCGAGTGGTTCGGCGTGGATCTCGACCGTGTGAGCGTGATCACCGGCGACACCGAGCTCGCGCCCGTCGGCGGCGGCTCGCATTCCGGTCGCTCGATGCGCCAGGCCGGTGTCGTGATGGCCGCGGCCGGCGATCAGATCATCGAGCGCGGCGTGCAGCTGGCCGCGTGGCTGCTCGAGGCGTCGGAGGTCGACATCGAGTTCGCGCGCGGCCGCTTCGGCGTGAAGGGCACCGATCGCTCCGTCGGCATCTTCGAGGTGGCGCGGGCGGCCCTGCGCGCCGATGCGCCGGCGGGGCTCGGCGGGCCGCTCGCCGGCGAGAGCGATCAGACGAACCCGGTGCCGTCGTTCCCCTACGGCTGCGCGGTCTGCGAGGTCGAGGTCGACCCGGACACGGGCGTCGTCGACGTCGTGCGCTGGACGTGTGTCGACGACTGCGGACGCGCCGTCAATCCGATGATCCTGCACGGCCAGACGCACGGCGGAATCGCGGCCGGCGTCGGTCAGGCGCTCTGGGAAGACTGTCACTATGCGAGTGACGGGCAGATGCTGGCGGCGACCTTCATGGACTACGCGCTCCCGCGCGCCGACAGCCTGCCGAACTTCACGACCGAGATCAGCGAGGTGCCCTCGACCACGAATCCGCTCGGCTTGCGCGGCGGCGGCGAGGGCGGCACGACGCCGGCGCTGGCGGCCACGATCAACGCGGTCGTCGATGCGCTCGCGGAGCTCGGCGTGGAGCACATGGAGATGCCCGCGACGCCCGAGCGCGTGTGGCGCGCGATGCGGGAAGCCCGCCGGTCTTGACGACCACGCGGCGCGGTGGTCTCATCACCGCACCGTCCGAGAGGAGGTCCGCCATGCCGCGAACCTACAACGTCATCGACGCCGACGGTCACGTGCTCGAGCCCATCGACATCTGGGACAAGTACATCGATCCCAAGTTCCGCGATCGCGCGCCGCGGATCGTGCGCGACACGGATGGCAAGGAGCGCCTGGACGTCGAGGGTCAGGTGCTCGGCAGCCAGAAGGGCTTCGGCGTGATCGGCGCGATCGGCGCGCGGCAGGGCGAGGTCGAAGACGAGGCGATGCAGTACATCGATGGGCGCAAGGGCGGCTTCGATCCGCACGCGCGCATCCCCGACATGGACCTCGACGGCATCGACGCCGCCTTCCTCTATCCGAGCGTCGGACTCTTCGCCGGCGCCATCAAGGATCCGCCGCTCGCCGCCGCCGTCTGCCGCGCGTACAACCGCTGGCTCGCCGATTACTGCCAGCCGTACCCGGACCGTCTCTTCGGCGTCGCCATGCTGCCGATGCAGTCGATCGATGCCGCCATCGAGGAGATGCGGTACGCGCGCAACCGTCTCGGCATGCGCGCGGGCTTCCTGCGGCCGAACCCCTACAACGGGCGCATGCTCCATCACCCCGACTACGATCGGTTCTGGAACGAGGTCGAGGAGCTGGATTTCTCGATCGGCCTGCACGAGGGCGCCAGCGGCGGCATGCCGCAGGTCGGCGTCGATCGCTTCGAGACGCGCGGCGCCAAGCACATCATCTCGCACACGATGGAGATGATGCTGGCCGCCATGAGCGTCATCTGGAGCGGCGTGTGCGATCGCCATCCGAAGGTGCGCATCGCCTTCCTCGAATCCGGCGGCGGCTGGATCGCGCCGTGGCTCGATCGCATGGACCGTCACTTCGACGACAAGGGCTTCAACGACTCCGGCTTGTCGATGCGGCCGAGCGAGCTGTTCCAGCGCAACTGCTGGATCTCGTTCGAGCCGGTCGAGCGAAGCCTGAGCGTGCTCGCGGACTTCATCGGCCCCTCGAAGATCCTCTGGGCGACCGACTATCCGCATCCGGATGGCTTCTTCCCGGGCGCGCCCAAGCTGATCGCCGATCGGCCCGAGCTCTCGGCGGAGACGAAGCAGCAGATTCTCGCGGGCGGCGCGAAAGCGTTCTACAAGCTCGAATGATTACGTGGGGGGCCCCGAAATGGCCCCCCACAACCCCCAGCGCTCGTGGCGTCCCGGGAAACCCGTGACGCCCCTCGATCTCTCGCGGAGGTGAAATCAATGGCGAGTCTGAAGACCGTCGATGCGATGTTCAGTGAGGCCGTGGAGTCGAAGAAGATGCCGGGGATCGTCGCCATGGCGGCCACCGACAAGGGCGTGCTGTACGAAGGCGCGTTCGGCCGGCGCGAGCTGGGCAAGGACGCGCCGATGACGCTCGACACCGTCGTCTGGATCGCGTCGATGACCAAGGCCATCACGGCCACGGCCGCCATGCAGCTGGTCGAGCGCGGCAAGCTCTCGCTCGACGCGCCGGCCGGCCAGCTCGCGCCCGGCCTCGCGAAGGCGCAGGTGCTGGAAGGTTTCGACGCCGCCGGGCAGCCGCGGATGCGGGCGCCGAAGCGTCCCATCACGTTGCGGCACCTGCTCACGCACACGGCCGGCTTCGGATATGAGATCTGGCGGACGGAGATCGCCACATATCAGACGGCGACGAACACGCCCGGGATCACGACGTGCACGAACGCCGCACTCACCACGCCGCTGCTCTTCGATCCGGGCGAGGGCTGGGAGTACGGCATCAACATCGACTGGGTTGGCAAGATCGTCGAGGCCGCCTCGGGGCAGAAGCTCGACGCGTACTTGCAGCAGAACGTCCTCGGGCCGCTCGGGATGAAGGACACGTCGTTCAAGCTCTCCGCCTCGCAGCGCGCGCGTCAGGCGAGCGTCCATCAGCGCGACGAAAACGGCGCGCTCGCCCCGATCGAGTTCGCCCTGCCCGAGGATCCCGAGTTCCTCATGGGCGGCGGCGGACTCAACGGGACGGCGCCGGACTATCTCGCGTTCACCCAGATGATCCTGCACGGCGGCCGGCTGAACGGCGCGCAGGTGCTGCGCCCGGAGACGGTCGAACAGATGGCGCAGAACCACATCGGGCCGCTCGAAGTGGGCGCGATGAAGAGCGCGATGCCCGGGCTGTCGAATGACGTCGAGCTCTTCCCGGGCACGTCGACGAAGTGGGGACTGAGCTTCGTCATCAATACGGCGGCGCTGCCCACCGGCCGCGCGGCCGGCAGCCTCGCGTGGGCCGGCCTCGCCAACACCTACTTCTGGATCGACCGCAGCCGGCGTGTGTGTGGCGTCTTCCTGTCGCAGCTGCTGCCGTTCTACGACCAGACCGCCATCGAGCTGCTGACGAAGTTCGAGACGGAGGTGTACCGGGCGCTCTGAGCTCGGCTCACGCGAGCGCCGTCACGACGTTCGATTCATCCGGAACCGTCACGCCGTCGCCGTCCGCGTAGGCGCGCAACGCCAGGCGGACGTGGTCGGCCACGGCGCTCCGTGCGTCGACGCTGGCGGCCGCCACCGCGCCGGCGACCGGCGTGGCGGCGAGATGCGCGAGGACGAATCGATCGACGGCGGGCAGCCGTGTGTTCATTCGGCAGGCCTCGATGGCGACGTCACGAAAGCCGGCGTCCACGGCCAGCCGGTCAAGCTCATCGGCGTCGGGCACGACGCGGGACGCAGAGAAGCGAGCGGCCGCCTCGACGCCGACATGCGCTCTCAACGCATCCGTCACCGCGGCGTGATAGACACCCATGATCCTCCACACGCTGAGCACCGCTCGGCCGCTCGGCCTCAGCACTCGCCGCATTTCGCACAGCGCAGCCAGCCGATCGGGGAAGAACTGAAGACCTTGCTGACAGAAGACGACATCGAACGCGGCGTTCGGCAGGTTCATGGCCACCGCGCTGCCTTCGATCCACGTGATGGGGGCTCCGCGCGGAGGCGGTAGCGAGCGCGCGACGGCCAGCATGCCGGCGTTGAGATCCAGACCGGTAACTCCGCCCGTCGGCCCGACGGCTTCCGCCGCGAGCCGCGCGATCACGCCCGTGCCGCACGCGACGTCCAGCACCGACTCGTCGTGTTTCAAGCCGGCCCGTGCGACGATGGCCTGCGCCCACGGACCCAGGATGTAGCGGACGGGGTAGCGCTCGTACAATTCGGCGGCGTCGCCACTGAGCTGCCACTGCTCGCGCTCAGGCATGATGGTCACTCGTATCGCGGCCGCCGCTTCTCCCGGAACGCCGCGACACCTTCGCGAAAGTCCGCGCTCGCCCGCACGCGATCTCCGAGCGTCTGGTCCAGCGCCTCGCGAGCCCGCGCGTGCTCGGCGATCGTCGCGCTGATCTGCCGCTTCACCGCCTGCACGGCGGACGGGCTGTTGGCGGCGATGCGCTCGGCGGTTTCGAGCGCCCACGGCATGAGCCGCTCGGCGGGCACCACGCGGTTGATCAGGCCGATCCGCGCGGCCTCGGTCGCGTCGATCAAGTCGGCGGTGAGCAGCAGCTGCATCGCGTGCACGTGGCCGATCTGCTGGACGAGCTTGATGGTCGCGCCGCCGAACGGATAGACCGACCACTTGACCTCGGGCAGTCCGAAACGCGCGTGCGGCGCAGCGGCACGCACGTCGGTGGCCAGCAGCAGCTCGACGCCGCCGCCGGCGCAGTCGCCGTTGACGGCGGCGACGATCGGCTTGCTGAACTCGTCGAGCTTGAGCAGCGCGTGGTTGACGATCCGCGCCATCTCCGCCGGGGCCGAGAGATCGCCGCTCATATCGGCGCCCGCGGTGAAGGCGCGGGTCCCCGCGCCGGTGAGCACGATGCACCGGCACGGCCCGCGCTCGAGCTCGTCCCACAGCCGGCCGAGCTCGAGCATCATCTCTCGGGTCAGCGCGTTGAGTCGGCGCTCGTGATCGATGGTCAGCACGACGACGTGCGGGCCGTGCTGCGTGATCCGGATCTCCATCTACCGCTCTTCGGGCAGGACGACGAGCTTGCCGTGCCCCTTGCGGTCCGTCAGGAGCCGGATCGCCTCGATGGCGCGCTCGAGCGGCACCCGCTGCGTGATCAAGGGCCGCAGCTTGCCCTCCGCGTACCAGCGCAGCAGCTCGTCGACCGAGCGCTGCAGCTTGTCGGGCGCGTGCCAGCGGAAATAGCGCAGCGACGAGCCGAGCGCCGCGCGATGCTTGACGAGCAGTCGATTGGCGGCGATCTGCTGCACGCCGCCGACGAAGCCGACGAGCAGGATGCGTCCGCCCCAGCCGAGCGCGGACAACGCCGCGTCGAACAGCTCGCCGCCGACGGGGTCGAAGCACACGTCGGCGCCCTTTCCGCCGGTCAACGCCAGCACGCGCTCGGTGAGATTTTCCGTCGCGTAGTTGACGGTCTCGTCGGCGCCCCGCTCGCGCGCGACCGCCAGCTTCTCGGCGCTGCTCGCGCCCGCGATGACCCGCGCGCCCATCGCTTTGCCGATCTCCACCGCAGTGAGCCCGACGCCGCCCGCGGCGCCCAGCACCAGCAGCGTCTCGCCGGGCTCGAGTCGTCCCTGCCAGCGGATCGCGACGTGACTCGAGAAGTACGCGATCGGAAATGCACCGGCCTCGTCGAACGGCATGCGGTCGGGGACAGTGAAGGTCTCCGCCTCGTCTGCGACCGCCATCTCGGCGAGTCCGCCATACGCGAGAATCGCCATCACGCGGTCGCCCGGCGCGAAGCGCGTCACGCCGTCTCCGCACGCCACCACCACGCCCGCCGTTTCGAGCCCGGGACTGAACGGCAGCGGCGGCTTCGTCTGGTAGCGGCCGGCGACCATGATCGCGTCGGCGTAGTTCACCGCCGTCGCCTTCACGTCGATCAGCACCTGGCCGGCTCCTGGCTTCGGCGCCGCGACGTCTTCGACCTTCAGCCTTCCGATATCACCCCATTCGCGACAGATCAGGGCGCGCATGAACGCTCCAGCTCTTCACGCAAGCGGGGCTTCTGCACCTTGCCTGTCGCCGTGCGTGGAAATTCGTCGGCCTTCCTGAAGACGATGCGCGCGGGCACCTTGTAGCTGGCGAGCCGCTCGCGGCAGAAGGCGGTCAGCGTCTCGACGCTCGCCGTGGCGCCGGCGTGCAGCTCGATGGCCGCCGCCGCGATCTCGCCCTTGCCGCGATCGGCAAGCCCCACGACATAGGCCTGCTTCACCGCCGGGTGCGAGAGCAACACGGCCTCCACTTCGAGGGGCGCGACGTTGATGCCGCCCGTCTTGATCATCTCCTTGAGCCGGCCGCGGAAGCGTACGCGACCGTCGTCGCCAATCGCTCCCAGATCGCCGGTCTTGAAAAAGCCGTCGGCGTCGAAGGCAACGCGGGTTTGCTCGGCGTCGCGATAATAGCCGGGCGTCACCCAGCCCTTCACGCGGAGCTCGCCGACCTCGTTCGGCGGCAGCGGCCGGTCGGTAGCGGGATCCACGGCGCGGATGTGCATACCGGGCAGCGCAAGGCCCTGCGTCGTCGACCGTAACTCCAGTGGATCCTCGGCATCCGTCACCGCGCAGTTGCCGTACGTTTCGGTCGCGCCATACACGTTGCACAGCTGGCGCGCGTTGACGGCCTCCATCGTCATCGTGAGGTCCTCAGGCAGGCCGATCGTCAATCCCGTGCGCATGGAAGCCAGGGCGCGCCGCGGCCGGTCGGGATGCTCGAGCAGCGCACGCGCCATGTTCGCCATGCCGTAGTAGACGCTGCAGCGCTCGCCGTCGAGCAGCGCCAGCGCCTCGCCCGGCTCGAAGCTTTCCTGCAGCACGAGCGCGCCGCCGTGCGTGACGATGGCGGGCAGCGCGTTGGCCGCTCCGAACGACCAGAAGAGCGGCACCGCGAGCCACACGCGGTCGGCGGCGGTGAGATGCTGGCGCTCGCCGATGTCGAAGCCGTTGGCGATCACCCCACCGTGGGTCAGCATGACGCCCTTCGGCGTCGCCGTGGATCCGGACGTATAGAGGATGAAGCACACGTCGGCGTCGCTCACCGCCGCCTGCGCGGACGCCAGCGCCGCCGGCCGCACATCACACGCCCGATCGAGAGCATCCGCCCACGGATAGACGCCGTCGTGACGTCGTGAGTCGATGCCGATCACCGCGCGCAGCTCCGGCAGCCGCTCGCTGTGCAATGCGCCCGGCGCGGAGTGCGCGAGCTCGGGACAGACGTCGCGGATCGCGCGCAGATACTCGTGGCCGCGAAAGGCCTCCATCGTCACGATGACGCGCGGCTGCGCGTGCTCGAGCGTCCATCCCACCTCGCGCGCCGTCGAGAACGTGCTGAGGGCGACCGTGAGTGCGCCGAGCTTGGCAGCGGCGACGGCCGCGACGAGCCACTCGGGGCGATTCGGCAGCAAGACGGCGACGCGATCGTCCTTGCGCACGCCGAGCGCGAGCAGCGCGCGGGCGAGCGTGTCGGCCCGATCGCGCAGCGCCGCGTACGTGAGCCGCTCGCCGCGAAAGACCACGGCCTCGGCGTCCGGTCGTGCCGCCGCCATCTCGTCGATGAGCGCGCCCAGCGTCCGGCTCTGCGGCCGCATCGCTCAGCGCCCGGTGAAGCGCGGCGTTCGTCCCTCGCGGTGCGCGGCCGCGCCCTCGTCGACGTCCTGGCTGCGCTCGAACGCGTAGCGAAGCGTGTCGGAGAGCGCGCGCGCCTCGCCGAAGCCGGCGTAGAGCCGCGTGCCGACGATACGCTTCGCGCCGCGCGTCGCGAGTGGGCCACTGGCCGCGATGCGCTGCGCCAGCGCGCGCGCCTCGAGCATCAGGCGGTCGGCCGGGTAGACGCCGAGCACGAGCCCGAGCCGCTCCAACTCCGCCGCGCCGAGCTCGCGGCCGGTGCAGATGATCTCCAGCGCTCGCGCGCGACCAACCAGCGCGGGCAATCGCACCGGACCGCCGGCGCCCGGGAATCCGCCCCACAGCGCCTCGGGCAGCGCGAACGTCGCGTGCGCCGCCGCCAGACGGATGTCGCAGGCGAGCGAGAGCTCGGCGGCCCCCGCGCGCGCCGCGCCGTTGAGCGCGGCGATCACGATCTGCGGCAATGCCTCCAGCGCGTCGTACACGCGGTTCGCCGTCCGCACGAGCTCGAGGACCTGCTCTTTGCCGTAACTGGCGCGCACGACGGGACTCAGGATTCCCATCGAGAAGAATTCCGACCCGGCGCCGGTGAGCACGACCGCCTGCGTCTCGTCATCGCCCGCGAGGCCGCGGACGATGTCCTCGAGGCCCAGCAGCACCTCACGGGTGAGACGGTTCTGATCCGACGCGCGATCGATCGTCACGACGGCCACGCGGCCATCGCGCTCCAGCGTGAGGTCTTTAGACGTGGGGGGCCCCGACATGGCCCCCCACACCCCCCCGCGCTCAGCGCGCCCCGGGGAACCCGTGGCGCGCCTCGTCATTTTTTGATCTCGAAGGTTTTCGTGTACACACCGGGCGAGCCCGGCGCGTGGCGCATGTAGCCGCGCATACGCTCCGAGGCCGCGACGGCGTTGCGCTGCGCGTGCCACTCGGGAGTTTCCGAAACACGCGGGTGCTCGAACTCGTAGAAGGTCAGGTACGTCGGCGTCCCGACCACGGCGCGATGGCGACGGCCGCGGATGACGCCGGGCACTTTTTCGTAATTCGGCACGTAGACCGTGTTGTACCACTCGTTCCATTCGGCATCGATCTCGGCGGGAACGTCCATACGCCCCAGCTGTAGGGCCGGCGCCATCCCGCTGGCCGCGATCGACGGCATGACCGCACGCGGGTGGATCATCGTATAGATGTTGCGGATGAACGTCGTCGCGATCGCCTGCGGCCCCGACCGCTGCGTCCACGGCGTCGGGTTGGCCTGGACCTTCTTATAGGCCTCGCTCTCCAGCACGGCCGGGCTTTCCAGCTCGTACACGGCGAGGTGCTTGGGCCCACCCTTCACCGCCTCGTAGCGCGCGCCGCTCAAGAAGCCGGCAATCGCGAGGCGCTCGGCGAGATGCTCTTCGTTGTACCAGCGGTTGAACTCCGCCTCCTTGTCCGCCGGCACGTCGGCCCACACCATCAGCAGTCCCGTTCCCTTTTTCGCCGTCATGGTTGGCCCCTTTCG
>Ga0066683_10000710_pt1 | contig 11574 bp, 11 predicted proteins | sample GraSoiAngelo_132_FD_62296 | JGI IMG/M metagenome (GOLD analysis project Ga0066683, IMG submission 62296) | Grasslands soil microbial communities from the Angelo Coastal Reserve, California, USA - 14_0929_02_40cm | ecosystem: Environmental > Terrestrial > Soil > Grasslands | place: USA... | reverse complement strand
CGGTGAACCTGAAATACCTGCGCGACGGCAAAGAGCACTCGACCAGCCTGGTCATCGCCGATAGAGGGAAGCTGATCCCGGAGGAAAGCGCTGACGCCACACCTGAGGGTGAAGAAGAAACGGGTCGGGTCAAACTGGGCATATCAGTCCAGTCTCTAACTCAACAACAGGCGCGGGAGTTTGAATTGCGCGCAGACGAGGGTGTCATTATAACCAATGTCCAACCAGGTAGCGTGGCGGAGGACGCCGGACTGATACGCGGTGATGTTATCCTGGAAGTGAACAGAACTGTGGTTCGAAATCCCCAGGAGCTACGAGACATCACAACCAAACTGAAATCCGGCACGGATGTCGTGTTCCTGGTAAAGAGAATGGACCGAAGTGGAGAGGTCAGGCCACTCTACTTCGCCACCACCATTCCTTAGTCGCCACGTCTCAGAACTGGCTCGAAGGGGAGCGACAAGCTCCCCTTTTTTTGTGACCGCTTGTTTTTCCTGGAAGACAATCCTATAATCTGAGTTGACATCGAACGACACCACTGATCCTGCTAAACCCTCAATTGCTTTTTCTGAAATCGAAGGAAGGAGAAGAATTATGAGATTACAACGCCTCGTAGCCGGCCTGGTGACGATAGCAACCCTTGCCTTTGGAGGTTTCGCCCACGGCCAGGCCACTCAGACCTACACCATTCCTGACGGAACCCGGATTCAGGTGCGACTGGAAACAACCCTTAGTTCCAGAACGAACCGTCAGGGGGATCGCTTTACCGCTAAGGTGACCGAAGCGGTTCTGGTTGCGGGTAAAGAAGTCATTCCGGCTGGAACCACTATCGAGGGCCGAGTAGCTGAAGTGAAATCGGCAGGCAGAGTCAAGGGGCGCTCCGAAATGAACCTCTCCTACGAAAGGCTTATTTTCCCCAACGGCGTTTCGGAGACGATTGTAGCCTCTCAAGCCGACCTCGATCCTACCCAGAAAGAAGAGGTGGAAAGGAAAGAAGGTGCAATCAAAGGCGAATCCTCCCGGAAGCGCGATGCGGCTGAGGTGGGTGGCGGAGCTGCCGCGGGCGCCGGCATTGGAGCAATTGCGGGCGGAGCCAAGGGGAGTGCCATTGGTGCGGGAGTGGGTGGTCTGATTGGGTTGGCCGATTCCATGAGACGGAAAGGGAAGGAAATTGAAATCCCTGCGGGAACGCGAATGATTGTCCGATTGGACCGACCTTTGACCATTGCTTCGACCAAGTAACCTTTTCTACGCAGAACAACACCCGAGAGCTGAGCCTTGTGCCATCGCTTTTTCCTGGAACACACTGTTCTAATTCGAAGAATTGTTCGATAGATATCCGGAGGAGGGGTACAAGCTACCCATGATGGCTGGTTTAGCATTCATTAACAAATTATTCAACATCATTATTTCCAGCATTTTGATTATCACCCTAGCACTCACTTCTCCTACCTTTCTCACAAGTTTCGCCCAGACTTCCGCCAATTCCAAAGCAACCCCAGAGAAACCTGTGGCCAAGAAGAAAAGAATCTCGTCTACCGAGAACCAGACTGCAAATAAATCCGTCACCAGCCCTAACAGAGTCAAAGTCAACAAAAAGCGGGCAATCAGTTCGCGCACCAAGAAAGGCAAAGTCAGAGGACAGCGCGAGATTGAACCTTCACGCATCGTCGAGATCCAAAATGCCTTGGTAGCCGCGGGTTACTATAAAAATCAGCCCTCGGGAAAATGGGACGCTGCCACAACCCAGGCTATGAGCGCCTACCAGGGAGCCAATGGGTTCAAGGTAACTGGAAAACCAGATGCCTTGTCGCTTAAGAATCTGGGGCTTTAACCTCGATTGCCTTCTACCCCATACAATTACTCTATATTGATTCAGGTTAGAATAAATGAGATTTGGAAACAGGAGGAATTATGAGCCATATACCTGAGTTCAAAAATTTTATTGGCGGAGAATGGGTGCGTTCGTCCTCCGGTGGCAAATTCGAAAACCGCAATCCAGCCAACCGAAATGAGGTTTTAGGAGTCTTTCAAAAGTCGACGGCTCAAGATGTTGAAAGCGCCATCGAGGCTGCCTGCGAAGCTTACACAAGCTGGAGGCTCATACCCGCTCCCAGACGAGCTGAAATCTTATTCAGGGTAGGAGAGATTCTCATTAAGCGCAAAGAAGAGTTTGCACAGCAAATGACCCACGAAATGGGTAAGGTGCTCAATGAGACTCGCGGGGACGTTCAGGAAGCCATCGATATGTCTTACTTCACAGCAGGTGAAGGGAGACGCATGTACGGGCACACAACTCCGGCTGAGCTACCCAATAAGTTCGCCATGAGCGTTCGCATGCCGTTGGGCGTTTGTTCTCTCATCACACCCTGGAATTTCCCGATGGCTATTCCCTCCTGGAAACTCATACCTGCCCTGGTTTGCGGTAATACCGTGGTTTTCAAACCAGCTACTGACACGCCGCATTCTGCTTACAACTTGGTGAAGGTTTGCGAAGAAGCCGGAATCCCAAGAGGGGTCGTTAATTTTGTAACGGGATCCGGAAGCGAAGTCGGCACTCCCATGATGACACATCCTGAAGTCAAGTTGGTATCCTTTACAGGATCTACCGAGATTGGGAACACGGTCTCTCGGGCTTGTGCCCCAAGTTTCAAACATTGCAACCTGGAAATGGGCGGCAAGAATGTCATCATCGTCATGGACGATGCCAACCTTGATCTGGCAGTTGATGGTGCTATCTGGGGCGGTTTTGGAACCTCGGGGCAGCGCTGTACTGCCGCCAGCCGAGTGGTGGTTCACAAGAAGGTGCTTAAAGACTTCAATGAAAGGTTTGTCTCACGTGCGAAATTGCTCAGGGTCGGCAATGGTCTTGATCCTCAAGTGGAGATGGGACCGGTAATTAATGAGAGTCAACTTAAGACGGTAGCCACCTACGTTGAGATTGGGAAGGAAGAGGGTGCTAAATTGGTATGCGGTGGCAACCGGTTGGAGAAAGGGGAATATAGCAAAGGCTACTTCCATGAGCCGACAATTTTCAGTGAAGTTGATCCCGAAATGCGCATCGCTCAAGAAGAAATCTTCGGCCCCGTCGTTTCTGTGATTCCGGCAAACAATTTTGAGCAAGCCATCGAAATTGCCAACAACGTTAAATACGGCCTTTCGGCGGCCATTTACACTCAAGATGTCAATAAAGCGTTTGTGGGGATGCGTGACATGTATACCGGCATTTTCTATGTCAATGCTTCAACTATCGGCGCCGAGGTCCATCTGCCATTTGGCGGAACCAAGCAAACGGGGAATGGTCATCGCGAGGCAGGGATCCAGGCACTAGATATCTTCTCTGAATGGAAATCGATTTACGTCGACTACAGTGGCAAATTGCAAAAAGCCCAGATCGATCATGAATGACCGGACGGCCGACCTTTGAGTCTGCCCTATCCAGCCTCCAGATTAGAACCAAGATTCATTTCCAAAGGCGAATTCTTCATACCAAGGTTTGGAAGGAAACGCCACCGCGATGAAAATGGGTCGATCCCTCTTCGGTGGGAGTGACCGTAGGGAGGTGCCGACGACGACGGGGATGTTTGTATGAGACAAGCTGGCAGGTCTCTTGTGAGCAGACACTTGCGGCTGCCCTCGAGTTCGTGGAGAGTTCTCAGAAGGTCTAAAGGGGGACTTGAGGGGGGTACCCACTGTTGAATCAAGAGTTGGTGCGGATTCACAGCGCCCCCCTCTGAAGTTCCATCTCGTTGGAGAGGCGATATGTTCCAGGTGCTCGCTCAATTTTTCCCAGTCTCTGGAGCCGTAAAGCAATTCAAAACCGGCCGAGGTCGGGAGGGCGAGGCTCCCGCCGAGCCTCCTGGGGCACGAACTTGCCGGGGCGATAGCTCGCCAGGAGGCTCGCCCTCCCGATTTTTTCACAGCTCCCCTCCCGAGCCCGAGAGGGGATTTTCAGCGGAGCCCTGCATGCTGCCAAGGTGGTACCACGAAGGATGAAAATGATTCCCCTCCGCGGGAGGGGTGTAGGGGTGGGTTGTTCCAAACGGGCAGGACCCACCCCTGAAGGCTGAAGCCTTCTTTCCCCTCCCAAGAGGGGATTTTCAGAGGAGACTAATGATTATTGGTGTTCCTAAGGAGGTCAAGGACAATGAATTTCGAGTAGGCCTGGTACCGGCTGGAGTCAAGGCTTTAACAGAGTTAGGACACACTGTCATTGTCCAGGATGGAGCCGGAGAGGGAAGCGGAATAAGCAACGATGAATACGTCCAGGCAGGTGGAACCATCGCTGGCAGCAGCGACCAGGTTTGGTTGAAGGCTGAAATGATCATTAAGGTGAAAGAACCCGTCGAAGAAGAGTACCCCAAGCTTACAGAGCGTCAGATCCTTTTCACCTATTTACATCTGGCGCCTCTGCCTGATCTAACCCGGATCCTTCTTAAGAAACAAATCACCGGTATTGCTTATGAAACGATCAAGGAGGAGGATGGAAGCCTGCCGCTCCTGACACCGATGAGCGAAGTCGCCGGGAGAATGGCCATTCAAATCGGAGCCCAATATTTGGAGAAGAATCAGGGGGGACGGGGCATTTTGTTGAGCGGCGTTCCGGGAGTACCTCCAGCTCAGGTAGGGATCATCGGCGGAGGTGTGGTGGGAGTAAATGCTGCCAAAATCGCACTTGGAATGGGGGCCCAGGTAACCATCTTGGACAATAGCTTGCCCAAGCTCCGGTACCTGGATGACATTTTTCTGGGGCGTGTAGCGACCCTGGCATCAAACAGTTTGACCATTTTCCAATCCGTTCGCAAAGCAGACCTCCTGATTGGTGCTGTGCTCATTCCCGGTGCTTCAGCACCCAAATTAGTGACGCGCCAAATGATCTCCTCGATGAAGAAAGGAGCCGTCATCGTTGACGTCTCAGTTGATCAAGGAGGGTGCATTGAAACGACTCATGCCACCACGCATAGCCATCCGACTTTTTATGTGGATGGAGTGCTCCATTATTGTGTAGCTAACATGCCGGGCGCTGTGCCGCGGACTTCCACCTTTGCTTTGACGAATGCCACACTCCCTTACGCGATAAAGCTGGCTCGCCACGGGTTAAAACAAGCTATCAAATCAGATTCCGGTTTGGGCGAGGGAGTCAACGTTTACGGCGGGCATGTTACGTATCGCGCCGTGGCAGAATCTTTGAAACTTGCATATAAACCCGTCGAGGAATTATTGGATTGATGCTCAGACTTGAAAAGTCATCGCTGGCTCCTCATCGCTGGAAACTCATTGTGGATGGCCCAAATCCAGGGTGCTACAACATGGCCGTCGATGAGGTTCTCTTGAATCAGGCTTCTGATGCAGCGACTCCCCCAGTTACCTACGTGAGGTTTTTTCAATGGGAGAAGCCGACTCTTTCGCTGGGTTTTTCCCAAAAAGCGGCCAAAGCTGTCAACGTGGATTTTTGTCAAAGAATGAAAATTGACCTGGTCAGGCGTATCACGGGAGGCAAAGCAGTCTTGCATCACCGAGAAGTGACCTATTCAGTCATTTCCAATAATCCGCTTTTTTTTCCGCTCGGAGATATTGTTGAGACCTACAAACTTATTGCCCTGGCACTGAGTTTAGGGTTCAAGAAGATGGGGCTCGAGACCCAGTTGGCCAGCGGGCCAACGAACCTCCCCCCTTTGAAAGAAAAGTCCACTGTGGCTTGCTTTGCTATGTCCAACCATTACGAAATAATGTGTCAGGGTCGAAAGTTGGTCGGGAGTGCCCAGCGCCGCACAAAAAATGCGTTCCTGCAACATGGCTCCATACTGCTGGAATTCAATCCAGTGTTTCTAGCAAACGCCATCGGCTGTCAAGATCATTCAAATTTGCAGATGCGAGTAACCAGTTTAGCCACCTGTTTAGGCTATACTCCACCGCCGGAAGAGGTCATGGCTCATCTGCAGAAAGGCTTTCAAGAACTTTTCAATATCCAATTTGAGTTAACCTCGATGACGGGGTCTCTGCAAATCTCGGCTGAAAACCTGGGCCGATCCAAATATGCCTTCTTAGACGGGTATCGCTCAACTGAGATGATCGCTCCCCACCGGCCCAATCCCTAGCGGCGGAATGCCGGCAGAAGTGGTGCCACTTGGCGTGGAACCCCAAAATGGCTTGACACTCAGAAATCTGGTACTATAGTATCTTGCGGAAATTTCTTGCGGCTTCGGTGATTGGTAATGTCTCCAGGAAAAAACCAGGAACTTAACGAAAGAGAAAAGGACATATTGAAGGCTGTCATCAAGTCCTATATTAGCAGTGGGCAGCCTGTAGGATCCCGGATGCTTTCCAAAAAGCGCAAGGACAGCCTTAGCCCTGCCACCATCCGAAACATCATGGCGGACCTGGAACAAGCTGGGTATCTGGTTCAGCCTCACACTTCAGCCGGCAGGATCCCCACAGACAAGGGATACCGATTTTATGTGGACAACTTGTTGGATACCACAAGACTAAACAAGTCAGACCAAGAATTCATTGATCAAAGTATTTTCAAGACCGACTCGCATGACAGTGTCATGGAACGCATCTCCCAGACGATTTCACAAGCCACGGACAACATCGGTTTCGTCATTGCTCCTTCCCTGGGGCGCAATTTCCTCAAACATATTGAGTTTATCCATTTGGGGGAATGGAACATTCTCGTCATCATTGTTTCAAAATCGGGTCTCGTTCAAAATCGAATTATTCGGGTTGAAGAGCAGTTCACCCAGAGGGAATTGGACGAAACGGCGCGATATGTCAATGAGAATTTCTCAGGAAGCAGTTTACTGTTTATACGCAACGATGTCCTGAGGAAAATGGGGGAGGAGAAGGCTCTTTATGATCGCCTCCTCAAGAATTTTATGCTCCTTTGCAGTCGTGGTCTAATCGATGAAGTTTCCGAATTGGATGTCGATATATACCTTGATGGTGCATCGAATTTGATTTCCAAACCCGAGTTCACAGACTCCATGCGCATGCGTTCCCTGTTTAGAACCTTCGAAAAAAAGAGCAAATTGGTAAAGATTCTCAATGAATGTTTACACGGGAAACTGGGCGGAGGGGTACGTATCATCATCGGTTCTGAAAACTCCATCCCTGGAATGAGAGATTATTCTCTGATTTCCTCACCTCTCACGCATCAAGACCATAATCTAGGGTCAGTGGGCATTTTAGGACCTACGCGCATGCAATATGCCCGCGCTATAACTATTGTGGATTACATAACAAAGTTATACGGTCAGATTCTTAATGCAAACTGATTTTTTGAGCCTCTGTCAATTCAATCCAAAAATAAACTTCCGTGAGTTATGGGCATTCGGCAATTCTTTGCTAATTTGCGGATGAGATCTTCTGGAGCAGGCGGGATGGACGAAGATTTGATCGAAAACGATGAAAAGGGTATCGAGGTCTCCGATCATTCCCCGAGTGCCTCTGGAGAGCCGGATTCCAGAGCTACGGATGTAGCTGTGGCCGACGAGCTAGAGGCGGAGATCGTTGCAGCCCGAGAAGAAGCACAAGTTTCCAGTCTTTCTGCGGAAGCAGGACAGCGAGAATCTGGCGCAACCGATTCCTCGCCACAGCCATCGCCAAGTGGTTCTGCGGAAGATGAGGTTAAAGCTCCTGTTCCGTTCGAAAAATTCAAGCAACTGCAGGAGGAAAAGGAAGAACTTTACGATAGACTTCTGCGTAAACAGGCAGAATTCGAGAACTTTCGCAAACGCACCGAAAAAGAGAAACAGGAATTCTTTGACTTCGCTCTGTCTAACTTTATCAAGGACTTGCTGCCCGTGATTGACGGTCTGGAACGAGGACTCTATGCGCCTGACGGCGAAACCGTAGAAAGTTATAAAAAGGGTATCGAACTCATATTGAAACAATTCAGAGACGTCTTGGCGACAGTTGGACTGCAGCCAATCCGAGCTATTGGAAAGATCTTCGACCCCAATTATCATCAGGCGGTCATGCAGGAAAAAAACAATAGCCTTGCGGAAAACGAAATCATCGAAGAGCTGCAACGAGGGTATATCTATAAGGATCGGCTGCTGCGACCTTCTATGGTCAAGGTGGCTGTGCCGGTGGCCTCAGAGACTCCAGCCGAGGTTCCAGAAAAAGACTAATCTCAGGTTTGAAGACGTTGCGGGATAGGAAAGCATATGCCAAAGATCATTGGAATTGATTTGGGGACCACCAATTCCTGTGTCGCCGTCATCGAAGGAGGAACGGCCCAAGTCATTCCTAATCGAGAAGGGGGGCGGACCACCCCTTCGGTCGTAGGATTCACCGAGAAGAATGAGCGCCTGGTGGGACAGATTGCTAAACGACAGGCGGTGACCAATTCTCAAAATACAGTCTACGCCGTCAAACGGTTAATTGGCAGAAAATTTAATTCGTCTGAGGTTCAGCAGGCCAAAGAGGTCCTCCCATACGAGCTTACCGCTTCTGAAAATAATGATGTGAGAATTCACATTTTGGGGCGGGATTACAGTCCCCCGGAAATCTCAGCCATCATTCTCCAAAAACTAAGATCCTCGGCGGAGGAATTTCTGGGGGAAGAGATCACTGAAGCCATTATCACAGTCCCCGCTTATTTTGACGATATTCAGCGCCAGGCGACTAAAGACGCCGGCAAGATAGCTGGATTAAATGTAACCCGCATCATCAATGAGCCAACAGCAGCCGCCCTGGCCTACGGATTAGGCAAGCGAGCAAACGAAAAGATTGCCATTTACGATTTAGGAGGCGGTACTTTTGATATTTCCATTCTGGAACTGAATGATGGTGTTTTTGAAGTGCTGGCCACTTGCGGCGATAGTTTCCTGGGCGGAGAGGATTTCGACCAAAAAGTCATCGATTGGATTGTGGCCGAGTTTCAAAGAGAAAACGGGATTGATTTGCGCAGTGATCGCCTGGCGCTTCAGCGACTCAAGGAAGCCGCGGAACGATCAAAATGCGAGCTCTCAACTTCTCTGGAAGCTCACATTAATTTACCCTTCATTTCGGCTGATCGCACCGGCCCTAAACATTTCAACAAGACGCTGCCCCGATCTAAATTCGAACAAATGGTCGCCGATCTTGTCGAGAAGACAGTTGAGCCCTGTCAGAAGGCCCTGTGGGACGCCAAATTAGAGCCGAAAGATATCGATCAGGTCATCCTGGTGGGAGGACAGACGCGAACCCCACGCGTCCGCGAAAGAGTTGAAAAAATCTTCGGCAAGTTGCCCAGTTTAGAAATTAATCCTGACGAAGTAGTTGCTATCGGAGCCTGCATCCAAGGGGGGGTTCTCAAGGGCGAAATCAAAGACATCATTTTGCTGGACGTTATTCCGCTCTCGCTCGGAGTGGAAACTCACGGAGGCTTGTTTACCAAATTTTTGGATCGCAATACGACCATACCTACCACCAAGACCATGGTGTTCACCACGGTCACCGATAATCAAACGAGCGTTGAAATCCATGTTTTGCAGGGTGAACGTGAAATTGCTTCTGCCAATCGCTCCCTGGCCAAGTTCGAGCTCATCAATATTCCTCCAGCGCCTCGTAGTATTCCTCAAATTGATGTCACATTCGACATTGATGCTAATGGTATACTAAGTGTCTCGGCCAAAGATCAGAGCTCGGGTCAGGAGCAGTCCGTCAAGGTGACTCCCTCCAGCGGCTTGTCCGGTAATGAAATCACGAAGATCATCGATGAGGCCAAGTTCAAGGCTGAAGAAGACCGAAGGCAAAAGGAAAACACCATACTGAGAAATCGAATGGGAGGATTGTTTCAATCCACCACCAAAACCTTTACTGAATTCGGTTGGTTGTTGGCCGAAAATGATCAAAGTTTCGCCCGCGACTCATTAAAAGCGGCCAAGAAGGTTTTCGAAGAAAATAGTGAGGGGGAAATAAACTACAAAGTGGTCATGCAGGATCTGGAACAGGCAGCCTCCTTGTTGACTCAGGCTATGTTTTCCTCCCAGGCCTCGGCTGGGGACAAAGGGAGTCAAGCTTCCAAACCCGAATCCGATGACCCCCTGCTTTCGTGGCTCAACAGCTCAACCAGTTCGGATAGAAGCAAGAAATAAAGGAGACCTCTTTTCTTGAGCAAACGGGATTATTACGAGCTTTTAGGCGTATCAAGGTCAGCCTCAGATCAAGAGATCAAAAGCGCCTACCGAAAATTAGCAGTTAAGTATCACCCTGACAAGAATCCCGGCGACAAGGAAGCCGAAGACAGATTCAAAGAAGCTGCAGAGGCTTATAGCGTATTGGGGGATCCTCAAAAAAGAGCTCAGTACGATCGCTTTGGGCACAGCGGTGTAGGGGCAAATGTCGGCTTCGATCCCACAATTTTCTCGGAATTCGGCGATATCTTTGGCGATTTTTTTGGCTTTGGCGATATCTTTGGAACCGGCAGCCGCAGACGTTCGACCGCTCAACGCGGTTCTGATCTTCGCTATGATCTCGAAATCAGCTTTATGGATGCCGCCTTCGGCCTGAAGACCAAAATCAAGGTCCCGCGGCTAGAGACCTGCCAGAGTTGTTCCGGTTCAGGTGCAGCTAAAGGTTCTAGCCCCATCACCTGCCCCACCTGCCAGGGCCATGGCCAAGTGCGTTACCAGCAAGGTTTCTTTAGTATCAGCCGAACCTGCCAGCAGTGCCAGGGGACTGGCCGCGTGGTGAAGAACGTTTGTAAAGAGTGCCGCGGCGAAGGACGCGTTCAGACAGAAGAAACCCTGGAAGTAAAGATTCCGGCCGGCGTGGATAATGGGTCCCGCTTGAGGATTGCTGGTGGCGGCGAAGCCGGCCTCCAGGGAGGTCCACCGGGAGATCTCTATGTCGTCTTGTTTGTTAAGGAGCATGAGTTCTTTGAACGCCAGGAGAATAATGTGTACTGCACCATTCCCATCAGTTTCCCTCAGGCAGCACTGGGAGCAGAAATCATCGTCCCGACCTTGGAAGGTGAAGAGAGGCTGCAGATCCCAGAGGGAACTCAAAGTGGCAGCATCTTTCGCATCAAGGGGAAAGGCATCCCCAGTTTAAATGGCAAGGGACGGGGTGATCAGTTTGTTACGGTGAACATCGCCACTCCCACCAAACTGAATCGCGAACAAAAGAAATTGTTGGAGCAATTCGCCGAGGTCAGCAAGGTCGAAAACAGGCCGCTGGAGAAGAAAATCCTCGATAAAGTCAAAGATATTTTTGGCTGAAAGAATGAGGTTATGAATCTTGCCTCCTCAATCCAAAACCGGCTGAACGTCGGTTCTCAACTCTGAGACCTTCCCCTTAATGAAGCAATGGAACTTCCTTCAAGTCTCGATTCATCTCAAGAACCTCGATAAAGCATCAGGGCTTCTCTGGGATCTTGGAACGCAGGGCATTGAAGAGCAGTATCTCAAATCAAGCAAGGTAAGGATCAAAGCGTATTTCGATTCTGCCTCAGATATCCGCGCTTTAACCAGGAAATTCAAGTTTCAGTGTGAAAAGGCCAGCCTGCCGCTTCATTCTATTTCTTCAAGAATTGAGATCGAAAGAGACTGGTTCAAGAAGTGGCACAAGCAATTTAAGCCCTTT
>Ga0066683_10000706_pt1 | contig 11590 bp, 9 predicted proteins | sample GraSoiAngelo_132_FD_62296 | JGI IMG/M metagenome (GOLD analysis project Ga0066683, IMG submission 62296) | Grasslands soil microbial communities from the Angelo Coastal Reserve, California, USA - 14_0929_02_40cm | ecosystem: Environmental > Terrestrial > Soil > Grasslands | place: USA... | reverse complement strand
GCTGCGGCTCAGCCCGGTGGCGCATTTCCCGGGTTGACCTCGAACACGATGAACTCGGTGAACACATCACCGTCCACCTGAAACCCAAAGCATCCAGGGTTGTCGGTGGAGAGCTGCCCAAGCCAGCCTCTCCAGAAGGAAGACGGAGCCACCGCGCCGAAATACAGGCCGCCTTCCGTCGTGTGGACTGCCGGAACCAGGGCCACACCATGCGACCTTTCCTTGTCCGCAGCGTTGGCGTTCACGGTCGGTGAACCCGCCAGAGTGACTGTCGATTTCCCATCACCCCTCAGCTGAAACGGGCGCACCAGTAGCGGTCCGGAATAGCGAGAGTCCACCATGAGGAAGGCCGCCTGCCCGCCCGAGTACCAGCTGTTCTGGCCCGACAGGTAGGCGGGTCCGCTACCAGCTCCGTAGTTCGGCGACACCCCTCCCAGGTCATTCGTAACCGAGGCCGCACAGGTCTCATACGGTGCCAGGGTGGGCGGCCTCATGGGCCTCTGCCGCAGTCCAGCCATGGGATCGACTCCTGCAGGCAGCGGTGAGGCGGCTTCAGTGGGGAAGGGCCGCGAATGAGCCGGCGGGATTGCGCCGTGATAGCCCACTTCTCCGCAACCAGCCAGGCCCGCGGCCAGGCTGACCAGAGCCACGACGTGCGTCACGCTGCGAGCCGCAGACATCGCTCGTAGATAGAACGGCTACTGGCCGGTCGAGTTACGCGTGATTAGTTTCAAAATCTAAAGGCAATGGATCGAGTCGGCTCTCTGCGGTGGCGCCTCAGGTCGTGGTGGTACGCGACCCTGCACACGCTGGGCATGAATCGGGCGCCCTCGATCGCGTACCTTCGCGCGACACGGAAAGGCAAGGCGCCGGTCCGGGACCAGCCGCCGCCCGTACCGAGGTGGGGCGCGCCGCCCGACGATGAGGTCGGCGTCGCGGTCGCCGCCCGCATGGTGCTTGCCTCGCAGCCGCGCCTCTTCATCGCCGTCACCGACTGCGTCGCCTACTCGAATGGCTTCACGCTTGGCATCGCGGTGAGGTCGAAGGACGAGATACGGCCGGACATGATGGGCTTCGGGCCTCACCGGGAGCATGGCGACGACGCAGGCATTCAGGTCAGCATCCGGTTCAGCGACGGACGTGACTCGCGTGGTGCCGGGCTCGGACCGAATCGAGAGGTCATGGCGTACTACAAAGAATGGAGCGAAGGAAAGGACCCGCCTGAGCCCGTCGGACCGATCATCGGTCAGCAGGGCGGGGGAGGAGGCGGTCATCGCTGGGACTTCCACTACTTCATTTGGCCCCTGCCACCCGACGGCCAGGTCACGATCACTTGCAAATGGCCCGGGCGAGGGCTGCAGACTGCGGGCAAAGAGCTCAACGGCACCGCCATCCGCGCGGCGGGGTTGAAGAGCAAGAGCGTATGGGACTAGACCGGTAACCTAACCCGTCGTGAGGGACTTCCTGCGCGACGGGAAGCTCATCACGCTGATGCTCGGCCACCTTACGGTCGACAGCTACGTCGGCATCATTCCCGTCCTTTATCCAGTGCTGATAGGGCGGTTCGACCTGAACTTCGCCACTGTTGGGTTGATCAGCCTCGCGTACAGCGGCACCGCGGCGATCTCGCAGCCGCTGTTCGGAGTCATCGCCGACCGCTACGGCACCCGACTCACGGGCATTTCGCTGGCCTGGACCGCGATCACGTTCGCGCTGGTGGGCTTCGTGCCCACCTTCCCGCTGCTCGTGGCTCTGGCGTGCGCGTCGGGTCTCGGCTCGGGAGCCTTCCACCCGTTCGGGGCGCTCGATGTGCGCGCGCTCCTCCCCAAGCGAAGCCGCAGCGCCGGCATGTCGATCTACGTGACCGCGGGCACGGTCGGCGTCGCGATCGGCCCGCTCATCGGCATCGGCCTCTTCTCTTGGTTCGGGCTGCACGGCACCGGCTGGCTGGTGATTCCGGGCATCGCCACCGGCGCGTACCTCCTGTGGCGCATGCGCAAGGCGGCGCCGAGCGCCGCGACCGAACGCCAACGCGCGCCCGCGGCCAGGCAGGTCGTGCCCATGCTCGCGATCGCAGCCGTCATCGGCGTGATGATGTCGCGCAGCTGGACGGTGTATGTCTTCCAGTCCTTCACGCCCACCTGGTACAAGGACCTCGGCTACGGGCCCGAGTTCTACGGACCGCTGGTCACGACCCTGGTGCTTTCGAGCGCCGTGGGAACGGTTGGCTGCGGCGCGCTGGCGGATCGCTTTGGTAGGCGCACCGTGATCATCGGCACGCTGGTCCTCAGCATCCCGGCCATCCTTCTGTACACGCTGTTTCCCGGACCGTGGGGATTCGTGACCGGCATCGCCATCGGCTTCCTGGCCGCGTCGACCGCGCCGCTCATGCTGCTGATGGCGCAGCAGCTCATGGCCTCACGCGCGGGGCTCGCCTCCGGGCTGGTCATGGGACTCGGCTTCGTGACCGGCGCGGTCGGCGTCCCCATCAACGGCGCCATCGGGGACGCAATCGGCCTGCAGAAGTCGCTCATGACGCACGTGATCCTCGTCGTTGTCACGATCGGCGTCGCGTGGTTGCTGCCCACCGAGAGCGAGATGGAGAAGTACTCCGCCGTAGCAATCCCACCCACTGAAGCCCTCAAGCCGTCGGTGGTGACGTAGCCGATGGCGACGGCGGATCCGGCGCTGCCGGCGGCCGACCTGCTTCCCGTCGGCCCGAAAGCGAACATCGCTTACCGAATCGTGCGGCTCTTTGCGGTGCCGATCCTGCAGCTCGCGTTTCGCATCGAGGTCCACGGCGCCGAGAACATCCCCAAGAAGCGCGGCCCGAACTACATCGTCATCGCCAACCACCTGAACTGGCCCGACGAGTTCCTGCTGCTGCTGCTCTTCCCGATCGAGCCGCGTCTGCACTTTCTTGCCGACCCCACGCTGCTGGTGACGCGCAAGTTCCAGTGGTTCGTCGTGCGCCACAGCGGCGGTTACGTGCCGGTGGTGAGGAGCCGCCAGGGCGACCGGCGGCTCTACGAGCACGTCGACCGGTGCCTGGAGATCGGAGGGGCCATCGCGATCTTCCCGGAAGGCCAGTACGGGCCGGCCGAGGGCGAGCTCGTTCCGTTCCACAAGGGCTTCGCGCATTTCGCGATCAAAGCAGGCGTGCCGGTCGTACCGGTCGGGCTTTCGGGCACCAAGGACGTGTGGTTCCGCAAGACGCTGAAGGTGTTCGTCGGCGTGCCGATCCCGGTTGCAGGCCAGGATCCGGCGGGCTTGACACAACTGGCATACGACCGAATACAGGGGCTCGTGCCGGCGTACCAGGAGCCGTCAGGCCCGAAGCCGCTCAGACGCTTCCTGACGCACCTCTTTTAAGCGGATAGAATCGCGAGCGATGGACCTGAAGCCCGTTGGCCTGTTCGCCGAGATGTCCGGCGGCGACCTGAAGAAGCTAGGCAAGCAGATGCGCGAGGTCCGCCACCCGAGGGGCGCCAAGCCTGTCCTCCGAGGCAAGGACGGCGTCGGGTTCATGGTCATCCTCGAGGGCCAGGCGGAGGTCAGCACCGTCGACGGCCGGCACCGCCTCCTCGGCCCCGGCGATCACTTCGGCGAGATGGCCCTTCTCGACCAGCAGGGCCGGAGCGCGGACATCACCGTCCGCACCGACATGGTCGCGGCGGCCATCCCCGAGTGGGAGTTCAAGGAGTTCCTCAGCAACCACCCGGAGGTTGCGTACCGCCTCCTGCAGACCCTCAGCCGGCGCCTGCGCGAGGCTGAAGAGGCCAGAGAGAACCGCTAGAGGCCCAGGAATGGCGGTCGCCAGGGTGGTCTGCCCGGTCTTCATCGGCCGGGAATCAGAGCTGTCGCTCCTCGAGGATTCGCTCCTGTCCGCCATCCGCGGCGATGGCGGAGTGGTCGTGCTGGGCGGCGAGGCCGGCATGGGCAAGTCGCGCCTGGTGCGCGAGCTGGCGCGTCGCGCCGAGCGTCTGGGCTGCGTCGTCATGTCGGGCACATGCAGCGAGGCCGAGCTTTCGCTGCCGTACCTCCCGTTCCTCGAGGGGATTGGCAACTACCTGACCCGCCAGGACGTACCCGCCCTGCGCGAGCGGCTGGGGCCTGCCGCCGCCGAGCTCGGCCAGCTCTTTCCGCAGATGGGCCACGCCGGCGCCGTCACAGCCGACCCGATGATGTCCAAGCTGCGGCTGTTCGAGGCGATCATTCTGCTGCTGACCGATGCCGCCCGCAGCCGCGGCCTGCTGGCGGTGGTCGAGGACCTGCATTGGGCCGATCCCGCCACACGCGAGCTCGTCGATTACGCGACCCGACGGCTGCGATCCACGAGGGTGATGATGCTCGCGACCTATCGCACTGACGAGATGCACCGCAAGCACGCGTTGGTGCCTTCGATCCAGGCATGGCGCCGGTCAGGGCAGGCGCAGCTCCTGGATATCAACGCACTCGACGCTCAAGGCGTGAAGGCGATGGTCACGTGCATCTTCGACGAGGTCGAGGTCAGCGACGAGTTCCGCGACTTCGTCCACGACCGCAGCGAGGGCAATCCCTTCGTGCTGGAGGAGATGCTGCGGGACGCGATCGACCACGGCGACATCTTCCGCACCGACAAGGGCTGGGACCGCAAGTCGGTGCACGAGATCCGCCTTCCGGCGACGGTCCGCGACACGATCCTGCAGCGCCTCGAGAGACTCCAGCCGATGGAGGTCGAGGTGCTCTCAGCCGCCTCGGCGATCGGCTTCACCTTCGACCTCGCCACGGTCGCGGCGGTGACGGGCAAGCCCGAGCCCGCCGTGGCAGGCGCGCTCGAGTCGTGCGTCAACAATCAGCTCCTCGAGGAGGCGGATCGCGCGACTGGCCGGTACTGCTTCAGGCACGCGCTCACGCGCGAGGCGGTTTACGAGGACATTGTTGCGACGCGCCGGCAGCAGCTCCACGCGCGCATCGCCGAGGTTCTCGAGTCGAGACCCGACTGGAAGGCGATCGACCTCGCGCATCACCTGCTGATGGCCGGCAGCTACGAGCAGGCGGTGGGCATGTGCGTCGCCGCGGCCGAGGCGGCGATCTCCGCGCGCGCTTACCGAGACGCCGCCGATCTTTTCGAGCGCGCCATCCCGCACGTCAAGGACTCGGTCGAACGAGGCCGGCTCATGTGCCGGGCCGCGGACGCGTACTGGAACAACACCGAGACCCTGGCTGCCAAGGCGCTCCTCGAACAGGGCATCGCCGACCTCGAGGCGGCCGGTCTCACGGTCGAGGCCGCCGGTCATCGCCTTTTGCTGGGCCGCTGCTACTGGGAGCTTCAGCGACCTGACCTTGCGCGTGAGCAATTTACCAGGGCAAAGGACGTGCTCGAGACCGCTGGTCCCAGCGAGGCACTGGCGGTCGCATATGTTCGGCTGTCAGGACTAGAGGTATTCGACAGCAGCGGCGATTACGGTCTCGAATACGCACAGCGTGCGACGGAGATCGCGCGGGCGTCCGGTTCGAGCATGGCGCTGGCCTGGTCCTGGAACTTCGCCGCCCTTGGTCTTGTCTATACGGGCCGAATCGCCGAGGCTTACCAATACTTCGAGGACAGCTATGCGGCCGCGGCCAAGGGCGGCCACGACTTCCAGATGCGCAACGCGATCGGCAACGCGGCATGGACTGCAATTCACCTGGGCTACGGCCGCATCGCCAAGGATTGGGCTGACCGTTACACCGGCGTGCCTGCAGAGTCGTATTCCATTTACCTACGCGGGCTGTTGACTCTGCACGAGGGAAGGGTCGAGCCGGCCATGGCGCTCGCGAGGACAGCCCTGCAAGGAGCCCGCGATGCGGGCAACGACAAGAACGTGTGGCGTTCGAGGGTGCTGCTCGCTCACGCGCTCGCCGAGGCGATGCGTCCCGACGACGCTGCCAACGAGCTGCCGCCCTTGTCGTCGCGCGTCGAGAATCAGGACTCGGTCTACGACACCGCGGCCCGGGTGCGTGCACGACTGGCCGCCGGCGACGCGCAGGGCGCGTTTCAAGCTGCGCATGGATTTGATCCCACCAGAGCGGACTTAGGCTCGCCCGCCGACGCCATCTCGGAAGCGGCCATGTCGGAGCCGGAATGGCTGCGTTCATTCGTCGAGCGGCTGCCGAACCACCCAGTCGATTGGCAGCTGATACGCGCGGAGGTGGCGCGCGGCCGCCTCGCCCTGGCGGAGGGCAGGTTGGAGGACGCCGTCCGCACCCTCGGACGCGCGGTCATGTCGTTTCGCGACGAGGGCTTCCTCCTGGATGCGTGGCACGCGAGCCGAGCACTGGGCGAAGCCCAGTTCAACGCCGGCGCCACAGAGCAGGCCCGGGCGCTGCTCGAGGAGACGATCGCCGAGGCCGAGTCCGCCGGCGCCCTTCTGGCCGGCAAGCTGGCCCGGGAGACAGCGGCCAGGCTGGGTGTCGAGGTCTCCGCACACGTCGCCGTGGTCGAGCCCCAAACGCGCACTGCCGACGTCGGGCCGACGGGCGAGCGGATGGTCAGCGTGCTGTTCGCCGACGTGCGGGGCTTCACCGAGATGACCGGCGAGTCCGCGCCGGCACAGCTGGCGGACCGTATCGGCTCGCTGCAGCGCTGGGCGGCCCAGGAGGTAGGCCGGCATTCGGGCATCGTCGACAAGTTCGCCGGCGACGCCGTGATGGCGACCTTCAACGTCTCTGGCCAGACCGTCGACCACGCACTGCAGGCGGTCAAGGCGGCCGTGGCCATCATCGACAAGGCCGCGCTCGTCGACCTCCCCGTGGGTGCCGGGGTGGCGGTCGGGCCGGCTGTCGTCGGCCGTCTGGCCAAGTCGGCCAACGTCAGCGTGCTGGGCAGCGTCACCAACCTGGCTGCGCGCCTGCAGGCGGAGGCCGGCGCCGGCGAGGTGGTCATGAGCGACGAAACGCACCGGCGAGTGGGGGACTGGCTGGAGGCGGGCGGCTACACGGCCGAGAGGGTCACGCTGCACCTCAAAGGGTTCGCCCAGCCGGTCACCGCATTTCGTTTGGAGGCACGCGCAGGAATCCGGGCGTAGTCGCGTCCTACTGTCAAATGGGCCGTCCCTGGAACTTCCGGCGCGTCGTCGTCGCGGCCGTCGCCGCAGCTCTTCCGCTGGCCACGGTGATTCCTGTCAGCGCCGCTGATGCGGTCAACCAGAAGCAGACGCTTGACACTGGCGCGAACACGCTGCGCACGCCCATGGCGCAGACATTCAAGGCCGTCTTACCCGGCCAGATCGACCGAATCTCGCTGGAGGAGACCTTCACGACCCTCACGGAGAACGTGCAGATCCAGGGTGTGACCAACGGCAGGCCCGACGGCTCAGTGTTGGGGTCGAGCTCGTTCACGGGCGCGTTGGCCTGCTGCAAGCTCTGGAAGGACTTCACCTTCAACCCGACGGTGACCGTGACGGCCGGCACGGAGTACGCCATAGTCGTCACCCCGTCCAGCAACCTCACCTGGTACGACAGTTACTCCTTCGACGCCTACACAGACGGCCAGATGTGGCTGATGGTCAGCGGCAGCTGGGCCTATCAGACTTCGTACGGCCGCGACTTCACGTTCCAGGAGTGGCTGGTCAGCGGCAGCACCAACCGGCCGCCGCAGGTGACCGAAAGCAGCACGTCGGTGACCGCGCCTGAAGGCTCCACCGCAACGATGACTGGCACCTACCAGGACCCGGACGGTGACAACGTTGCTCTGTCCGCGTCACCTGGCGGCACGCTGACCAAGACCGGCACGTCCGGCGGCACCTGGACGTGGTCGCAAACAGGCGCCGACGAGTCGCCGGTCCAGCAGGTGACCATCACGGCCACCGACGGCCATGGTGGAAGCACGCCGGTCATGTTCAACGTCAGCTTCGCGCCGGTGCCGCCGACGGTCACCATCGTCGGCGCCCCTTCGAGCGGCCCTGAAGGCACGGCCATCACGCTGAGCGCTAAGGCCACCAGCCCGAGCGCCGCCGACCAGGCGGTCGGCTTCAACTACAGCTGGAGCATGAAGAAGGGCAGCGGCACCTCAACGGCGCCGGTCACGGGCTCGACGTTCAGCTTCGTGCCCGACGACGAGGGTTCCTTCGCCGTGACGCTGACCGCCGTTGACGACGGCGGCAACGGGGCAAGCGTCACCGCGACCATCACAGGCACGAACGTCGATCCGAAGGCAAGCCTCAGCTGGACGTTCAGCGGCATCGTCCTGCTGCCCTTGACGCCGATCACCTTCGACGGTGGCTTCACCGATGTCGGCGCGCTGGACACTCACACAGCCACGCTCGACTACGGCGACGGCTCGCCACTCGATACGACCACGTACGGCGCCTCGGGTCAGGGCGGCAACCCGGACACCTACGCCTTCGCGGCGCCGGGCACCTACAGCGTCACGTACACGGTCACTGACGACGACGGCGGTTCCGCCTCCGTGACCGTCAAGGTGACGGTGCAGACGCCGGCGGTAGCCCTCGGCGCAATCGCCGACGGCATCGCCACGATGCCCTCGCTGGACAAGGGCGACAAGAATGGCCTTATGGCGAAGTACCGCGCCGCCGCGGCGTCGGCCTCCAGGGGCGACAACAACGCCACCTGCGGCCAGCTGGGCGCGGCTCTGAACGATCTCTCGGCTCTTACCCAGAGCGGCCGGATCTCGCAGGCCGACTCGGGCGCCCTGGCCTCGGCGACCTGGTCAGTCCACCGCGCGCTGGGCTGCACCAAGGTCAAGGTGGCCTGGCTGAACCTGAGCCTCTAGGGCCCAGGTATCCCTCTCCCGCTTGCGGGAGAGGGTTTCGAGAGCCCCTAAACCCACGACGACGCCGGCTTCTTTGGTAAGGTGGCCTCTTTCCCGGTACCTGAGCAGTGTCCTGCCAACGTCACCGCTCCGTGTTCAGGCCTGAAGGCGCCCCAGGGGTAGGGCGTCCCCAAGGAGGAGCGACTCGGATTTGTTTCCGCTTTTCAGAGCTGTCCTCGTGTGGACGGTCGTGCTTGTTTTGATCGTGCTGCCGCGCATCCAGCCGCCGCCCGCTCCCGCGAGCCCGGCCGTGACGCAGTTCAGCTCGTACCAGGCCCAGTCGATGACGCAGGCGGCGCACGACCAGAAAGCCCAGGCCCAGCGCGAGGCGGTGGCTCAGGCCTGGACGAACGAGTACACGAAGAGCTACGACGCGTACCAGGCGAAGCTCCAGGCCGCAGTGGAGGCGCAGGCCGAGGCGGCTCGGATCGCCGCCCTCAGCAACCACCCGCCGCCACCTGCGTACATCGCGCAGGCCATCCACGACGCGTTCACGCCGCTTGGCGACCGCGCCGTGCTGTGGGCCTTCAACGTGGCCTGGTGCGAGTCGCGCTACCACCCGAACTCAGTGAACAGCGAGAGCGGGGCGTCGGGTCTCTTCCAGTTCCTGCCCAGCACGTGGGCCTTCACGCCGCAGCACAGCCTGTCGCCGTTCGATCCAGTCGCGAACTCGTACGCGGCGGCCTGGCTGTACGCACGCGACGGCCCGAGCCAGTGGGTCTGCCAGGGCTAGCGCCGCATCCAATTCGGCCTAACTGCTCTCAGTCGTGACCTCGAGGATTTCGAGCTGGAAGATCGGCTGCTTCTCGCTGGCGCCCTTGAGCAGCATCGGCTCGTAGTCGACGACCGACACCTTGTTCTGCAGCGCGTCACGGGTGGCCTCCGACATCAGCACGCGCGGCGGCCGCACCTTCGAGAGGTAGGCGCTGTTGTTCACGGGCACGCCGATGAGCGTGAACTCGAGCCGCTTGTCCGACCCCACGTGCCCGGCGACCACCTCGCCCGTGTCGAGCCCGATGCCGATGGCGATCGTCGGAAGTCCGTCACCCGAAAGCTCCCCATTCAGCCGGTCGACCTCCTGGACCATCGCCTGGGCGGCCTCGTATGCGCGCTCGGCGTGGTCATCCATCGGGTTCGGGGCGCCAAACACCACCAGCATTCCGTCGCCCTGGAACTTGTCGATGTTGCCACCGTGGATCAGGACGATGTCGATCATCCGGCCAAAGTACTTGTTGAGGAAGTTCACAAGCTCCTGCGCCGGCATGCGCTGGGACAGCGTCGAGAAGCCGGCGATGTCGGAGTTCAGCATCGTCACCTCGCGCCTCTCGCCCGGGAGGAACACGGTGCCCGGCACTGAGCGCTCCAGCACGTAATCAGTGACCTGCTTGTTGACGTAGCGCTCGAACAGGTGGCGCAGGAACTCCGACCGCTCGTACTGGCGAGCGTTGTCGATGGCGATGGCCGCCAGGTCGGAGATGGCTTGCAAGAACTCCTTGTCCTTCTCTTCGAAGATGGCGGCGCGGAAGGGGTTGTCGACGTAGACGGCGCCGATCACCTTGCCCTTGGTCACGAGCGGCACGGCGATGATCGAGCGCAGGTTCTGGAGGATGACCGACTGCTGGCCCTTGAACCGGTCGTCGAGGCTGGCGTCGGTCGACACGACCGCCTGCCCGCTCTTCACGACGTGGTCGATGACGGTCTTGGAGCCCAGGAAGTGACGCGATTTCTCGGTGTCGGTCTCGCCGCCGCCCATCTTTACCGACATCTCGTTGGTGACCGGGTCGACCAGCACGATGAAGCCGCGTGACGCGTGCATCAGGCTGATGACGCGGTCCATGACGTTGCGGAGCACGGCGTCCAGCTCCAGAGACGAGCTGAGGTCCCTCGCCAGCTCGTAAAGCACGTGATCCCGAATATGAATGTCGCCGTCGGCGGCCATGTCCGCGGTCAGTCTACTGCCCAAGTTCGCACCCCCACTCATCGGTAAACTCGATTTCCCGTGCTTTCCGGTGAAACCCTCCAGCCCGGCGTCGACATGCTCCTAGAAGGGCTCAATCCACCCCAAAGAGAGGCCGTCACGCACGGCGACGGCCCGCTCCTGATCTTTGCCGGCGCCGGCAGCGGCAAGACCCGCGTCCTGACCGTGCGCATCGCCCATCTCATCGCTACCAAGCGCGTGTGGCCGGACCGGCTGCTGGCCGTCACGTTCACCAACAAAGCCGCCCGCGAGATGCGGTCGCGTGTCGAGGCGCTGGTGGGCGAGGGCGCGAAGAAGATGTGGGTGGGCACGTTCCACGCCACCGCGGTGCGAGTACTGCGCCGCGAGGCCGAGCGCATCGGCATCGCCTCGAGCTTCGTGATCTTCGACGAGGACGACACGCGCGCGGCCATCAAGCGCGTCATGGACGACCACAAGATCGATCCGAAGCGATACCCGCCCGCGGGATTCAGTCACGGCATCTCGCAGGCCAAGAACGAGCTCAAGGGCCCGAACGAATACCCGAACCGCAGCTATCACGACGAGGTCGTGCGCCGCGTGTACGAGTCGTACCAGGAGCTGCTCAGGCGCTCGGGCGGGCTCGACTTCGACGACCTGATCATGAAGCTGGTCGAGCTGTTCCAGACCGACGAGGAGGCGCTCGCCAAGTGGCGTGACCGCTTCCGCCATGTGCTGGTCGACGAATACCAGGACACCAACCGCGCCCAGTACGTCCTTGTGAACCTGCTGGCGCAGGAGCACCGCAATGTCGTCGTGGTCGGCGACGACGACCAGTCGATCTATCGCTTCCGCGGCGC
>Ga0066683_10000705_pt1 | contig 11595 bp, 6 predicted proteins | sample GraSoiAngelo_132_FD_62296 | JGI IMG/M metagenome (GOLD analysis project Ga0066683, IMG submission 62296) | Grasslands soil microbial communities from the Angelo Coastal Reserve, California, USA - 14_0929_02_40cm | ecosystem: Environmental > Terrestrial > Soil > Grasslands | place: USA... | reverse complement strand
CACGGGCATCGCGAAAACTTCCACGCCGACCGCAGGCACGACGAATCCCGTCCCGGCCACGCCGAGGATCAAGCCGCGCAATGCGCGCGACTCGGCCGGGCCGTCGGCCAGCGCCGCGTAGATGGCAAGCAGCGCACACGGCAACAGCGCGAAGGCAGCCACCAGCAGCAGATGGGCGATCAGCCATGACGCTGACGCGCAGAAATCATTTCCTTTTGCCCCTCCCCGGCCGGCGCCGTGAATACCGCGAAAATCGTTGGTTCTCAAATGCCGTTCCAGAGACTTTTTGGCCAGGCGCTTAGAGGCGAGAGATTGGAAGGGCCAGACTTAGCACGGCACTCAAATGCGCGTTTGAGCCCTACACCTCCCTATATACCCCCGTTACGCTATCTCTACCCTATCGACCCCATCCCGTAGTCGAATGCGCGCTCGAACCCTGGGAGTGGGTCCCGTTCGAACCCTGGGAGGGCGTCCACTAGCACCGAATGCGGCCGCCTTAATATTGGACCCGCTCTGCGTGACCAGCGCGAGTTCGACGGTAACGTGTTTGTGCGAGAGCTTGGCCTAGCCTAAGCGACGACGATGCGGCACGGCGACCACCGGAATCCGGACGGTGGCGGGAGCAACGCGCTCATCGCAGTGCGGGCAGTAGTGTTGGAGCTCCACGGTGTGCCCGCACGCGGCGTGCCGCGGACCCGCCCCGTTTACGAACGGGCGGCCCCAGGCCGCCAGCGCGCCGACTACGAGACCGAGGCCGCGCCCGCGCTCGGTGAGCGCGTACGAGGCGCGCGGCGGCCGCTTTGAATAGCGCTCGCGCGCCACGAGCCCCTGGCGCGTCATGTTCCGCAGGCGGTCGGCCAGCAGTTTCGGCGGGATGCCTCTGAGCTGGGCGCGGAGGTCTTGAAATCGCGCTGGGCCGCGCAGTAAATCGCGCACGATCAGCAGCGTCCAGCGCTCGCCGATGAGATCGAGCGACTTCGCGACGGGGCAGTGCTGGTCATACCGCTTCGCCACGCCGCCATTATAGCCGCCCCATCGGAGACTGCTGGCGGTGAGTTCAAAAAAGTAACCGTTGACAGCAGCGGCCGCTGGGGCGTACACGTCAACTCAGGCGATGTGAGTTCAGTTTGTGTACCTACTAGCGACCGTGACTCGCGGAGGAGGATAAGGATGCGTTTCATGCCCTGGCTTGCGAGTGTGCTTGCGGTCGCCGTGGGCGCCAGCCTCGTGGCTGGCGGCCGAGCGGCCGGCGCCGACCGTCCCATCGTGCGTGACGTGGAGCTCGAAGCGTTACAGGAAGCCGTGCGGTGGCCGAAGGCGGACGTCACAACGGTCATGGCGTTGACCAGCCGCTTCATGGCCACGCGTCGAGACGCGGATGGGTTTGCGTACTTCCAAGACCGAGCGGCGAGCCAGCCCGACCGCGCGCTGTTTCCCGCGCTCGAAGGCCTCTTCGAGGCGCGGAGCGCGGATGAGGTCTCGGTCTTCCGCCGTGTGGCTCGGGTCAACAACGCGCTGGCGAAGCTCGATCGCGCGGTCGCGCTCGACGGCGGTCTGCCGCGTTACGTCCGCGGTGTCGTGCTCGCCGCTCTGCCGGCGCGCTTCGACAAGGCCCGGGCGGCCGTCGACGACCTCACATGGGTCCTCGATAACAAGGACCGGTTCCCGGTAGGCTTGCGCCGCAGCGTGTACCTCGGACTAGCGTCCGCGTACACGACACTCGGCCGCGAGACGGAGGCGCGGGCGGCGCTTGCGCGGGCGGGCGTATCGAAGCTGGACCCGACGCAACCGGTGATCACCGCGGACTACTCGCTTACGGCCCAGGACGGCTTCCGGTTCCGGCCCCGGCGGCTCGTCGAGTTCGCGCCCGGCGTCCACGTCGCCCAAGGCTTCGACTTCGCAGACATCGGCTTCGTCTCGACGAACGAGGGCATCGTCGCCATCGATGCCGGCACGACAGAGGACAGCGCGCGCGCCGCGCTAGAGGCGCTACGACGCGTGACGTCGCGGCCGATCACCCACGTGATCTTGACCCACGCGCACTGGGATCACATCGGCGGGTTGCGCGCGCTCGCCGGATCCGACACGCGGGTGATCGCTCAGGCCTCGTTCGCTGAGGAACTGCGGATTGTCAATGGCACAGGGGTGCCGTTCCACTATTTCTTCGGCGCCGCGGGCAGCGGACGTCGATATGACGTGCGGCCGGACCGTCTGGTACGGGAGCCTGAGACGCTAACCGTGGGCGGGACGCGGTTCATCCTCTATCCCGCCCGCGGCGGCGAGACTGCGGATGCGCTGCTCGTCCATGTGCCGGACAAGGGCGTGCTGTTCGTCGGCGACGCGTTCATGCCGTATCTCGGCGCGCCGTTCGTCGCCGAGGGCTCGGCAGAGGGCCTCTTCGAGGTGATCGCGCTCATCCGCTCGCTGCAGCCCCGGGTCCTCGTGCACGGTCACCCGCCGCTGACGGACATCTTCACCGTCCAGGCGCTGCCGGCCGTGGAGACGGCGGCGCGCGAGCTCCACCAGCGCGTCTGGGCGGCCGTCGGCGAGGGACGGACACTCGTGGAAATCTTGCACGAAAACATCCTGCCCGCCTCGCTGCGTGAGCACCCCGCGGCCGTCGTGCCATACCTCGTCATGCGCGACAACTTCGTCAAGCGCGTGTACCACCAATCGACCGGCTACTGGAAGCCGGACGGCGAAGGGATGGAAGTCCTCGCGCCCGCGGAATGGGCCGCGGCGCTCGACTTGCTCGGCGGACATCGCGAGGCCGCGTTTGTCCGCAGCGTGCGCACGCTGCTCGACCGTGGCGACGACGCGCTGGCGCTGAGGCTCGCGCAGCTCGGGCTCGTGCGCTATCCCTCCAGCGAGGGGCTGGCCGCGTTGCGCCGGCGCGCGCTGGACGGTCTGCGAGCGCGCCACCAGAACCTGAGTCCGTTCAAGTTCATCATCTACTCGGAATGGGCGGGGGTGGAGCTACCGCCGCTCGAGTAGACGTTGGTGCGAGGAGAGAGGGCACCCGGAGCGCCCTGCCGTATGCGAACGGTCCGACACACCGATTTCGTCGTCTGTGACTAGGCACTCGCATTGCGGCGCCTTCGCGATGCCCCTCGCCTCAGCGACCGTCTAAACATCCGGGAGGCGCGCTGCGCGGCACCGTGTTGGAGCACGCAACTGCGACGACGTTGGGAAGGTGCTCATCACTGGCGACTCCACTTCGGTTGCGGCGTCTCGGTGGTAAGAGTGGGACTCAAATGCGCGTTGAGTCAATGACCTTCGGGAGGGGACGGAAACACTGAAGGCGAAGCGGCGTACGGAGCGGCGGGTTATGAGTGTGAGAGGGCCGTCGCCGCGACTCCTGGCGCGCGTGGAGCCGCCCGATGCTTTCGATGACGGCGGCGACTTCCTGAGAGGCGGCTTACAGCGGACACGGTTCGAACATAAGTAAGTGGATGTTCATCGCCACATCGGTCATCACCACATCGGATCGGAACGATCGAGCAGCCGCGCGTGTGCCGTCGCAAACATCGGAGCCGATCGAGTCACAGCCGCTTCTTCGCCGAGCGGTTACCTCGCGCTGATGCAGAGACGCCAAGATCCGGTTCAAGCTCCAAGGCTGCGGCTTCTATTCGGCATGTACCGCGCGGGAATCGCCCTCGCTGGAACCCGTCGCACTTCGATGAGGGTCGTGGAGCATGCGAACGCGAGACAGGCGTCACAGAGCGCCGCGCCCGGCTCCTGCTTGAGAACCGCCGCGACAGTCTCGGAGGAGCCGCCGCAATCGTCTGCTTGCAACTCCGTAGGGCGAAGGTCGTAGCGCTGCGGACGAAAGCCTCATTGGCGGCCGGCGATGGTCCGTGCATCTTCCTTGCGGGGTCGGATGACCCACAGTGACCAAGGAGGACACAGCATGGAAAACAAGAAACGGTTCGTGCGCGCGCTGATCGTCGTGGCCGGTGTCATGCTCGCCGCCGCACCAGGGTGGGCCGCGGAGGACACGACGGGGAAAGTCACGATCGAGACCATGTCGGTCGGAGCGGGCCTCGGCTTCACGTGGGGCGACGGTGTGCTGGAGTATCGCGGAGAAAAATATCCGTTCACCGTGTCTGGATTCAGCATCGGCGACGTCGGTGTGGCGAAGACGGCCGCGCGGGGTCTGGTCTTCAACTTGAAGAACGTGGAGGAGTTCTCCGGACTGTTCATGGCCGCGCTCGCGGGCGGGACGTTCGGCGGCGGCGCCAGCGCCGGCGCCACGCACAACCAGAACAACGTCAGCATGGTGTGGACGGGCGCGAATCAGGGGCTGAGCTTCTCCCTGGCCCATGCGGGCGTCAACGTCAGGCTGACGCCCGAGGCACAGCAGCAGGCCGCGCGGGTTCGACAGAATGCCGCCGCCGCTCGACAGGAGCCGTCCGCGACGCCGCGCACATCGCAGTAGTCCGTGTGCGCGTGTATCGGACCAATGTCCCATTGCCTGGCCGTGGCACGTCCGCCATGGTGGGCCTTCCTGAGACGCCCGCCGCCGGCGGGCGTCTCAGCGATCGGAGGTACCAAAGAGCGTGGCACCACTGTGTTTTCAGCAGCGCCCGGACGCGGGATGTCAGTGGCTCGTCGACGTGGCGGACGCACGCCGACCTTCGTTGTGTGGCGGCAAGGCGGCGGGGCTGGCACGTTTGCGCGACGCGGGATTCGATGTTCCCGCCGGTATCTGTCTCACCACCGATCTCTACCGCGCGGCGCTGTCGCCGTCAGGCGTGTTCGCACAGATCGAGCAGCTGGCCGCGCATCCGAACGGCGACCTGCGCGCGCGGTTGGCGGACATCCGGCGCCTGATCGAAACGGCACCGATCGGGCATGACGCGATCGACGTCATCCACCGCGGCGTGGCGGAACTGCGTGACGGTTCGAGCGACATGCTCGCCGTGCGCTCCTCGGCGGTGCTCGAGGACGCCGCAACATCATCGCACGCCGGTATCCACTCCACGTTCATCGGTGCGGACGACACGGACACCGTCGTCGAGAGCGTCAAGCGTTGCTGGGCGTCGTTGTGGACGGAGACCGCTTGGGCGTACCGGGACCGTCTGGGCCTTGCCCACACGAGCGCGGCGATGGCGGTGGTCGTGCAGCGCTTCATCGCCGCGGGTCGAGGCGGCGTCGCCTTCTCCGTCGATCCGTTGACCGGCGACCCCGCAACGATCGTCGTCGAAGCCGCGTGGGGAGCCGGCGCTGTTGTCTCGGGTACGCGAACGCCGGACCACTATCGACTCACCAGGAACGACGGCGGGCTCGAGGTCACGACGTGCGAGCCGGCGTCCGCGCAGCCCGTGCTGACGCGTACGCAGCTGCTGGAGCTGGCGCGTCTCGTCGAGCGCGTCGAACGGACGCTGGGGACCGCCGCCGACGTCGAGTGGGTCTTGGATGGAACGAGATTTTGGATCCTGCAGGGCCGCCCGGTGGTGCGGCGTGCCGGCACGCGGTCGGCGACGCTCTGGACCCGCGCAAACCTGAAGGAAGTGTTTCCGGACCTCCCGAGCCCACTGGCGTTGTCGTACCTGTCGCTCGCGCTCAACCGGATGTTCCACGGCTACCACGCGTCACAGGGCTACGCGTTGTCTCCCGATGCGCGACTCGTCGCGGTGTTTCGCGGCCGGCCCTACCTCAATCTCACGCTGATGCAGGACATGGCGCTCGCGCGCGGCGGCGACCCGCGGATCGTCTCCCGCCTCTTCGGCGGCGCGGCGCCGCCGCCCGACCCGGTCGCCGTACCCACACCCGTCGCCAGACCACGGCTCGGACACATCGCGCGGCTGGCGCGGGAACTGTTCACGACGATCTTCGCGACACCGCGCCGCGCGCGCCGCGTGTTTCGGAAGATCCGCCGCCAGGCGGCAACGTACGACGGCGTCCCGCTGCAATGCCTCGACGATGCCGCGCTCATTCGGCACCTCGGGCAATTCGGCGACACCTTCCTCGATGCCGCCACGCTGCGCCGGCTGCACGAGATCGTCTCGGCGCAATCGCGCGCGTACATGATCCTCGATCGCCTGCTCGCGGCGTGGCTGCCGGGCAGGGCCGAGACGCTCATGACCGAGCTGATGACCGGGCTCGGAACCTTGCCCAATGCTCGGCTGACGTATGGACTGATGGCGTTGAGCGAGGTGGCGCGCAGCGAGGCACGGGCCGCGGCATTCTTGTCGTCGGCCGACGACGTCGCGCTAGACACCTATCGTCCCGCGCTGGCAGGCACGCGGTTTCTCGACGGCTTCGAGACGTTGCTGCGCGAGTTCGGTCACCGCGGTCCGTTCGAGTCCGACGTGATGTCGGCGCGCTTCGGCGAGGACCCGGCGCCGCTGTTGCGGATCGTTCAGCTCTACCTTCGCGCGGAGACGCTGGAGAACCCGCGCCAGCACGTCGCCCGGCGCCGAGAGATCCAGCGCGCGGCGACGAAGGAGGTCCGAGACACCCTGCGCGGCGCTCGATGGCTGCTGTTCTCCATCGTCTGCTCGGCGCTTCAACAGCTGCTCGCCCAGCGCGACGAGAACCGTCACGTCACCACGCTGCTCGTCACTCACCTTCGTCGCGTGGCCCTGGAGCTTGGGCGCCGGGCGAAGCAGGCTGGGATCCTCGACGAGCGCGACGACATTTTCTTCGTGCGGTGGGAAGAGCTGCCGGCGGTCTTGCGAGCGGAGGCCGACTGGCGCGGCGTCGTCCGCGGTCGGCGACACGAGCGTGAGCGCAACGGGGATGTGGCCGCGCCCGATCTCGTTCGCGGCGGCGACGTCGCTGACCACGTGGAGGCCCACGTCGTCGCAGACGATGCGTTGGTCGGGCTCGGCGTCAGTCCCGGAACGCTCAGGGGCAAGGTCAGAATCCTGCGCTCGGTGGCCGATATACGCATGCTGTCGGGGGAGATCATCGTGCTGTCGGCCATCGAGCCGAGTCTCACACTGCTGTTTCCGATCGTCGGCGGCGTCATCGCCGAGATCGGCGGCGTGCTGTCGCACGCCGCGATCCTCGCGCGCGAGTATGGCGTGCCGGCGGTCGTCAACGTTCCCGACGCCATGCGACGGCTGCATGACGGCGATGACATCGAGCTGAATGGGACGACGGGCCGCGTGCGCCTGCTAGGACGGCTGAACGGCGACCGGCATGGAGCTGCGCTGGCGAAGCAGCAGTGATGCGATCACGAGGCCGATCAGCGCGCCGGCGACGATGTCCGACAAGTAGTGGCGTGCAAGGTACACGCGGCCGAGCGCGATCGCTGCCGCCAGCGCGTAGAGGGGCCAGCGGAGCCGCGGATAGACGGCGCCGAGTACCGTGGCCACGGCAAAGACCGACGTCGCATGTCCCGATGGAAACGAGTCGAACTCGGGGCCGAACAGCGGCCCCGCAGCGGCAGGGCGCGGCCGTCCGACGAGATATTTGAGTGCGTACTCGACCAGGCCCGCCACCATGAACGCGAGGGCGCCGAGACATCCGGCTTCGCCCATCCGTGAGCGCGCGCACACCCAACCGAGGAGTGCCAGAGTCCCGCAGACGATCAGGAGCGTGACGCCGCTGCCGATCGGGTTGAGCAAGCCGACGATCGTGTCGATGCGGGCGCAGTGCCACCCGGCCGCCCAGTGCTGCGCCGGGCTATCCAGCTGGAGGGCGGTGCCGACGACGAGCAGCGCGGCACCGAGCGCAGCCGTCGCCGGGCTCCTCAAAAGCATCGCGCCGAAACCGGCGGGCGACACCTTCATTGGATACAGTATCGATGGAGCCGGCGGTCGGTACAACATTTTGATCGGCCCCGGCTTTCGGCCATGACCCGCGTCGTTCGGGGCGCGACCGCGCGCCCGGCGTTGACCATCGCCCTCTGCCTCCTGCTCGCCGCGCTCGGCCTCGTCTACACGGCGCGCACGCTGACGTTTCAGACGTCGTCGGTCGAGCTGCTGCCGCCCGACCGGGTCTACGTGCAGCGCTTCAAACACTACCTGCGCGATTTCGGCGAGCTCAACGACATCGTCATCGTCATCGAGGCGTCGCAGATCGAGCACGCCGAGTCGTTCGCGACCCGGCTTGCGGACGAGCTCCGGCGGCCGCCGTTGAGCGCGCCGCGCGTGACCTACCGCGTCGATCCCGAGGCGTTCGGGGGACGAGCCCTCCTTTATATGACAACCGATCAGCTCGCCGACCTGCGGGACAAGGTCACCGCCCACCGGACGTTCCTGGAGGCGTACGCGGCGGAGCCGACGCTGGCCCAGCTCGTCGCGGGCGTCGATCACGAAATCGCGCGCCGCTTTGCCGGCCGCTTCATCGACCTGGGGCTCGACGACCAACCGGCGCGTCTGGATCCGGGCTTCGTCAACGCGCTGCTCACCGCGATCGATGAACGCCTCGAGAGCACCGCGCCTCGCCCATCGCCGTGGCGCGAGCTGTTCAGCGGGGAGCGCGAACAGCGCGCCGGGTACTTCCTGTCACGCGACAAGAAGCTGCTGTTCATGCTGGTCGAGGCGCGTCGCGAGGCGGGCAACTTCGTGGACAACCGGGAGGTCATCGCGGCCATCCGGGGAACGATCGCCCGCCTTCGCGCCGAGTATCCGGGCGTCGATGCCGGCGTCACCGGCACGCCCGCGCTCGGCAACGACGAGATGCTGACGGCGTTCCACGACAGCGCGGTGGCGACGACGCTCGCCAGCATCCTGACGCTCGCGTCGGTGGTGTGGCTCTTCAAGCGTGTCACCAAGCCGCTGGTGATGTTCGCCGTGTTGCTGTTGAGCCTGGCGTGGTCGCTGGGCATCGTGACGCTCACGATCGGGCATCTCACGGTCTTTTCCGTGATGTTCATGTCCCTCTTCGTCGGCCTCGGGATCGATTACGGCATCTACTTTCTCTTCCGCTACGAGGAGGAGAAGGCGTTCGGCCGCACGATCCACGCCGCCGCCGAGGTCACCGCGCGTCGTGCGGGGCCCGGCATATTGTTCGCCGCGCTCTCCGCCGCCGGGACATTCGGCGTTCTGACGCTCACCGAGTTCCGCGGGATCGTTGAGTTCGGCTTCATCGCCGGCATGTCGATTCTCATGGCATTCGTCGCGATGATGACGCTCTTCCCCGCCGTGCTGGTGATCCTCGATCGGCGGACGTCGCCACGCGTCGTCCTCCCGGCAGCGACGAGCGGCGGCGGGCGCCGCCCGGGCGTTCGAACGCTCGAGCGGCTGACCGCGTATTCCCACACGATTCTCGTGGTCACCGGCGTCGTGACCGTGCTCTCACTCGTGGCGCTGTCGATGGTGCGCTTCGACTACAACCGCCTCAACCTCCAGGCGAAGCGCACCGAGTCGGCCGTCTGGGAGCTGAAGATCCTGGCGTCGGGGCGCTCGGCATTCCCGGCATTGGCATCGGCCGACGGCCTCGACGACCTCCAGGCCAAGCGCGACGCGTTCATGCGTCTGTCGACGGTGTCCGACGTGGTCAGCATCCTGAACGTGGTGCCCGACCATCAGGCCGAGAAGACCGTTCTCATCCGCGGCCTGGCGACGATCCTGGGGCCCGTGCGCGTCGCACCGGCCACCGACGAGGACCCAGGGCCGCTGCGCGCCGCGCTCACAAGCGTGCGTCGACGACTCGACATCGCCGTCCGCGAAGCCGGTGACGAGACCGCATCGCAGACGCTCGCGTCGGCCGCCCGCCGGGCGCAGTCGCTGCTCGATCGGTTGCAGCACATCGGCCCGACGACGGCGCGCCGGCTCGCGGAGATCCAGGCGCAATTCCGCGACGACTTCATGGCGGACCTGCAGCGGGTGCAGAGCAACCTGGCGCCGCGACCGATGACGGTGGCCGACCTGCCCGAAGAGGTCACGCGGAAGTTCGTCGGCCGCAGCGGCACGTTCCTCATGCAGCTCTATCCGTCGGTCAACACGTGGGACCGGGACGGCGTGGCGCAGTTCGTGTCCGAGCTCCGCTCGGTGGACCCGACGGTGACCGGCTCGCCGGTGATCGGCTATGAAGCCGGTCGCATGATGGAGCGCGCGTATTTCGAGGGGACGCTCTACGCGCTCGTCCTCGTGCTCGTGCTGGCCGGCCTCGTGCTCCGCCGGTGGCGCACGACGCTGCTCGCCGTGCTGCCGATGGTCCTCGGCACGCTGTGGACGATCGGCGTCATGCGGCCGGTCGGTCTGTCGTTCAACCTCGCCAACGTCTGGGCGCTTCCGCTGATCATCGGCGCTGCGGCGGAGTACGGACTGAATGTCGTGCTGCGCTATCAGGAAGCCGCGAGCGACGGCGGGCCCGGCCTTGGCCGTAGCACGATCATGGCGGTTGTCCTCAACGGGCTGACGACGATCGCAGGCTTCGGCAGTCTCATGGTCGCGCGCCATCAAGGCATCTTCAGCCTTGGCCTCCTGCTCACGATCGGCGCGGTCGCGGGCCTGGCCGCGGCCTTGATCGTGCTCCCTCCACTTCTGCGTCGGTGGTGCCCGGCCGAGCGGACGACGACCGCGAAGGTCGGGGTTCGCAGGGCGGCGAGCCTGGTGGTGCTGGTGAGCGTCGTGTTCGCAATGCCGTTCGCGCTGGCCGGGCGAGCCGCGGCGGGCGAGCCGACAGAGCAGGTCCAGGCGGCGGTCACCGAGCTGTATCGACTGCTCGGTCCCAGCAGTTCGGGGTCCGCCGACCGCCGGCAACGAGAAGAAGGGGCTGCCGTCGTACTGGATCGGCTGTTCGACTGGAGGTCGATGGCACGGCAAGCGCTGCAGCACCATTGGGACGAACGAACGCCGCCCGAGCGGGATGAATTCATCCGGCTCTTCGCCGACGTCTTCCGGCACGCATACCTGGCCCGGATGTCGCTGGTCGACGCAACCAAGTTCCGCTATCTCGGCGACCGAATCATGGGTGACAAGGCCACGGTCGACACGCAGGTGACGACCAAGCGCGGCAGCAGCATCGCCGTCGCCTATCTCGCGGCGCGGGGAGCGGAGCCGCGTTGGCTCGTCGAGGACGTCCGCGTCGAGGGCATCAGTCTGATCGCCAACTATCGCACGCAGTTCGCCTCGATCATCTCGCGGTCGTCGTACGAGGACCTCGTCAAGCGTCTCCGCGAGCGGCTGCGGGAGCATTGAGTCGCGCGGTGCGCCAGCCGATCCACAGCACGCCGAGCAGCGTCCCCCCCATGACGACGGCGTTCTGCCAGGAGGCCAGCGTCCAGTGTCCCGCATACGTCCAGCTGGCGTCGCTGAACGGCCAAAAGTAGCGAATGGGAAGGCCGCCGGTCCCGACGACGTCCAGGAGTAGGTGCAGATGAAAGCTCACCGCGGCGAGCGCTGCGGTGGTCCACCGCCGGTCGGCGAGCGCCACGACGAGAAGAAGCCAGAGCACGATGAACAGCAGTCCGTGGCCGGCCGCGCGATGCACGGCATCGTACGCGTGTTGGCCCCAGAGGATTCCGATTCCGTCGAGGTCCGGAAGGACGCCGGCCCCCACGATGAGCCAGCGGTCTCTCATCGTCCGATGACCGGCGGCGCCGACGATCCAGCTCAGTCCGATGTGAGTGAAGAAGTGCAGCGCCGTCAGCATGAGCGCACGTCGGCTCGACGATACTTCAGTCCGCGGTTCCGC
>Ga0066683_10000702_pt1 | contig 11605 bp, 11 predicted proteins | sample GraSoiAngelo_132_FD_62296 | JGI IMG/M metagenome (GOLD analysis project Ga0066683, IMG submission 62296) | Grasslands soil microbial communities from the Angelo Coastal Reserve, California, USA - 14_0929_02_40cm | ecosystem: Environmental > Terrestrial > Soil > Grasslands | place: USA... | reverse complement strand
GGCGCGCAGGTGGCCGTCTTCCTGATTCCCGCGGTCGCCCTCCTCTCGTGGGCGATCGAGCCGCTGGCCCTGTCCTTCCGGCCGGTCGAGCTCGCTGCGCTGGCGGGATCCGTCCTCGTCGTCGGGGCCTTCTTCGTCGACCGGACGTCCAGCCGCAGGGACGGCGCGGCCCTGATCCTGCTCTACGTCTGCGTCGCCGCCGCGTTCTTCATCTCGGGCGATCGCTGAGCGCCGAGCGCGCGCGGGATCGCCTCGATCGCGCGGTCGATGTCCTCGTCCGTGATCCCGAGATGCGTCACCGCGCGGAGCACCCCGGGGAGCATCGTGCCGGAGACGCGCACGCCTGCGGCCAGAAGGCGCTCGGTGGCAGCGGCCGTCGAGATTCCCATCGACCCGACATCGAGCTGGACGAAGTTCGTCTCGACGCGCTCGAGATCGACGCCGACGCCCGCCTCATGCAGCGCCTCGGCGAGACGGCGCGCACGCGTGTGGTCGTCGGCCAGCCGGTCGACGTTGTGGTCGAGCGCATAGACGCACGCCGCGGCGACGATCCCCGCCTGACGCATCGCTCCGCCGAACTGGTGCTTGAAGCGCCGCGCCCGCACCATGCGCTCCGCCGAGCCCGCCACGATCGCGCCGAGCGGGCAGCCGAGCCCTTTCGAGAAGCAGATCGTGACAGTGTCCGCCTGGCGAGCGATCCTCGCCGGCTCGACACCGCTCGCGACGGCGGCGTTGAAGAGGCGCGCGCCGTCGAGGTGCAGGCTGAGGTCGAGCTCGCGGCACGTCTCGGCCATGGCCGCCACCTCGGCGAGCGGCCAGACTCGGCCCCCGGAGCCGTTGTGCGTATTCTCGATCGCCACGATCCGAGTCGTCGGCACGTGGCCGAGGTCGCCCTTCCGTGCCGCGGCGCGCACTTGGTCGGTCGTGAAGCGCCCCGCCTCGGATGGCAGCGGGCGCGTCATCAAGCCCGCGTGCACGGCCGGCCCGCCGAGCTCCGCGATGAGGATGTGCGACAGCTCCTCGGCGATGAGCTCGTCGCCCGGCTCGCCGAGCACGCGCAGCGCGATCTCGTTCGCCATCGTCGCCGTGGGGACGAACACCGAGTCCTCGTGACCGAGCAGGTCGGCTGCACGGCGCTCGAGCTCGTTGACGGTCGGGTCCTCCCTGATCTGCTCGTCGCCGACCTCGGCGTTCGCGATCGCCTCACGCATCGCCTGCGTCGGGATCGTCGCCGTGTCGGAGCGGAGGTCGATCACCGTCAGTTGCCCGCCGTGCTCGGGTATCGATCGGTGACCACGAGCAGGTAGGCGTATGTCTGCGCCTGGTAGCGCAGGCAGTAGAGCCCGAGCTGCTCCATGCCGCGCGGGATCCGGCCCACGGCGATCGCGACGAACCAGCTGATGACGGCGATCACGAGCAGCACCTGGCTCAGCACCCAACTCAGAACGAAGGCCGGAATTGCGAGCACGATCCGGAACGCGGTGATGAGACGGCGCTGGGGATCCGGGCCTTCGACGGTGAGGTCGATCGGATAGCTGCGCTCTCCCCCGTGGAAGGGCGGATACGGGTTGGCGAGCAGGTACACGTAGCTGTAGACGTAGACCGTGTAGCGGAGGTACCGGACCAGCCAGCGGTGCATGCGCTGCGGCGAGCGGCCCGTGACGAGCGTGACGATCCAGTTGACGGTCGCGACGATAACCGCGACCAGCGCGTACAGCCCGAGCCAGATGAAGTGCGGATACGCGAGGAGCCAGCGGACCAGCACGGGGAGCCGCGAGCGTCTGAGGTCGTCGTCGTCGACGATCCGGACCGGATGAGGGCGCGGAGGCTCAACCGGCGGCGGCTTGGAGGGCTGTTCCTCTTCCGGCGTGACGACGTCTGTCATCGGTCGCCGATCCTAGCGTCGGCCCCCGCTTAGGGGATAGACGTTTTCAATCCGGCCACCGATGATGAGAGCACCGCAACCAAGTGAGGGCGCATGAAACTTGCCGTCTCTCTGTGGCGCCTGTTCCAAAAAGACCGTCTGTTCCGCTGGGCAACCTATGCCGCTGTCGTCGTCCTCTGGTTCGCAATCGCGTGGGCCGACGTGCGACTGCTCGTTGGCTTCGTCTTCGTCGGGCTCGGCTACTGGTGGCTCCGACGCCAGCGTGCGAAACACGGCTGGCTGACCGAGCCCGAGGTCGACATCGATCTGCTTTAGCACGAGGGAACCCCTGGTTCCCTCGTGGGCTCCCTCCTTCAGGGCGGAGGCGGGCTACAACCGTTTCAGGAGCCGCCGGCTGCTTGCGCACTTCATACGTTGCCTCTCGGGCATTTGCCTCCCGCCGGGCAAAGCCCGGCTCCGGCGGCCACTGGTTGGTGCCCGAGGGGGTTTACGCCCCCTTTTGGGCTTCGAGCTGGCGGGCACCGTCTGAGTCCGCCGAGAGGTCGGGGTGGTCCTCGAACAGGTACCGGACGACCGCGCGCTTCGCGGCCTTGACCTCGTCCACGCGGCCCACCGGCCGGTCGTGGGGTGCGTCCTTCAGAAGCTCCGGACGCTCGGACGCGTCGCGGACGATCTCGAGCATCGCCTCGACGAAATCGTCGAGCGCCTCTTTCGCCTCGGTCTCGGTCGGCTCGATCATCAGCGCCTCGGGGACGTTGAGCGGGAAGTAGATCGTCGGCGGGTGGAAGTCGTAGTCCATGAGGCGCTTCGCGACGTCGAGCGCGGTGATCCCGTGCCGCCGCTTGAGCGTACGCGCGGAGAGCACGAACTCGTGCATGCAGAGCCGGTCGAAGGGGAGCTCATACGCGTCCTTGAGCTGCGCGAGCAGGTAGTTCGCGTTCAGGACGGCGACCTCTGACATCTCGCGCAAACGCGGTCCGTACGAGCGGATGTAGGCGTACGAGCGGACGAAGACGCCGAACGGGCCCGCGAACCCGCGCACCTTCCCGATCGTCTTCGGCCGGTCGTACTCGTAGCGGAACCGCTCCCCGTCGCGCACGACCGCGGGCACGGGCAGGAACGGCTCGAGCCGATCGCGGACGGCGATCGGGCCACCACCGGGGCCTCCTCCCCCATGCGGCTGGGAGAACGTCTTGTGCAGGTTGAAATGGACGATGTCGAAGCCCATGTCGCCCGGGCGCGAGATCCCGCAGACGGCGTTCAGGTTCGCGCCGTCGTAGTACATGAGCGCTCCCGCATCGTGGAAGATCCGAGCGATCTCCTCGATGTTCTCGTCGAAGAGCCCGAGCGTCGAGGGGTTCGTGAGCATCAGCCCTGCGGTCTGCGCGTCGACCTTGGTGCGCAGGTCGTCGACGTCGATGTTGCCGCGTGGATCCGTCTGGACGTGGGTCACCTCGTAGCCGGCCATCGTCACGCTCGCGGGGTTGGTGCCGTGAGCGGTGTCCGGAATCACGACCTTGCGCCGGGTCTCGGCCTCGCCCCGGTCGGTGAAGTAGGCGCGCATCAGCATGAGCCCGGTCAGCTCTCCCTGCGAGCCGGCCGCAGGCTGGAGCGAGACTGCGTGCAGGCCGGCGACCTCGGCGAGGATCTCTTGCAGGCGCCACATGAGCTCGAGCGCCCCCTGCGCGCCCTCCTCCTCCTGAAGCGGGTGGAGATCGCGGAAGCCGGGGAAGTTCACGACTCGCTCGTTGACCCGCGGGTTGTGCTTCATCGTGCAGGAGCCGAGCGGGTAGAAGCCCGTGTCGATGCCGAACGTGCGCGTCGACAGGCGCGTGAAGTGGCGCACGAGCTCGGGCTCCGAGAGCTCGGGGAGCCGCGGCGGCCGTTCGCGTCGAAGCTCGTCGGGCACTTCCGGTACGGGGAGCGTGCGCGGCGGGAGGCTCGACGCACGCCGGCCCTCCTGCGACTTCTCGTAGATCAGCTTCATGCGGCCAGCACCTCTGCGAGGCGGTCGACGTCGGCCTCGGTGCGCTTCTCGGTGACGCAGACGAGGAGTGCGTCCTCCATGCCCGCGTAGTCGCGGCGGAGCGCGTAGCCGGGGTGGACGCCCTCGGTGCGCGCGGCGCGGATCGCCTCGTCCGCGGGTCGTCCGACGCGGATGGCAAACTCCTTGAACGTTGCCTGTTCTGGAAACACGAGTGGGAGGCCGAGCCGCTCCTTCGCGTACGCGGCGAGGGCCATGCAGGTCTCCCCCTGCTCGCGTAGGCCCTGAGGCCCGAGCCACGCGAGGTGCGCGAGCCCGGCCAGCGCGAGCAGCGTCTGGTTCGTGGTGATGTTCGAGGTCGCCTTCTCGCGGCGGATGTGTTGCTCGCGGGTCTGCAGGGTCAGGACATAGGCGCGCCGGCCCTCGACGTCGGTCGTCTCACCGACGATCCGGCCGGGCATGCGCCGCACATAGTCGGAGCGCGCGGCCATGAAGCCGTAGTGCGGCCCTCCGTAGGATTGGTAGTTCCCGGCCGCCTGGCCTTCGCCGATCGCAATCGCGCAGCCGTAGCTGCCCGGTGCCTCGAGCACGCCGAGGGAGACCGGGTCGACGTGGGCGACGGGGAGCGCACCGGCGTCGTTGGCGGCGGCCGCCAGGTCGGGTGCCGGCTCAAGGCAGCCGAAGAAGTTCGGTTGCTGGAAGAGGACGCAGGCTGCGTCGCGGGCGGCTTCAGCGAGCTCGTCGGGGTCGGTGATCCCGTCGCGGTGCGGGACCTCGACCACCTCGAGGCCGAAGCCCGGCGCGTAGGTCTTCACGACCTGGCGGACCTGCGGGTTGAGCGTCTCGGCGAGGACGACGCGTGATCGCCCGGTGACGTGCTTCGCGACGTAGCACGCGTCCGCGGCGACCGTCGTCCCGTCGTAGCCGGAGGCGTTGGAGACGTCCATTCCGGTCAGCTCGCAGATCGCGGTCTGGTACTCGAAGATCGCCTGGAGCACGCCCTGGCTCATCTCGGGCTGGTACGGCGTGTACCCGGTCAAGAGCTCGCCGCGCTGCAGGACGGCGTCGACGACGGCCGGGACGTAGTGGTCGTAGATGCCGGCGCCGAGGAACGAGAGCTCGCGTCCGGTATCGACGTTCCGCGCGGCCAGCTGCTCGAGGTGCGCGACGATCTCGGACTCGGAGAGCGCCGGCTCGAGCTCGAGCTCGCCGTCGAAGCGAACCCCGGGCGGGATGTCGCGGAAGAGCTCGTCGATCGACGAGACGCCGATCGTCGCGAGCATCTCCTCGCGGTCGCGTTCCGTCAGCGAGAGGAAGCTCACTGCTCGTCGACGAATGCCTTGTAGGCCGCAGCGTCCAGCAGATCGTCCACCTCCGAGTCGTCGGCCAGGCGAATGCGCACGAGCCAGCCGTCCCCGTACGGGTCCTCATTCACCGTCTCCGGCTCCTCGACGACCTTCTGGTTGACCTCGATCACGGTCCCCGAGAGCGGCGAGATCAGGTCCGAGACCGCCTTGACCGACTCCACCTCGCCGTAGGACGACCCCTTCGCCACCTCCGCACCGTCCCCGGGCGGCTCGAAGTGGACGAGGTCGCCCAGCGAGTCCTGTGCGAACCAGGAGATGCCCAGCGTCGCCTCGCCGCCGTCGACCCTCGCCCAGTCGTGGTCGCGGTTGTAGCGAAGGTCGTCCGGATAGCTCTCCGCTGCTGCCACTATGCCTCCTTCTTGTAGATCGGCTTCTTGACCACTTCTGCCCGCCGCGGCCGGCCGCGGACGTCGATCGTCAGCATCGTGCCGGGCTCCGTGTGAGAGGCGTCCACGTAGCCCATGCCGATTCCGCGGTCGAGCATCGGCGAGTGCGAGCCGGAGGTCACCTCGCCCCCTTCCTCGATGGCCATCCCCTGGCGCGGGATCCCCGGCTCCTGCATGACGAACGCGACGAGCTTCCGCGCCGGGCCGTCGGCCTTGATCCGGCGTAGCTCCTCGACGCCCGTGAACTCCGTGTCGAGCGCGCACACCCAGCCGAGCCCGGCGGAGATCGCGTCGGTGTCGGGGCCGATGTCGTTTCCGTGCAGCGGATAGCAGACCTCGAGACGCAGGGTGTCCCGCGCGCCGAGGCCGCACGGTGTCGCGCCGCGTTCGACGACCGCGTCCCAGAGCGACCCGGCGTCCTCGGTCATGACCATCAGCTCGACGCCCGGCTCTCCGGTGTAGCCGGTGCGGTTGATCATCACCTCGATCCCGACGACCTCGCCCATCTCCCACGTGAACGCGGGAGCCTCGTCGAGGCCGAGCCGCTCGAGCGAGCGCGGACCCTGCACAGCGAGGAGCGCGAACTCGTCGCTCTTGTCGCGGAGGTCGGTCCCGGCGCCGGCGTGCTCGAGGATCCACTCGAAGTCGGCTTCGCGGTTCCCGGCATTGACGATCAGGATGAACCGGCCGCCCTCGACGCGGTAGACGATCAGGTCGTCGATGATCCCGCCGCGCTCGTTCGTCAGAAGCGTGTACTGGGCACCGCCGACGTCGACCTTGTCGATGTCGTTCGAGAGCAGCCCCTGGAGCGCCGCCGGCACCTTCGGGCCCTCGAACTCGAACCGGCCCATGTGCGAGACGTCGAACACTCCGCAGTCCTCGCGCACTGCCCGGTGTTCGGGAATGACGCCCTCGTACTGGACGGGCATCTCCCAGCCGGCGAAGGGCACCATGCGTGCGCCGAGCGCGACGTGACGCTCGTAGAGCGGCGTGCGGAGCAAGGTCTGCATGCGCGCTGGGATGCTAACGACCGCAAAGACAGGTCAGCCGCTCGGCGGAGCGGCTGACCTAGCCACGGCGAGCCCACAAAAGGCCCACCGGGAGGGCAAGCATCGAAGTACCTCGGCCGGCGATTCCTAAACCGGCAACCTTCGGCGTCAGGCGTCGCGCAGGAAGGACGGAACCTCGAGCACGTCATCGGGCACCTCGAACGCGCCTTCGTCCCTCGACGGCGTTCGCGTCTGGGCTCCTTCCTCGGCCGGACGTTCTTCGCGCCGCCGACGGCGGTATCGCTCCGGGCCGAAACCGGTCGCGATCACGGTCACGCGCACCTCTTCCTTGAGGTTCTGGTCGATCACGGCGCCGAAGATCACGTTCGCGTTCTGGTCGGCTGCACCGGTGACGACCTCGGCCGCCTCATTGACCTCGAAGAGGCCCATGTCAGGACCGCCGGTGACATTGAGGAGGATTCCGGTCGCGCCCTCGATCGAGGCCTCGAGCAGCGGGGACGAGACGGCCATCCGCGCCGCCTCCCCGGCCCGGTTCTCGCCCCTGGCGATACCGATGCCCATCAGCGCCGAGCCCGCGTCGCGCATGATCGTGCGCACGTCGGCGAAGTCGAGGTTGACGAGGCCTGGGATCGTGATCAGGTCAGTGATTCCCTGGACGCCCTGGCGAAGCACGTCGTCGGCCATGCGGAACGCGTCCACGATCGACGTGTCCTTGTCGACCACCTGGAGCAGCCTGTCGTTCTCGATCACGATCAGGGTGTCGACGTTCTCACGCAGATCGCGGATTCCGAGCTCGGCCTGCTCCGCGCGCTTGCGGCCCTCGAACGAGAACGGCCGCGTGACGACGCCGACGGTGATCCCGCCGATCTCCCTGGCGAGCTCGGCCACGGTCGGAGCTCCGCCGGTCCCGGTGCCGCCACCCTCGCCGGCGGTCACGAAGACCATGTCCGCGCCCTTGAGCGAATCCTTGAGCTCGTCGCGGCTCTCGTGCGCCGCAGTTCGACCGACGTCCGGATTGGCCCCGGCGCCGAGGCCGCGCGTCGACTCCGTTCCGATCTGGAGCTTCACGTCGGCGTCGGTCATCAGGAGTGCCTGGGCGTCGGTGTTGACGGCGATGAACTCGCAGCCGGTCAACCCCGCGTCGACCATGCGGTTGACGGCGTTCGAGCCGCCGCCGCCGACGCCGACGACCTTCAGGACTGCGAGAAATTTCTGGGACGGATCGCGCATGCTCATGTCTTGTCGAACCTCAACCTGTAGTGGAGCGTACGGCCGCTGCCGGACGCAAGGCCGCCCCAGAGTACGTCGGCCGAACCCGCATGTCAACGCTAAATGCAGTCCGCAGGCCTAACCCTCAACCTTAGACTTTAGGCTACCGAACGACAGCACGCTCCGGGACGCTGACGTCCACGTACTGCGCCCCCGGCCCCGCTGCTTGGAGCACGCGCTCGGCCACCGCGAGCTGGAGCGCGAGGTCATCGGCCGGTCCGAGTCGAATCTCGGTGCCCGTGCCGAGCACGAGCGTGAGATCTCTCCCCACGGATCGCGCCTCACGAACGCGCTCGAAGAGGGCGCGGTCCGCCGACAGGACGCCTCCCAGCAGGCGCGCAGCCCGGAGCGCCTCGTCTGTGGTCAGGACCTCTCCGGGGCCGGGGACCGCGGCATTCGCATCCCAGATGCGGGGCAGGTCCGATTCGCGCGGATCGGTGATGGGTTGGAGGACCCGTCCACGCTCGGTGACGATCCACGCCTGCGTGCCGCGTCTGAGGACGGCGACGGGCCGCTCGGCCGAGACGACGATCTTCGCCGTGTGCGGGAAGGCTCGGTCGTAGGAGACGAGGCTCACGTCGCGGAGCGGAGAGAGACGCCGGTCGATCTCGGCCGTGTTCAGCGCGAGGAGGCTGGAACCGTCGAGCGGTGCGAGCGCGGCGTCGACGCGCTGAATGACCGCAGGCCGGGCGCCGGTCACCTCGATCCGCTGGACGGCGAACATCGAGGTCTCCCGCGCGGCGAAGTACGCACCGACGATCGCGGCTACCGCGGCGAAGGCGACGAGCAGCGTGCGGCCCGACGGGAGCGGCAACGCGACCGCCGGCCGGTTCGGCAGAGCGAGTACGGCGGCGCGCGAAGCGGGCTTGCGAGACGCAGGCACCAAGCCGAGTTCGGCGCGGCGGCCGGAAGCCCTACAGGCTCTCGCCGGCGGGCGGCAGCTGGAGACCGCCGACGAGGCGGACCTCGTGCACGAGCTCGATCCCGAACTGCTCGAGCGCGCGGCGGCGGGCCTCGGCCATCAGCGCGAGAGCATCGGTCGCCCGCGCATCCCCGGCGTTCTCGATGAAGTTGCCGTGGCGCGGAGAGATCTGTGCTCCGCCGATGCGGTGGCCCTTGAGGCCGACAGCCTCGAGCATGCGGCCGGCGGAGAGCTCGTGCTCAGGGTTCTTGAACACGCTCCCGAAGGTCCGCTTGTTCGTCGGCTGGGCAGCCTTGCGTCGTGCCTGGAGGTCGGCGACGGTGGCCTTGATCTCGTCGGGTGCCTTCGGCTCCAGGCGAAACTCCGCCCTGGCTACGACCTCGCCGGGTTGGAGCTTGGAACGCCGGTACTCGAGCCCCAGCTCGCCGGGCGAGCGCCAGCCGGAACCGTCGGCCGACACGACGAGGGCTCGCTCGAGGATCGCGCGCCAGTCGCCGCCGTAGGCGCCCGCGTTCATTCGCACGCCCCCGCCGACCGTGCCCGGGATCGCGCACGCGAACTCGAATCCGCCGAGCCCGGCGGCGCGCGTGCGGTGCAGGCAGACCGCGTTCGCCGCACCGCCTCCGGCGACCAGGAGCCCGTCCGTTGTCTCGGCGAGCGCGAGCTCCCCCTCGAGGCGCAGGACGAGCGCGTCGACACCGTCGTCGGCGACCAGGACGTTCGAGCCGAGCCCGATCGTCAAGACATCGAGGCCCTCGACCGTAGCCCAGCGAAGGACCTCCTCGAGCTCGGCGACGGTCTTGGGCCGCGCGAAATGCCGCGCTGGGCCTCCGATCCCGACCGTTGTCAGCCGTCCGAGCGGAACGTTCTGCTCGATGTTCATGCCAGCTCCGCGAGAAGCAGCGGAACGGCTTCGTCGACGTCTCCCGCGCCCATGGTCAGGACGACGTCTCCTGGGCGCGCCCGATGCGCGAGGAAGCGCGCTCCTTGCTCGACGCTCGGCGTCCACGCCACGGTCATCCCGGGACGCGTCTCGGTCACGGCGTCGACGACCTGCTTGCCGCTCACGCCTTCGACGGGCTCCTCGCGGGCACGGTAGATCTCGGTCACCGCCGCGACGTCGGCATGAGCGAGCGCGGCTGCGAGCTCCCGCACAAGGTGCCTCGTGCGCGAGTAAAGGTGCGGCTGGAAGAGGACGAGCACCCGACCGCCGTCGCGCAGAGCCTCGATCGTCGCTCGGATCTCCGCCGGGTGATGGGCGTAGTCGTCGAGCACGCGGACGCCGCCTGCCTCGCCGCGGAACTCGAGCCGCCGGCTCGCGCCGGCGAACTCGGCCAGGTGCGGCGCCGCAGCGTCGCGGTCGACACCCGCCAATTCGAGCGCGGCCAGCGCGGCCGTTGCGTTCTGCCGGTTGTGCTCGCCGGGCACGGCCAGGTCGAGGGCGGCCGGCTCCAACTCGTCCGCGCGCACGACATGCGGCACCTCGGCGAGCCAACGCGCGAACAGATTCTCGACCTCGGCACGAGAGGCGAACTCAGAGTGGTGGTCGAGATCGACGTTGGTCACGACCGCGATCTCCGGGCGCAGGAGCTCGATCGTCCGGTCGGACTCGTCGCCCTCGACGACGAGCCAACCCGAGCCCGCGCGCGCGTTCCCGCCGAGCTGCGGGATCTCGCCGCCGATCAGGAACGACGGGTCGCGCCCGAGGCGGTCGAACACGAACGCGATCATCGCCGTCGTCGTCGTCTTCCCGTGCGCCCCGGAGACCACGATCGCGTCCTGGAGCGAAACGAGCTCTGCGAGAAACTCCGCCCGGCTCTTAAAGCCATGCCCCGGGACCAGGTCCCGGGACATGTAGGCGGTGGACACGACTGTTTCGTAGCCGGCTGGAGGAGGCTCGGGCTCGTCCGAGATCGTGACCGGGATCCCCGCGGCGCGGACGTATTCGAGGTACGGCGTCTCGTGGCGATCCCAGCCGGCGACCTCCGCGCCCCACGCTTTCGCGAGCACGGCGTAGCCCGAGAGCCCCGCGCCGCCGATCCCCACGAACCAGATCTTCCGGCCGCTAAGGCGCCGACTTGGCGGCGCCGACTTCAGGTCGCGCGGGCTTTGCCGGTGCGACCGTCTGAACTGACCGGTCGATCCGCTCGCAGCCATCACGACCACGCCGTCGGGGCAAGCTGGATCAGGCCTTCCGCGATCTCCTCGGCGGCGCCCGGCTTCGCGACCCGCTGCATCGCTTCGCCCATCTGCGTCAGCCGCTCCGGATCGCCGATCAGCGACCGCGCGAGGTCGGCGACGCGGCCGAGCTCGGTTTCCGGCACCGTGATCGCGCCGCCGGCGCGTTCGAAGAAGCGAGCGTTCTTCGCCTGGTGGTCGGCGGTCGCGAACGGGTAGGGGACGAGGATCGCGGGCTTCCCCGCCGCGGCGACCTCCCACACCGATCCACCCGCGCGCGCGACCACGAGATCCGCGGCTCCGAGCGCAGCGCCGAACTCGTCCGTGAACGGAGCCAGTCTGTAGTCGTCGCGCCTGATCCGCCCGCGCAGCCGTTCGAAGTCGCGCTCGCCGCAGAGATGCAGGAGCGCAGGGCCCGCCTCGCCGAAGGCCTCCACGATCTCGTCGTTCAGGCTCGTCGCCCCTTGGCTTCCACCGAACACGAGCAGCACCCGCGCCCGCGGGGGGAGCTCGAACACCCGACGGCCCTCGGCGCGCGACGTCACCCGATTGCGAGCCGGGATCGGCCGGCCCGTCACCCGGTACTTCGGGCGCTCACGGCCCT
>Ga0066683_10000689_pt1 | contig 11675 bp, 4 predicted proteins | sample GraSoiAngelo_132_FD_62296 | JGI IMG/M metagenome (GOLD analysis project Ga0066683, IMG submission 62296) | Grasslands soil microbial communities from the Angelo Coastal Reserve, California, USA - 14_0929_02_40cm | ecosystem: Environmental > Terrestrial > Soil > Grasslands | place: USA... | reverse complement strand
ATATGCGTTCATGGATAGGCGGATTGATCGTCGCCGTTTTGCTGGGTGTGTCCGGAGCGGCGGCTCAACAACGAGTCCTCGTGTTAGAAGGAGGGACGCTCATCGATGGTACAGGTAGAGCTCCCATTCCTGACGCTGTGGTTGTCGTTGAAGGATCACGGATCAAGGCTGTGGGCAGGAGAGGACAAGTCCCGGTCCCTGCAAATGGCAACGTCATCAATTTAACTGGGCGCACCATCCTTCCAGGCCTGCTTGACATCCATGTTCATACTCAGGAATGGCATTTTCCGATGTTCCTGCATTATGGCGTGACCACTTTTGCAGATCTCGACAATGACACTGCCTGGATCTTTGCCGAGCGTGAGATGTTGAGAAACGGCAGGATGAAGGGTCCGAGAATGTTTGTGGCCGGCGGGAAATTGTACGGGCCACTCGGTAACCCGGGGGGCGGGCCGTTGCCCCAGAACGCCACTGTTAACCGCACCGTGGACGAGGCGAGGGAACATATGCGGAGCGTCGAGGCGCTGGGTGCCGATTACCTGAAGATCGACGATACGCTCACATATGACCAACTAGCCGCCGTGATCGAGGAAGGAAAACGCACAGGCCTGAAAGTAATCGGGCACACCCAGAACATCCGTAGGGCTGCAAGGATGGGCACAAGATTCATGGAGCATATGGACACGATGGCGAGATCCCTGCTCGACCCGGACGGAACAAAGTTCTCTCTGCCGTGGTATCCACCACGAGGCGGACCTGTCGAACTGCCTCAGGTCGCCTCGGAATCGCTGATCAATCCGAAACAGTTCCCGCCCCTGATCGATGAACTGGTGAAGCTGGGTGTGTACGTCAATCCGACGATGGTGGCGGAGTGGAGTGCCGCCACCCCGCGTGGGCAGCAGTTGCGCAACGAGGCAGCGCAGATAAGCAAAGACCCGGGACTCGGATTTGTGCCTGCCAAACAGAGGGAAGTATGGTCAGGGCCTCTAGTAAGAGGACGCCGTGACGGATACGCCAATGTAGCGGCGTTTCTCCGCGAGTACTCCGAAGCGGGGGGCAAAGTGGTCGTCGGAACCGATTCATCAGGAGGACAAGTTACCATACCGGGGTTGTCTGCACACTACGAAATGCAGATGCTCGCCGATGTTGGCATTCCTCCGACGAAGATCATTCAAGGCGCGACCCTCTGGAACGCAGAGGCGATCGGGAAGGACAAGGATCTGGGCAGCGTCGAGCCTGGAAAGCTGGCTGACTTCACCATTATCGAAGGGAATCCTTTGGCGGATATCAGCGTGACGAAGAATGTGCGCATGGTCATCAAGGAAGGCGAAGTGATGGATACGAAATACGACCCGAAGTGGGTCAATCCCATCCCGCAGCCGTACACTACGCTTCCGCGGATTAGGACGCTGAGTCCGCTCATGGCACCCCAGGACGGGCCGGCCGTTACGTTGGAACTGGAAGGGACGGGGTTCCTCCCAACGGCCGTCGTTCGTTTTGACAATGTGGATTTGCCAACGCACTTTGTGAGCAGCACGAAATTGACGGCGACAGTGGGCGCTCAGTTGTTGCACAACGTGGGAGAGTATCCGCTCTATGTTGTCAATACGGGCACGCACGGCAACGTCTCGCAGAGTAAGTCTTTCCTGGTGAATTTCAAGAACTAGAGGTCGGTGTCGTCTAGAGGCATCGCTTGACTGAGCCGCCCCCTCAGGATTGGCTGTATTTAAACCACGGATTACGCGAATTTTCAAAGGGGAACGGTTCCGCAAAATGTCAGTCGCTTGATTCGTCTTGAGATGAGGGACGGGAGGACAAATGAACAGGAATTTGGTTCTACTGCCGAGCAGCTTTCGTAACACGCTGCTTATCGCGCTACTGCTGGTCGCAACACCGGCCGCAGCCCAGCAACCGGGAAGTATTTCGGGAACGGTCACCGATCAGAGTCGTGCGAGGCTGCCAGGAGTTATGGTCACGTTGACGAGCCCTGCACTTCAGACACCTGAAATCACCAAAGTGACCGATGAAGGAGGGACGTATCAGTTCACTGAACTGCCTGTGGGAACCTACCGTCTCGTGTTCGACCTGACAGGCTTCGGCCAGTTGGTGCGCGAAGGAATTCAGATCTCGACAGGATTTGCGGCCCGTATTGATGTGACGCTGACTGTGGCGCAACTCGCGGAAACAGTTACGGTGTCGGGAGAAAGCCCGCTGGTTGATTTGATCAACACCAGGGGCGGCGCGGTCCTGAATAAGGACCTGCTGCAGAACCTGCCGGTCACCAACAACTATCAGGATGTTCTGAACCTGATGCCCGGCGTCACGTTCGCGAGCCCGTCTCCTTATGGGCAGATCGCCGGCGGCGGCATCGGCGCCAGCAGTTACAAAACCTACGGTGTGGACCGTGGCCCTAGGTTCTCCGCTACGGGTGGATCGAGCATGACTTCGATGATCGAGGGCATCGAGACGCGCACCGGGGGCTTTCCCAACTTCGCGACCGTGGAGGAAGTCGCCGTGAGGACGTACGGCAACACGGCCGAGATCACGAGACCGGGCTCGGTCCAGCAGTTGGTCGTCAAATCAGGCGGCAACGACTTCCATGGACGCTACGAAGAGGAGTTCATGACCGACCGCTTTCAGGGGACGAACATTGACTCAACGCTGCGGGCTCAAGGCATTAAAGATCCCGACTCGCTGAGGCACTTCCAGGATTTCGCCGGCGATCTCGGCGGCCGGATTATCCGCAACAAACTGTGGTTCTATGGCGCCGTGCGCCACCAGAACAATGTCGGCCACCCGGGCGGATTTATCGGAAGTGCTGGACCCGATGGCATTTACGGCACAGCCGACGACGTGCCGGGTACCAGGCTGGTAACGCTCCTGGATAGGGTTCTGAAGCTCTCTTATCAGATGACCCCCCAGCACAGGCTGATCGTGTTTGCGGATCGAGACCACAGGTTCGACCACGAGGCCAATATCAGCCGATTCATTCCACACGAATCGGCTAATGATTCGGACTTCCCACACTATTTGAACAAAGCCGAGTGGCAAGGCGTGTTCAGCAATCGCCTGGTGGGCACGTTCATGGTCGCGGATTCGGGTAGCAACATACACCAATCGGACCTAACTCATCCGTGGACCCATGCATCCACGCTCGATCTCACGACCCAGCAGGTCACGGGTGAAGGATTTGGGGAGACAGACTCCGACGATCGTTATTCAAAGCGGGTCCAGTACAACGGAAGCCTGAGCTACGTTGCTGGGCACGGGCTTATACGCACACACGAATTCAAAATCGGCGGCAATGTGTTTCTGAGCACCAGCACTCTCAACCAGTGGAGCCGTCCGGCGGGCGATTACCAGATGGTGTTCGATAGTGGCAATCCGACCCAATTGAAGACCGTTAACTCCCCGTTCTCGACGCTTAGCCACCGAACCAGTCAAGGTGTCTTCCTTATGGATACCTGGCATATCGCGAACCGGCTGGTCGCGAATGTTGGAGTACGTGTCGATCATTTCCATCTCTATGTGGACGGCGCGAACAAGCCTGCGGGCCAGTTTTCCGCTGCCGCCAGTTACCCGCGGGCCGAAGCAGGAAAATGGTGGACCGTCGGCCCGCGCGCCGGGGTTTCATATGATCTTACCGGCACTGGGCGAACGGCTGTCAAAGCCAGCTTCGGCGGCTACAGCGACGACGAAACCGAGTTCTTTCTCCAGAGGTTCGGTCCTCTCGCGTATGCAGTGACGACGTGGCGTTGGCGCGATCTGAATGGCAACAAGCGCTACGACCCGGGCGAAGTGAATCTCGACCCAAACGGGGGTGATTTTCTGAGCGTCACGGGCGGCAACCAGGCGCCCTCGTCGTTTAAGCTGCCTTATAGCTATGAGGCAACTGCGGCGCTCGAGCACCAGCTCAATAGCTCGATGGCGGTGCGGGCGTTGTACGTCTACACGACTACCAAGAATGAACTCGAAATGATCAACCCGCTACGGCCGTACTCGGCGTTCAACATCCCGATTGTGAGACAGGATCCCGGACCGGACGGTGTGTCGGGAACAGCGGATGATGGGGGCCCGGTCACGTTGTACGACTACGACCCGGCATATCGCGGAACGAAGTTCGTCTACAACCAGTGGGGGAACCGCAATGGAGCACACAACGATCACCACAACTCACTGGAGATCGGGCTGACCAAGCGCACGACGGGTTGGCTCTCCGGCCAGACGACGTTTCTGGCGACAAAACATCATCGCTGGCTGACGGGCTATCCGCAGAGCCCGAACGATTTGAACTTCCCTATTGATGAGACGTGGGAGCTCAGTTACCGGGCGGCCGGCTACGCGACTGGGCCACACCGCTTCAACGTGTCCGCGGTTTTCATGATCCTGAACGGTGCGCCCGGCCAGCGCACGTATCTGTTCCGCAGCCTGCCGCAACTCGGCACGCTGACCGTGCCCATCGAACCGTTCGGGACACGGCGCGGGCCGATCCGGTCCAACCTGGACCTGCGGGTGGCAAAGGAGTTCGTCTTAGAAAGAGGGCCGCGGTTCAACGCGTCGTTTGATCTGTTCAATGCTCTCAATACCAATGCGGCATGGGTATCGACCTACCAATCGGGCCCCACGTTCGGCTACTCGACGACGATCGCGTCGCCGCGTGTGGCGCGGTTCGGCGTTACATTTTCATTCTGAAGTAATCACGCGAGAAGGAGGTCAGTATGCGTGCATGGATAGGCGGATTGATTGTCGCCGTTTTGCTGAGTGCATCCGGAGCGGCGGCTCAACAACGAGTCCTCGTGTTGGAAGGAGGTACGCTCATCGATGGTACAGGTAGAGCGCCCATTGCCGACTCCGTGGTTGTCGCTGAAGGATCACGGATCAAGGCGGTCGGTACGAGAGGACAAGTCTCGTATCCCGCAAATGCCAATGTCATCCGATTAACGGGTCGCACCATCCTGCCGGGGTTCATCGACAGCCATCTGCATACGGAAGATTGGCACGTGCCGCTGTTCCTGCATTACGGCATCACTACCATTCTCAGCAAGGTCGTTGACCCCGCCTGGCAGATCGCGATGCGCCAGGGCTTGGCTGAGGGCACGATCAAGGGTCCCCGGATGTTTTTTACGGGTACGACCATTGATGGCGTGGCTGTCGCGGCCGGGCCGAACGGGCCGGGCGTATGGAACATGCACCCCGTGACGACGCCGGAAGAAATGACGTCATTTGCACGGACCATCATCGCCAACGGCGCCGAGGCCATCAATACCAACCAGTCCATCTCGGAAGCCCAGCTGATCGCCCTGCTTGCGGTTGGAAAGGAAAAGGGGGTGCCCATATTGGGGCATGTTCCGAACATGTGCCGGGCCGCAGATCTGGGCATGAAGTACGAAGAACATTTGTTCATGACCGGGGGCTGCGTCCTCGACCCGGACAACAAGACCAATGTCGGTCTTGCGGCGAGCTTCGACCCCATGGTGCTGGCGGATCCGGTGAAATACCCGCCTGTGGTGGATCACCTGGTCAAGGCCGGCGTGTACATGAATGCCACGCTGGTAGGCCAGTGGATCGCCGAATCCCCGCGCGCGAAGGAGATAGTCGCGGAATCGACGGCGATGGCCAAGGACCCGCAATTCGCCTTTATTCCTCAGGCGGTACGGGACCTGTGGAACCGGCCTTCGGCGCCGCGCCGCCTGGGCTTCGCGAACACCTCGGAATTTCTCCGCCAGTTTGCCGCAGCGGGCGGCAAAAGCATCATCGGAACCGATGCCGGATACCGCACCATCCCGGGACTGTCGTATCACTATGAACTGCAGATGATGGTCGATGTCGGCATGACGCCGATGCAGGCCCTTCAAGGCGCGACCTTGTGGAACGCGGAGGTGATGCTTCAAGCCAAGGATCTGGGCAGCGTCGAAGTTGGGAAGCTGGCGGACTTCGTGATCATCGAAGGTGATCCCCTGAAGGATATCAGCGTGACCAAGAACATCCGCATGGTGATCAAGGATGGGGAAGTCCAGGATATCAAGCTGAACGGGAACTATGTTCCCCCCATCCCTGCGCCATACTCGATTTACAACCTCCCTCAGGCCATTACTAAAATCACTCCGGCCATTGTGCGCAAGGGCGGGCAGACCGTGACGCTGGAGATTGAAGGGACCGGCTTCAACGCAAACGAGGCCGGTTTCGCCGCCAATTCCATCGTGCGGTTTGACGATGTGGACTTGCCGACGAAATTCGTCAGCGGTTCGAAATTGACAGCGACACTGGACGCCAGATTGCTGCAGAGGGGCCCGGGGCTCTATCCGATCCATATCTTCTCGCCCGGCATCTACGGCACAGTTTCGCGGCAGGCCTATCTGGTGATCGATACGGCGGACGCTCCGGTCAGCACCATCCCGATGCCGTACGCTGCCTACACGGCGGCGCGCCCGATCGGGCCGATGCCGAGAATGGCGCCGCAGGGCAGTAAGACCCTCACGGTGGAGATCGCCGCCAAGCCCGGCAGCAGGTTTGCCCCTAATGCCATCGTCCGGTTCGACAATACGGATTTGCCGACGAAATTCGTCAGCAGTACGAGATTGTCGGCGACACTGGACGGCAAGCTGCTGCAGAGGACCCCGGGATCGTATGTGTTCTATGTTTTCACGCCCGGCCCCTTCGGCACCGTTTCGCAGCCCGCTTACTTCCAGGTGGGTTTCAAGAACAGCAAGATGGTATGGGCCGAGCCACTGGAGCCAAAATAGCAGCGCCGAGTCTCGGCCCCGCGTCGGAGCGGCGGCGGATTTGACAAGGTAACGTGCTGAAGACGGGGCAGGATGCAGTTACCCGCGGGCCGAAGCTGGAAAGTGGTGGGCGGTCGGCCCGCGCTTCGGGATGTCTTATGATCTGACCGGCAGCGGACGCACAGCTATCAAAGGCAGCTTCGGCGGCTACAGCGACGACTTTACGGAGTTCTTTCTCCAGAGGTTCGGTGCTCTTAATCTGATAACGACGACTTGGCGTTGGCACGATCTGAATGGCGACAAGCGCTACGGACCTGGCGAAGTGAACCTCGACCCAAACGGGACTGATTTTCTCAGCGTCTCGGGCGGTAACCAGGCGCCCTCGTCGTTTAAGCTACCTTACACCTATGAGGCGACTGCGGCGCTCGAGCACCAGATCGGTAGCTCGATGGCGGTGCGGGCGTTGTACGTCTATACGACCACCAAGGATGAACTCGAAATGATCAACCCACTAAGGCCCTACTCGGCGTTCAACATCCCGATTGTGAGACAGGATCCCGGACCGGATGGTGTGTTGGGAACAGCGGCTGATGGGGGCCCGGTCACGTTGTACGACTACGACCCGGCATATCGCGGAAGTAAGTTTGTCAGCAACCAGTGGGGGAACCGCAACGGCGCACACAACGATCACCACCACTCGCTGGAGATCGGCCTGACCAAGCGCAGCACGGGTTGGCTCTCCGGCCAGACGATGTTTCTGGCGACGAAACATCACCGTTGGATAACGGGCTATCCGCAGAGCCCGAACGATTTGAACTTCCCTATTGATGATACGTGGGAGATCAGTTACCGGGCGGCCGGCTACGCGACTGGGCCCCACCGGTTCACCGCGTCCGCCGTCTTCAGCGTCCTCAACGGGGCGCCCGGCCAGCGCACGTACCTGTTCCGCAATCTGGCGCAACTCGGCACGCTGACCGTGCCCATGGAACCGTTCGGGGCACGACGCGGGCCGATCCGGTCAGACCTGGACCTGCGGGTGGCAAAGGCGTTCGTTTTTGAGAGAGGGCCACGCTTCGACGTGTCGCTCGATCTGTTCAATGCCCTCAATTCCAACGCCGCCTGGGCAACGACCTACCAATCGGGGCCCACGTTCGGTTATGCGACGACGATTGCGTCGCCGCGTGTGGCGCGTTTTGGCGTTGCATTCTCATTCTGAAGGGAGGTCAGCATATGCGTTCATGGATAGGCGGATTGATCGTCGCTGTTTTTTTGCTGGGTGTGTCCGGAGCAGCGGCTCAACAACGAGTCCTGGTATTGGAAGGAGGGACCCTCATCGATGGTACAGGTAAAGCTCCCATGAACGACTCCCTGGTTGTCGTTGAAGGAACACGGGTCAAGGCAGTCGGCACGAGAGGACAAGTCTCGTACCCCGCCAATGCCAATGTCATCCGATTAACGGGCCGCACCATCCTTCCGGGCCTGATTGACGGGCACCTGCACACGAAGGAATACCAGTTCCCGATGTTCTTGCCATGGGGCGTCACCACTATTGCAGATCTCGACAATGACACGGCATGGATCCTTGCTCAGCGTGAGATGTTGAGGACCGGCAGGATGAAGGGTCCGAGGCTGTTTGTGTCGGGCGGGAAAATGTATGGGCCACTCGGGCCGGTGAACCCGGACAGCACTGTTGTTCATAACGTGGACGAGGCGAGAGCCTATCTCCGGAGCATCGAGGCGCTGGGTGTCGATTACCTGAAGGTCGACGATACGATCACATACGACCAACTACGCGTCGCCATCGAGGAAGCCAACAAGGCTGGCCGGAAGGTAGTTGGGCACACGCAGAACATCCGTAAGGCTGCGGAGATGGGTTTCAAATTCATGGAACATATGGACACGATGGCGAGATCCCTGCTCGATCCGGACGGAACAAAGTTCTCTCCGAGGTGGTACCCACCGCGAAGTGGACCTGTCGAACTGCCTCAAGTCACCTCGGAATCGCTGGTCGATCCGAAACAGTTCCCACCCCTGATCGATTACCTGGTTAAACAGGGTGTCTACGTTAATCCGACATTGACGCTGACGTGGAGTTCCTCCACTCCGCGCGGGCGGGAGTTTGCAAATGCGGCGGCTCAGATCGCGAAAGATCCGGGACTTGGATTCATCCCTGCCGACGTGAAGGAAGCGTGGACACGGCCTCCAGGCCATCCCCGCGCGGGATACGCCAATGTGGCGGCGTTTCTCCGCATGTTCTCCCAGGCGGGCGGTAAGCTTCTCGCGGGAACGGACACCGGCGGATCCCCACTCGTACCGGGGCTGGCTCTTCACCAGGAAATGCAGTTGCTCGTCGATGCTGGCGTTCCTCCAATGAAGGCGATCCAGGCAGCAACTCTCTGGACCGCTGAGGTGATCGGTAAGGAGAAGGATCTGGGCAGCGTCGAGCCTGGAAAGCTGGCGGACCTCACGATTATCGAAGGGAATCCCTTAGCCAATATCACCGCGACGCAGAATGTGCGCATGGTCATCAAGGACGGTGAAGTGATGGATACGAAATATGATCCCAAGTGGGTCAACCCCATCCCACGCCCATACAGTACGGCTCCGCAGATTGCGACGTTGAGTCCGCTAATGGCATCCCAGAACGGGCCGGCCCTTACGCTGCAGGTTGAAGGGAAGGGGTTCAACCCAAATGCCGTGGTTCATTTTGACAATTTGGATTTGCCAACTCAGTTTGTGAGCCGCACGAAATTGACGGCGACACTGGACGCTCGACTCTTGCGGAACGTTGGATCGTATCCGCTCTATGTTGTCAATCCGGGCGTGCACGGCAACGTCTCGCCGACTAGATTTTTCCTGGTAAATTTCAAGTACTAGATTAGGGGTACGAGTGAGCGCGCTCCCAACCTCCACGGATGGCTAGAACAAAGACGGAGTGGGTATGGAAGGCAAGACAGGGAAACGTTCGGGCGTACTGGCGGCACTGATCATCGCCGCCGCAACTCTTCTGCTAATGTTCGCCGTTACCGGTACAGCGCAACAGAACACGGGCACGATTCTCGGCGTCGTGAAAGACTCCTCAGGTGCGGTGATACCCGGTGCCGGCGTCACGGTTGTGAGTGAGGAGACCAACCTGACGCGCACGGTGATCACCGGTGAGAACGGCGCTTTTCGCGCGCCCGCATTGCCGGTCGGCCGTTACACCGTGAGAGTTGAACTGGCTGGATTCCGGACGCAGACGCAGCGCGGTCTGATTCTCGAGGTGGCGCAGGAACTCGTCGTGAATCCGATACTGGAAGTCGGGGCAGGGCCCCAGCAGGAAGTTACGGTCAGCAGCGAAGCGCCGCTGGTCAATACCACGAGTAGCACCCTCGGCACCGTCGTGAACGAGCGAAGCGTGGCGGACCTGCCGCTGAACGGGAGGAACTATGTCGACCTCACAATGCTGCAGCCCGGAGTGGCCCAGAATGTGACTGGCACCGGCGGCACCGTGGTAAACATCGGGACCCCTTTCAGCGCCAACGGCGCTCCGATACGGTCGAACTATTACGTGCTCGACGGAGCACCGCTAAACACCGGTACCAATGCTGCGGGGTCCTCGGAGGCTGGAACCACGTTGGGAATCGACGGTATCCGCGAGTACAAAGTCGTCAGCAGCGCCTTCAGCGCCGAGTACGGAGTGGTCATGGGCAGCCAGACGGTCATGGTGAGCAAGAATGGAACGAACCTCTGGCACGGCGATGTATTCGAGTACCTGCGGAATAGTGCTCTGGATGCACGGAACTTTTTCGATTACTCTTCCAGTGGGCGGCGCCTGCCTCAATTTCAAAGGAACAGCTTCGGCGGCGCTTTGGGCGGTCCCATCAAGAAGGACAAAACCTTCTTCTATGCGGTTTACGAAGGCCTTCGGATGAATGTGGGTACGACTGTCCTGGACAGCGTGATGCCGGCAGCCTGCCACCAACTGGTGAACCCGGGGACGAACAACACCACGCTAGCCAATCCGACCGCCTGCGCCCCCGCATTCACCAGTTCGACTGTCATTCCACAGGTCATCCAGCCCCTCCTCAGTTTGTACCCCTTGCCGAACCTGCCAGGGAATCAGGCCACGTATCCATCTTTCAGTTCGCAGCGGGAGGATTATGGACAGATACGTGTGGACCATAACATTTCGGCGGCGGACACGTTCTTTGGGCGCTATACCGCTGATGACACTGATCTCAATAGTGCCACCATCAACCTCAAGTCCCCGCAAGCCGGGATAGGTTTTCCGGGGATTCGCTTCTTGGGCACAAGCCGCAATCAGTCGGCAACGCTCTCCGCGAGCCACGTTTTCTCTACGGCCCTGCTGAATGCGGCCCGAGTTTCCTTCAGCCGCACCAACCTGAACTCAGCCAGTACTTCCGATAAAGACCTGACCGATCCACGCTATGCGGAGGTGGCCGGCCTGCCCTTAGGACAGGTGAACGTCGGCGGGCTCTCGGGCTTCAATTTTATTGTCCCTATGGTTAACCGGCAGACCGTCTACAGCTTCAGCGATGACCTGTTCTACACCAAAGACCGCCACGCGCTGAAGTTCGGCATGCTGTTGAACCAGTTTCAATTCTCTCCCGTGAATTCCAACATCCTCAACGGTCAGATCACCTTCAACGACGTCCCGAGCTTTATGCAGGGGATCTATAGCGGCTATGGTGCCGCGACGAATGCTACAGGGACAGTCGCCCCCGGCCGCTTCTGGTCATACAAAACGTTGGGATTCTATGCGCAGGATGATCTGAAAGCCACCTCCCGGCTGACGCTGAACCTGGGACTGCGCTATGAATTTCAGACTGTGCCCCGGGAGCGATTCCATCGGGAGAGCCGCTTCCTTAACTTTTACGATCCCACACAGACGTGGACCTACGGCCCGATCATGCGCAACCCGAGTTTGAAAAATTTCAGCCCGCGCGTTGG
>Ga0066683_10000688_pt1 | contig 11681 bp, 7 predicted proteins | sample GraSoiAngelo_132_FD_62296 | JGI IMG/M metagenome (GOLD analysis project Ga0066683, IMG submission 62296) | Grasslands soil microbial communities from the Angelo Coastal Reserve, California, USA - 14_0929_02_40cm | ecosystem: Environmental > Terrestrial > Soil > Grasslands | place: USA... | reverse complement strand
ACGTTTCAAACGTGACGTGCTTGCTCAAGCAGGCGTCGGGTACGTCATCGTGGGACTCGGCATCAATGACATCGTCTTCCCGGGATCGTTGACACCTCTAACCGAAAGGATGAATGCCGAAAGCATGATATCCGGCTTGAGGAGGACGCCGCGCACCAGCGTGAAGATGGCAGCGTTGGCACCGATGCCGAGCGCCAGTGTCAGCACCACCGTGACCGCAAGCCCTTGGGTTCGAGCGAGCGAGCGGACCGCAACTCTCAGATCGTTAACGAACGACATAATTTTGCTCTTCCTTCCCGGAAGTCCGTTTTCCAAGCGATGGAAGCAACCATGAGTTTTGCTGTTTTGCCTCATCTTAGCGAACTGATGTCGAAGATAGGAATGCAATTAGCAATCCAGCCGTACCGATCAATCTAAGCTCTTTCCTGTGATCGTGTTACTCCAATACGCCAGGCTGTCTTATGCCTCGCGTTGCGCGATTTTGGGATGCTTTGTCCAGATTCGGACATCCTCCGTTATGCAAGCAGGCGGGCATGTGCACCGAAAATTCAGGCCTCGCCAGGCAATCTGCGAACTGGTCCAGCGTTGCGGTGAAGTCCTGCGGCATGGATTTGAACCCCGCCTCACTGAGACGGATGCGCCGGCGCTGTGAGACCCCCATCCAAAACTTGATCCTTCGCTTCTTGAAAAGCAGCCTTGCGCTCAGCGGAACAGCTCTTCCAAGTGAACTGGGGATCACGCTCCGATTCAGACAGCGCGCCACCACCTCTTCGCGCAAGCATGCAACGGGCGGGTCACGTGATGTTAATCGAAATTAGATTTTGTTTTTTTCCTTATACAACAAGTTGAAATCTTGACTGGATTGGGCTGTACGACGAGAGTCGCTTTGCGATTTCCTTATTGACGGGAATGCGGTTTTCATCCCTCTAGCGGTAAACAAATTCTCGCTTCACATCCTTTCGTGCCGACCCGATTCTCCAGGGAAACGCTTCCACCATGTGCCTCAGCGATTTGGCGGCTGAGCGCTAGGCCGATGCCAGATCCGCCCGGTTTGGTAGTAAAGAATGGAACAAAAAGATTGGCAGGATTCGCAATACCAGGCCCTTCATCCTGAACAAATAAATTGACCCAGTTTCCGTTGCGAGCCCATGCCACGCGAACTTTGCCGCCTGCCTCGAGCGAGGCATCTACAGCATTGCGAATGATGTTGATTAACATCTGCTGCAACTGATCTCTGTCGGCATTCAATCTGACCGGCGGCCCTGGGTCGATTTGCACCGCCAGGCGCGTCTCCAGGGCAGCCGTGCTTTGTACAAGCGCCTCGAGATCAAGAGGCTGCAGTTGAGGCTTGGGAAGCCGGGTCAGCCGAGCGTAATCGCGCATAAAGCGGCTCAATGCGTCTGAGCGCTCGGCGATCACGCGCAGTCCACGTCGGAGGTCATCCTCCCAGTCGGCCGCCCGCGCCTCACGCTTCACGATTTCTTCCAGACTGCCGGCAATGGAGCAGATCGGCGCCAGCGAATTATTCAATTCATGACCAAGAACGCGCACGAGTCTCTGCCAAGCTTGCCGCTCTTCTTCTCGCAACGCGCGGCTTAGATCAGTGAGCACGATTAAATAATGAGGCACTCCGCCCTGGCGGAATACCGAACGCCGGACTCCCCAACGGCCGGATTGTCCACGAAAATTCTTTTCCAGCGTGCGTGCCGATTCTCCGTCTAGGCAATCAGCAAGGTCCAAGTCGTCGGCGGTTCTTCCTAGTAGCTGCTGCGCATTTTGTGACAGCAGCCGCTCTCCGGCGCGATTCACCAGCCGAAGCTTGCGCCCCCCATCGAAAGCGAAAACCGCAACATCGATTTCCGTCATTACCGTTGTGAGCAGGGCGCTGGCTTCCATTGCGCCCAGGCGCTGCTCGCGCAGCATATCGGAAAGCGTGTTCACCTCGACCATGAGCTCGCCGAGCGCATCGCCCATGCGAGCGCCGCGAACGCGAAACGAGAAGTCCCCCTCGCGCAGAGCGGACTGCATATTGGCTAGAGTTTGCAAGGGCCGGATCACGGCCGATCGCGCAGCAGCCGCAAAACCGAACCACACGGCCACGAGCAGAATCGTGAGCGACAATTGAGTATTGAAATCGTGGTTGCCAGTCCACAGCAAAACCAAGGCGAGCGTGAGTGCGCTCGCCCCTGCCACCAGAGCCAGCAACAGTACGCGATTCTCAAGACTGAGATGGCGCTTGGGTTTCGGGCGGGAGGTTGCGGGTGCAGACTTGCGCGAGATGGCCGCGCTGGCGGGAGTCGCCTTAGCTGCTTCCGATTCCATATTTCTGCAGGCGCCGGTAAAGAGCGCTGCGGCTCAAGCCCAGCGCGTCCGCCGCCTGACTGATATTACCGCCATAGCGGTCAATTGCCTTACGAATCAGAAACGACTCAACCTCTTCTAGGCTCAAGTCTTCCAGCTTCTGCGTGGGTTCGCGGGTGGAGCGAAGGCTTAAATCGCTCACCCGGATCGAGTCTCCAGCGGACAACAACACCGCGCGTTCCACGGCATGATCTAATTCGCGCACATTGCCCGGCCAGGAGTACTCCAGCATCGCCTGCATCGCTGAAGGATCGAAACTCTTCGCCGGCTTGCGATAACGTTGCGCATAGCGGCTCAAGAAATAATTCGCCAAAGGAGCAATGTCTTGCCGCCGCTCCCGCAACGCTGGAACCTGAATTTCAACCGTATTCAAGCGAAACAGGAGGTCCTGTCGGAATCGCCCGGCGGCAACTTCGTCATTCAAGTCCGCGTTCGTTGCCGAAATGACTCGCACATCCACACGCTTGGTTTGCGACGAGCCGACACGCTCCATCTCTCCTGTTTCAAGGACGCGCAATAATTTGGCTTGCTGCGAGAGAGGGATATTTGCGATCTCGTCAAGAAAGAGCGTTCCACCGTGAGCGAGTTCAAACCGGCCAATGCGGTCTGTCTTAGCATCGGTGAACGCGCCGCGCACATGGCCGAACAATTCGCTTTCGAAGATGCCCTCCGGCAAACCGCCGGTATTCACCGCCACTAGCGGACGCGACGCCCGATTGGACAGCGCGTACAGCGTGCGCGCTACAACTTCTTTTCCGCTTCCGTGTTCGCCCGTAATCAGCACGTTTGCATCGGAAGGTCCTACGCTTGAGATCAGGCGCAGAACGGGCTGCATTGCCTCAGAATCGGCAATAAACGTGGGCAGATTTTCGGCACGGAGCAGACGATTTTCCGCTTCCAATTTCTGCCCGCGACGCAACGCGCTGCCCAGTTCGATCTGCGTGCGCAGCACGGAAAGTAGCCGGGCGTTCTCCCAGGGCTTCTGGATAAAATCACGAGCGCCACGGCGCATAGCTTCGACGGCCAGTTCCACGCTGCCCCAGGCGGTCATCACAATCACCGGCAGCGTGCTGTCGATCGCTTGAATACGGGAGAGCAGATCAAGCCCTTCCTGACCTGATGTCGTATCTCGGGCATAATTTAGATCGATCAGAACGGCCTCGAATTCTCGAACCGCAAGCGCATCAAGCACGCCGGAGGGTGAACCGGCCGTTTCAATTCCAAAGCCCTCCGGCTTTAGCAAAAGGCGTAGCGCCTCTAACACGTCACGTTGATCATCGGCAATCAACAGGCGCGCATTCGAATTCGGAGTGGCTGGCATGCAGAGGAAATTCTAGATCATGGCGACGCTGGGAGGTCTTGGGTCGCGGGCAACGATTGCATGTTACCTCGCGGCCACCTCTGGTATCGCTGCACGCGCGCTTGGATCCTTCACAATCCATCCATCAAATAACTGAATCGTGCGATTGCCGTACGCTGCGTTCACTTCTGAATGTGTTACTTGAATGATGGTGGTCCCGGCATCATTCAGTTTCTTGAAGAGCTCCATGATTTCTTTCGCCTGGCTGGAGTGCAGGTTGCCTGTCGGCTCGTCGGCAAGGATCAACTTCGGATTGCCCACCACCGCGCGCGCTACGCCTACCAACTGCTGCTGGCCGCCGGAGAGCTGGCTGGGATACAAATCTTTCTTACCCACAATTTGAAAACGATCAAGAATCTCGGCCACCATGCTCGCGCGCTGCGAGCGAGGCAAATTGCGATAGGAAAGCGGCACATCGAGATTTTCGTAGACGGTCAGGTTATCGAGCAGGTGATAGCTCTGAAAGACAAATCCAATGTACTGCCGATTCAGATCTGCGCGTTTCTTGCGATTGAACTTGTGGACTGGATTGTCTAGAAAATAGTATTCGCCCTTCCACGCATCATCGAGCATGCCGAGAATGCTAAGCAGAGTGGACTTTCCCGCCCCTGAAGGTCCCATCGCCGTGATGAACTCGCCTTCGCGAATATCCAGATCAATGCGCCGCAGGACGTAAGTAACTCCGGCGCCGGTTTTGTAAGTTCGCTCGACGTTTCGCAGTTGAATCATCCACAGACTCCTGAACTTTTCACTCGTACCTCAACGCCACCATAGGGTCGACTTTGGTTGCGCGGCGTGCGGGCAAATAACAGGCGGCCAGTGCGATTAGCACTAGCAGTAGCGCGACCGTCGCGAATGTAACCGGGTCCGTTGCCGTTATCCCAAAAAGCTGGCTGTTCATTAGCCTGGTAAGACCGTAGGCGGCCAAGGCTCCGATGCCAATTCCTAATGTTGCCAATTTTGCGCCGTAGCCGAGAATCATGCGCAGCACATCTCGCGCCTGCGCGCCGAGCGCCATGCGAATGCCAATTTCCCTCAGGCGTCTTCTGACCGCATACGAGAGCACGCTGTAAATCCCCACTGAAGCCAGTACAAGCGCCAATCCAGCAAACGCTGCAAGCAGCAACATGGTCATGTGTTGCTGGGAGAGTGAATTGCTGATGAGGTCCTCCATTGTCAGGACATCAACAATCGGAATTTCCGGATCAACCTGATGAACCGCGCCCGTCACTGCGGAAACCACGCCAGCCGGCTGCGAACTTGAGCGCACCACAAGGGTCATTGGAAATGACGCCCAATCTGCCGTGATCGACGGCGAAATCTGAGCCAGCGGAAAATACAACGTTGCCACGGGCTCGACTACGTCCAGGCCCCACTGCTTCACATCACCGACAACGCCGACGATCTCGCGCGACTTTTCAGGAAAGAACGTCAGCGTCAAGTGCTTGCCAATAGGATCTTCATTCGGCCAGAAACGCTTTGCCATGGATTGGCTGATCAGCACGACTGCGGGCCTATCAGCAGTGTCGCTGTCGTTCAGATTTCGTCCCCGCAGCAGCGGTATTCGCATGGCTTCGAGATAGCCAGGCATAATCAGACGCACTGCGACTTCCGGTTGGTCGGACATGGGAACCTTCGGCCGGCCTTCGATCGCGACCGGCTGATTGGAACCCTCGCCGGTGATTGGCAGTGCATCGATAGCAGCGGCTGATTGCACTCCAGGCAGTGTTCTCACTCGCTCCAGCACTTGGTTGAAAAAAACGACCTGTTGTCGCGGCTCGGGGAATCTTTTGTTGGAGACTGAGGCCGAGAGGGTGAGAACGTTGTGAGGATCGAGCCCGGGGTCAACTCCGCGCAGCCGCCACAGGCTGCGAATCATTAGCCCGGCGCCGATCAGCAGCACCAAGGACAACGCAACTTCCGAAACCACCAGCACGCTTCGAGTGCGGTTTCCGCCGGCATCTGCGTCAGTTCTTCCCAAGCCTTCTTTCATTGCCTCGCTCAAATCAGTCTTGGTCAGCCGCCAGGCTGGCGCGAAGCCCGCCAGGATGCCCGTTAACACAGAGATCGAAAGCGTGAACGCTAATACCCATCCATCCAGTGTGACCATGATCGAAGCAGGCAGCCGGTCAGCAAGAAACGCCAGAATCAGCTTTACCGCGAATTGCGCGAGAAGCAGGCCCAGAGCGCCTCCCGCGATCGAGAGCAGAGTTGTCTCGGTCAGGATCTGCTGCACTACGCGGCTACGGCTTGCGCCCAAAGCCGTTCGAATGGCAATTTCCTTGCGCCGCGCCAGCGCTTTCGCGACAAACAAATTCGCAACGTTCGCGCAGGCGATGAGCAGAACAAATGCAACTGCGCCCAACAACACAAGTAGTGCCGGACGAACGTCCCCCACCATCTGGTCGCGCAGCGGAACCACGATTGCGCCCCAGCCTTTGTCATCTTCTGGATATTGCTGTTCGAGGCGGCGGGAAATAGTGGTCATCTCCACCTGCGCCTGCTTGGTATCCACTTGCGGCTTCAGGCGCGCGATCACCATGTAGTGGTGCTCACCTCGCACCGCGGCTTGCTTTGCGGTCCATGCCATTGGCGTCCAGAGTTGCGCCCATGACGGCAACCGCATTCTCCGCGGCATGACGCCAATGACCGTGTAGCTCTGGCCATTGAGTGAAATCTGTTGCCCAATCACTCCGCGATCCGAACCAAAATGAGTTTGCCAGAGCCCATACCCAAGGATGGCAACGTTCCCATGTCCTGGCTCATCTTCGTCGGGCAAAAACGTTCGCCCAAGCATCGGCTCAGAACCCAAAACCGAGAAAAAATCCTGCGAAACGGCAGCCGCAGTCAGGGCTTCGGCTTGCCCTTTCCCGGTCAGGTTCAATCCGGAGTAGGCATAGATCGCCATTTTTTCGAACGTACGGTTCTGATTGTGCCAATCCACGTAATTGGCGGCGGAGACGGAAAACATCGTCATCCCGGGAAAGCTCTTCGCCGGAGGCACATGCCAAATCTGCACCAGCTGCTTTGGATCTTTGAATGGCAGCGGCCGCAGCAGCGCAGCATTGACCACGCTGAAAATCGCCGTGTTGGCTCCTATGCCCAGAGTCAATGTCAGCACTGCGACTGCAGCAAACCCCGGCGATTTACAGATCATGCGCAGCGCATAGCGAATGTCTTGTACCAGAGTGTCCATTATTCGTACCTCAGTGCCACCATGGGATCGACTTTGGCCGCACGGCGCGCGGGAATGTAGCTCGCCAGAAGGCCGATTGTTAAGAGAGTGCTGGCGGCAGTTGCAAAGGTAACCGGGTCGCGCGGGCCTAGTCCGAACAGTAAGCTGGCCGTTAAACGTGTGCTAATCAAAGACAGGAGCAGCCCAGTCGCGATGCCGATGCTGACAACTGCGAGAGCTTCGCGCATTACGAGCCGCAGCACTCCGGAAGGACTAGAACCCAGCGCCAACCGGATTCCCAATTCACTGGTGCGGCGGGCAACCTTGTACGACATCACTCCGTAAAGACCCAGGCAGGCCAAGCCGAGGGCGACACAGCCGAAAATCGTAGTCAACCGGGCAATAAGCCGTTGCTGCGCCAGGTTGTTGCTTACCTGCTCGGCCAGCGTATTAATTCCCCCGATCGGCAAACTCGGATCGACACTGCGAACCGCTTGTCTGATTTGGGCAATGAGCTGGCTCGGAGAACCCAGCGTGTGCACATCGAGGCTCTCGACATCAACGACATCCTGAGCCAGTGAGTGATAGATCATCGGTAGCGCGCTTTCGCGGATGTCATTTACACGCGCATCTTTAACCACCCCGACAATCTGAAATCGATGGTCATTGCTTGCGTCATAGCCAAAGTATTGGCCGATCGGATTCTTGTTTTTCAGGAATTCACGGACGAAGGCTTGATTCACAATGGCAACGGCGGGACTTCTTTCGGCGTCGGTTGTCGCAAAGTCCCTGCCTGCAACCAGAGGAATTCCGGCAGTAGCGAAGAAGTGCTGGCTCACGCGCCGCTCTTGAGCGTCGGTTTCGCCATTCGTGTGCGGAACGCCGGGCAGATAGATGTCACTTGCATCGGCGCATCCAACCGCGAGACCACAGCTAGCCAGAGACGCCGAGCTTACGCCAGGAACGGCTTCCACACGCTCGATCAACTGCTTGTAAAGAGACGGCAGTTGATCTGCCTTGTAGCCAGCCATGTGCGTGTCCAGCCATACCGTCAAGATGTGATCGCGGTCAAAACCCGGGTCGAGCGTAAGGAAATTGCGCAGGGTCTGAAGAAATAGACCTGCACCGACCAGAAGCACTACACATATGGCCACCTGGAAGGCCACGAGCGACTGTTTGAACGACCCGCCGCTCCCACCGCCGCTGCCAGAGAACCCCCGCGACGTGGCTTTCAGTGCGTGCATTGGGTCAATTCGCGAGCCCTGTAATGCCGGAGCCAAGCCGAACAGGATTCCCGTCAACACTGCAACGGCAATGCTGAACAGAAGCACGCGCCCATCGGGCGCAAGGTTCAAAGGGATCGGAGAGCTTCCGCTCGATGCCCACCTGGGCAGGATGGAGCTACACCACTGAGCCACGGCGATTCCAAGTGCCGCGCTCAACGCGGAAAGGAATATGCACTCGGTCAAAAGCTGCCGGATTAATCGGGCGCGGCTTGCTCCCATCGCGAGACGGACGGCGATCTCGCGTTCACGTCCAGCGGCGCGCGCCAGCAAGAGATTAGCTAGGTTGGCGCATGCGATCAGCAGCACAAGTCCGACCACAGCCATCAAGATCAGCAAGGGCTGCGAGAAACTCCGCCGCAGCGTGGATAATCCGCGGCTTCCCGGTTCCAGATCCAAGCGAGCGCGGAGAAAGGCTTGGCGCTCTTGAGGATCGTTCAGTCCCGCGGCATCGCGATCGCGGTCTTGACGGAAGACCTGGTTAAGCGCGGCCATCGTTTGGGGAACAGTGAGTCGATCTTTGACGCGCACGATAAACTGGAGCCAGCGAATGTCCGGTTGAGGAACCCAGGGCTTGTCGAACTGTGCCGCTTCCGTCTGGCTGTAATGCTGCGCATAGTGGACCGCCGACTGCGCGGTGACCGGCAGCCAGAAATCTGGCGCAGTTCCAGCCCTTGCCCCGAAGAAACCTGGCGCAGTAACTCCGACCACTTCGAATGGCATTCCGTTCACGACGATCTTGCGGCCAATTACGCTGGGGTCGCGCCCGAAGCGGTGTTCCCAACATCCATAGCTGATCGTAGCCACCGCATTGCCACCGGCCACCTGCTCGTCATCGGGATTAAGTGTGCGGCCTAGGGTGGCATAAGTTTCCAGGGTTTCGAAATAGTTCCCTGAGACAAGCTGGCCGCTCACCATTTCCGGCGTGGCGTTAGCGAACCTCACATAAAAATCAGCCGGCCACGTCATTGCTGCCATGCTCACATTCTTCGGGAGAAGAGCACGTGCACTCTGGAAAACCGGATACGAAAACCGCGTGTTCTCGGCAAATCGATCAGTCTGCCGGACAAAGAACACCTGTTCGGGATCTGGTATGGGCAGGGACTTCAACAGGACTGCGTTGACCAAAGTGAAAATGCCGCTATTCGCGCCGATGCCCAGCGCCAAAGTGATGACAGCAACTGCCGTGAATCCGGGACTGTTGCGCAGGCTGCGGAAAGCGTAGCGGATGTCCTGGACGAGGGATTCCATCAGGCCACCTCGACGCTCTCCTCCACCACGCGGCCGTCGAAGAGGTGAATCTGCCGCTCGGCATGCCGCGCGAAGCGGGGATCGTGTGTGACCATGCAGATGGTGGAGCCTTCGCGATGAAGATCGCGCAGCAAATCCATCACAGCTTCCGCATTGCGGGAATCGAGATTTCCAGTAGGCTCGTCTGCTAACAAGATTGATGGAGATCCCGCGAGCGCTCTCGCCACGGCAACGCGTTGCTGCTGGCCGCCAGAAAGCTGAGAGGGATAGTGTTTCGTCCGATGATTCATTACCACGCGATCAAGAGCATTGTGTGCGCGCTCTTTGCGCTCGGAGGACGCCATGCCTCGATACGTCAACGGCAGCTCGACGTTCTCATACACGTTAAGATCGCCGATCAGGTTGAAGCTCTGAAAAATAAATCCGATTTCGCGATTGCGAATACGCGAGCGCTGGCTGGCATCGAGGTCTGCCACCGAGTTGGTATTCAGAACGTAAGTCCCTTCACTGGGAGAATCAAGCAGGCCGATCAGCGCCAACAGCGTTGATTTCCCTGATCCCGACGGACCGGCGATGGTGACATACTCACCCTTGCGAATCTCGAGATGAACTCCGGAGAGAGCGTGCGTCTCGACTTCATCGGTATAGAAAATCTTGCTGATGTTTTCCATCTGTATCAGTGTGCCCGCATCGGCCATTGAAGCTCCTTAGTTAATGCTCTGCGTCCCCCGCGTCTTCAGTTGATTTGACCTGAACAGCGAAACTAACCACACAGACACAGAGAGCACAGAGGTTTCCTTACTCCAAACGCACCCGATCGAAATTGTCCCAGCGTGACATATCCGAAAGAATCACCTGGTCGCCAACTTTCAGTCCCTGCAGAATCTCAACGGTGTTGACCGAGCTGCGCCCAAGCTTCACTTGCGCCCGCACCGCTGTCTTGTCGTCCAGTTCCAGCTTAAACATGCCGACCATGCTCTGTTCCTGGCCGAATGCAGGACGTCCCACATACAACACGTTTTCCATCCGCTCAAGATCGATGGTTCCGTCCACGCTCAAGTCAGGACGCGCACCTTGCGGCAGCGTTTCGTCGAGCGCAACGTCCACCGTTACGGTGCCATTCACAACGGACGGATCGATTCTCATGACATGCCCCGCGATCACCCCGTTGTGCGTATCCACAGACGCAGGCAGGCCAAGCTGGATATCTTTCGCTTGTGTTTCAGCAATCTTCAACTCAGCCTTGAGATGTTGCGGCTGGACCACTTTCGCCAGCGTAGTTCCCGGCGTGACCCACTGCCCAACTTTCAGCGTCTGCTCCTGCAAGACGCCGGTGATTCCTGCGCGCACGTGCAACTTTGCAAGCTGCGCCTCCTTCAAACCCGCCAGCGCTCGAAACTGTTCCACCGTCGCCTGTTTGGCGTCTAACTGGGCGCGCAGCACCTCATTGCTCTGCACCAAGCGCTGCTGCTCGATTTCCTTTCGTGTGGCTGTCTCCTGCGCCTTCTCCGTCGAATTTTGCATCGCCATTTGAGAGATCACGCCGAGCTTTTGCAATGCGGTATCGGTGTCAGCCTGCCTTTTAGCCTGGCTATATTCCGACTGAATCTTGGCCACTTCTGATTTCTGTGCCAGGACCTGGCTGGCAAGCGTCACTTCAAAATTCTTGTAGTCGGCTTCGGCGGCTTTCAACTTCCACTCCGCATCGAGTGTCTCCTGCTGCAACTGCGGATTGCTCAACTCCAGAATTACGGTGTCAGGCTTCACCTGAGTTCCTGGAAGCTCGCGAATCTTGTCGACTCTGCCTTCCGTGATCGCCGGAATCCACTGAATCTCCACGGGAACCAGCGTTCCCAGACCGCGCACCTGCCGCAGCACGGAGCCCCGCTTGACGGTATCGATCCAGACCGTGGACCGCTCGACGGTCGGTGCGGCGGGCTTCAGTCGCGCCAGCCCCATCGTGACCAGCGCAATGAGCATGATCCCGCCTGCTACATAGACGATCTGGCGGCGTCTTCGTTGGCGTGCCTGAGATGGGCGGGCAATATCCATTGCATCGATTAGCGGCAAGCACTTGACCAATCCCCAAGAGGTATAACCCCCAGAGAGGCAGCAATATGGCGGATTTCCAGAACCAAAGGATTAGAGGCTTGTGTTCGCTCGCGGGAAGGGACTGTCCGGATACGGACATAAGACAACTCCGGCTCCGGAGAGGTCAAGCCTGCCGACGATGTCGCCGGAGCCTGGGTCA
>Ga0066683_10000686_pt1 | contig 11685 bp, 8 predicted proteins | sample GraSoiAngelo_132_FD_62296 | JGI IMG/M metagenome (GOLD analysis project Ga0066683, IMG submission 62296) | Grasslands soil microbial communities from the Angelo Coastal Reserve, California, USA - 14_0929_02_40cm | ecosystem: Environmental > Terrestrial > Soil > Grasslands | place: USA... | reverse complement strand
GCGGCCGGCCGCACGGTGATGCTCGAGACCGGTGGCCACCGGCCGATCGCGCGCGTGCCGGCGGCCGTGCTGAAGATCGTCGACATCAAGTGCCCCGGCAGCGGTGAAGCCCACAGGAACGACTGGAGCAACCTCGATCGGCTCGCTTCGCACGACGAGGTGAAGTTCGTCATCCAGGATCGCGCCGATTACGAATTCGCGCGTGACGTGATCGCGCGGCACCGCCTGACGGGCCGCGCCGCGGCGATCCTGCTCTCGCCCGTGCACGGCGTCCTCGACCCCAGGACGCTGTCGGAATGGATGCTCGCCGATCGCCTGCCGGTGCGCCTGCAGCTTCAGCTTCACAAATACATCTGGACACCCACGACGAGAGGAGTGTAATTGGCGAGTTGGTAAATTGGTAAGTGGGTGAGTTGGTAAATCCAGGTGACCAGCTCTCCAGGTTACCAACTTACCAACTTACCAATTCAGCAATTACCAAATGCGAGCCGTCGTACTGCTGAGCGGCGGGCTGGACTCGTACACGGCCGCGGCGATCGTGAAGGCCCAGCGCTTTTCGCTGTTCGCGTTGACCCTGCATTATGGGCAGCGCCACGCGCGCGAGGTGGAAGCGGCGCGGGACGTGGCGCGCGCGCTGGGCATCGAGCAGCACCTCGAGCTCGAAGTCGACTTGCGCGCCATCGGCGGCTCGTCGCTCACGTCGAACGTCCCGGTCCCGCGCGATCGGAATCTTGACGAGAGCGACATCCCCTCGACGTACGTCCCGGCGCGAAACACGATCTTTCTCTCGCTCGCGCTGGGATGGGCCGAGGTCCTCGGCGCGCACGACATCGTCGTCGGCGTGAACGCGCTCGACTACTCCGGGTATCCCGATTGCCGGCCCGAATTCATCAGCGCGTTCGAGCGTCTGGCGAACCTCGGCACACGCGCCGGCGTCGAGGGCGGCCGGTATCGCGTGCGCACGCCGCTCATCGCGCTCGGCAAGGCGGACATCATCCGCCGCGGGCTCGAGCTTGGACTGGATTACGGGCTCACCCACAGCTGCTACGATCCGTCCGCGGACGGCCGGCCATGCGCCGCGTGCGACAGCTGCATGCTGCGCGCGAAGGGATTCCGTGAAGCCGGCGTCCCCGACCCGCTGCTCCTGCGCTAGAATCGCGAAGACTCCTTGCGGATTCTCGAGACCCAGCCCATCCGGCGCCAGATCGTCGCGATCACGTGCGCCCTGCTCGTGCCGTTCGCGATCGCGGCGGCGTGGGCGTCGGGCCGCACGCGCAGTGAGCGCGCGTCCGAAGTGCGCGAGCAGGCCGGTTCGGTCGCCGTGACCACCGGGGCCCATTTCAATCAGTACCTGACCGGCCTCGATTCGATGGCGTCTGCACTCGTACGCCATCCCGCCGTGATGGGGCTCGATGGAGTCCAGACCGATCGGCTGTTCGCCGAAGTGCTTCGCGGGCAACCGCTAATCCTCAACATCGTGCTGACCGACACCAACGCCGCGCTCAAGGGCACGGCAATGCCTGAGCGCCGCGACATGAGCGCCACGGTGACGGCGCCCTACGTCGGCGAGGTGGCCGCATCGGGGAAGCCGCTGGTCAGCGAGCTGTTGACGGGAGCTGTCACCGGAAAGCCGACCGTGGTGCTCGCGTATCCCGTGCGCAACGCGCAGGACGCGGTGGTCGGCGTCCTCGCGCTGGGTCTCAACCTGGCGCGCCTGCAAACGCTCTTCAGTGGCATCCCGCTGCCGGATGGCTCCGTTGTGACGTTGACCGATGCAAAGGGACGCGTGCTCGCGCGCAGCCGGGACGCGGAGCGGTATATCGGCAGGCTGACGGATCCGCGGGCCACCATGGCCCCCGGCGATGTGCCGCGCACACGGGTGCTGACCGGAGTCGACGGCATCGAGCGCTTCTGGGGCACTGCCGTTGTCGAACGCGGCCCATGGCTGCTGAGCGTCGGCATCCCGACCAGCGTGGCTGCCGCGCGCGCTGCGCCGCTGTACCGGAGAAACGTCGCGATTGCCTTGACGGCGATCGGGGCCGTCCTGCTGCTCGCGCTGGCGTTGTCGGCGCTGATGACCCGAAGCGTGAATGGCGTTCGTGAGGCTGTCCGGCGAATCGCCGACGGCGATTTGTCGCCTCCCGTCAGAAGCCCCGTGTCGAATCGCGAGCTCGCGGGGCTGCAGGACGCGTTCATCAAGATGGCCGCGAATCTCCGCGAGACGCACCAGGCGCTGGATCGCCAGGTCGAGCAGGAGCGGAAGATGCGCGAGGTGCTGCAGTCGCTGCAGCGCCAGGTCGTCCGTCAGGAGCGCCTGGCCGCGGTCGGCGTGCTCGTCTCGGGCGTCGCGCACGAGCTGAACAATCCGCTCCAGGCCATTCTCGGGACGGCGGAGTTGCTCGAGCGACACCGCGCGCTCTCGCCGGAAGCGATCGAAGAGGTCGGGTTCATCAAAACGCAGGGCGGCCGCGCCCGCGAGATCATCCGCAACCTCTCACGCTTCAGCAGTCAGCAGTCGGGGCCGGCCGCGGTCGTCGACTTGCGCGACGTCATCGCGGAGGTCGTGCAGCTCCGCCGCCGCGATCTCGACGCCTCGTCAGTCGTCCTGGACGTCGAGCTGTCCACCACGCGGAAGGTGTACGCCAACTTCACCGAGGTCGAGCAGGTCACGCTCAACTTCGTGATCAACGCGCAGCAGTCCATCGAGGCCGCGGCGCGACCGAAAGGCCGCATCCTCATTCGCGTCTACGACGCGGGGAAGAAGGTCCGCCTCGAGGTCCAGGACGACGGCGCCGGCGTCGCGCCGGAGGACGAGCCGAAGCTGTTCCAGCCCTTCTTCACGACGAAGCCGGTCGGGCAGGGGACCGGTCTCGGGTTGTCCGTGAGCTACGGGATCATCGAATCGTACGGCGGCGCGATCGGTTACAGCGGCAACGAATGGGGCGGCGCCACGTTCTTCTTCGAGCTGCCGGTCACCGAACCCGGGGCGCGGCCGCCCTCCTCGTCCCTGAAGGCATCCCCCAAGTCTGATGACGGACCGCCTCTACTACAACGATCCGTATCTTCAGGAGTTTGACGCGACGATCGAGCGCGTCGAACGTCGCGGCGAGCGACTCGTCGTGACGCTCGATCGCACGGCGTTCTACCCCTCGTCGGGTGGGCAGCCGTTCGACACGGGCATCCTTGGATCACTCCGCGTCGTCGAGGTCGCCGACGAAGACGACGGCTCGGTCGCGCACGTGGTCGACCCCGGAACGACGAACGTTGAACTCCGAACCCCGAACCTTGAACCGCGAACGAACCTTGAACCTGGAACCCTGAACCTGGAACCCGGTCAGAGCGTCCGCGGGGTCATCGACTGGGAACGCCGCTTCGATCACATGCAGCAGCACTCCGGCCAGCACGTGTTGTCGGCCGCTTTCGATCGGCTGTTCGGCATCCGAACCATGAGCTTTCATCTCGGCGCGGCGGTCTCGACGATCGATCTCGCGCACGATGTGTCGCCCGCCGACATCGCGGCCGCGGAGGCCGAGGCCAACCGCATCGTCTGGGAGGACCGCCCCGTGGCGATCCGCTTCGCGACCGCGGAGGAGGCGGCGAGGCTGCCGCTGAGGAAGGAGCCCGTGCGCGGAGGAACCCTGCGCCTGATTGACGTGGAGGGCTTCGATCTCTCCGCATGCGGCGGCACGCACGTGGCGCGCACCGGGGGCATCGGGATCATCGCGATCGCCTCGTGGGAGCGGTTCAAAGGCGGACAGCGGATCGAATTCCTGTGCGGCGGTCGCGCGCTGAGCGCGTTTCGATCGCTGCGCGATGCCGTGAGCAGCAGCGTCCGGCTGCTGTCGGTGCTGCCCGCGGAGCTGCCGGCGTCGATCGAGAGGCTGCAGGCGGAGGCGAAAGATCAGAAGCGTTCCCTCGCGGCACTGCAGGTCGAGCTCGCACGGTACCGCGCGGAGGAGCTCGCCGGGGGTGCGGAACAGGTCTGGCTGAAGCCGGACGCTACCGGGGCGTGCCGCCTTGTTGCTCGCGCAATCGATGCGGATGCGAACGGTCTGAAAGCGCTGGCAACCGCCATCACCTCCAAACCGGGCCATCTCGTCGTCTTCGTCTCCTCATCCACCCCGGCGCTGGCGGTCGTCGCGCGTTCCGCGGATGTCAGCGTGCAGGCGCAGCAGGTGCTGGCCGCGCTCATCAAACAGTTCGGCGGACGCGGCGGCGGCAAGCCGGAATTCGCTCAAGGTGGCGGGCTCTCAGCCTCGCCGGACGCGATCCTGAAGGCCGCGCGCGCCGCGATCTGAGACAAACAGAGGGCGAGGCTGCCCGCCTCTGCTCGCTGTGGAATCCATCGAGCTTCGGGGACTCGCCGAAGCCGAGGTCACGGAGGTTGCGGAGCGCACGGTTTCAACACGGAGGAACGGAGCCACGGAGACGAACGGAGAAGACCGCGGCAAACCGAAGCGAGCTGCGGGCGGCGTGATCGCGGTTCGACGGGCGTCGCGAAGCGACGCGCGTGACCGGATCGAACGGATACGCGAACCTGGTTGTGTCCCGATCGGGTTCGTGTATCCGTTCGAGTCCGGCCACGCCAGCCGCCCTGCTACGCAAGCCGGCCCTGCTACGCAAGCCGGCCGTCGAACCGCTCTCCTCCGCGCGTCTCCGTTACTCCGTTTCTCCGTGTGAACCCGTTACGTCCGAGTCCTCCGTTTGCTCAGCGCCTGAATTCGGCGAGCCGGACCACGATGGCGTCAACGGTTCTGGTGATCGTCTCCGGGGCCGTCTCGAAGTTGTTCGCGAGGATGGAAAACACGACCGGCTCGCCCCCGGCCGTCGTCACGTAGCCCGACAGCCCGCGCACGTTGGACATCGAGCCGGTCTTCGCGCGCGCGTTGCCTTCCGCCGGCGTCCCTTTCATGCGATTCGACAGCGTGCCGTCGCGGCCGGCGATCGGCAGCGATGCCTCGAACGGTCCGCGCAGCCGATCGTCGCGATCGACGTGCGTGAGAATCGTGACGAGCGCTTCGGGCGTGATGAGGTTGTAGCGCGAGAGCCCGGAGCCGTCGGCTATGATCAGGTCCGACGCCGCCACGCCCCAGCCCTCGACGAGCGAGCGCGCGTCAGCCAGGCCGGCGGCGAAGGTCGGCGTGCCTCGGGTCAGCCCGAGCGTCTTCACCATCGTTTCCGCGTCGAAGTTCAGGCTGATCTTCATCAATGTCGTCGCGATGTTCGAGAGCGGCGGCGATCGATACGCGATGACCGGAACAGCGGTTTCCCGCGACGGCTCGGGAGTCACCTCGTCGATATCCACCGCCGGTCCGCGGACGTCGATGCCGTGCGCGATGAGCGCGGCGCGCAGCGCGTTGACGAAGAAGAGCGTCGGGTTGTCGACCGACACGGTATGCACTGCCGGCGCGCTGCCGAGCGGAATCGAGCCGCGGAGCTCCAGGCGGCTGCTGCCGGGAAACCGATGCGCGACCACGAGAGCCGGAGTGTTGGCGGCGGCCGTTTTCAGCGAGCTCCTGATGACGAGACCGCTGCCATCGGGCGCGACGGCGATGCTGGCGGGATCGCCGGGGGCCGCGCCGGGCCCAATCGTCAGGCGCACCTGGCTCTCGTTGAACTGCAGCGCGCTGACTCCCGCGGCGTAACCGTCAGGCAGGTCGTCCCACGACCAGCCGAACCCCAGGCCGTCGTCATCGAACGCATTGTCGTCGCCGATGATGCGGCCGTCGATCGTCCGTACGCCTTTCGATTTCAGCCGCTCGGCCCACTCGGCGAAGACACGCTCGGCCATGCCGTCGGCGACGACGAGGCTCGGGTCGCCACTGCCGACGACCACCAGATCGCCGTGCAGGACGCCGGACTCGATCGGACCTGCGGCGAACACCTTCGTTTCGTACGTGTAGTCCCACCCCAGACGCTCGGCGGTGGCCGCGAGCGTCACGATTTTCATGTTCGACGCGGGCATCATCAGCTTGCGGGCGTTCACCGCATAGAGTGTCTCGCCGGTCTTGAGCGACCTGACCAGCACGCCCCAGTACCCATGCGCCAGCTGCGGCTCCGCGAGGATCGCGTCGATATCGCGCCGGAGCCTGTCCGTCGCGGCGTCCGGCTTCACCCGGACGTCAGCGGTCGTGACTTCAGCGGTCGTGGCGTCCGGCTTGAGCCGGACTTCGGCGGCGGGAGAACCTGGAGGGGCTGGAAGCGCGGGAGGCTTCGTCGTCGCGCACGCGGCGACGGTCAGCGCGACGACGACCGTGGCGCAGGCCTTCAGGCCTGTCCGCCGCGTCACTTCCTCAGCTCCGCCGTCCAGTTGACGACGACGTTGATCGGCGACTCCGTCGTGTCCAGCAGCATGTTGCCGGGAAACCACCGGCCATCGCGCGCAGGCGCAGAGCTCCTGCGCGTGTTGGTGACGTTCGCGCGCCGGTCGAGTAGGAAGTGCGGCGTGCCGTACTCCAAAGCGCGTCCCGCCGTGCATGTCGACCGCGTACAGCTTTCGATCCTCGGTCACGTAGAACAGTTCCAGGCCATCGGCACGCCACGTCACCTGCCGCCCGCTGGTGTTCGAGATTTGCTACTTGCCACCGGTCCATGCGGCCGGCGCCGACGAGCGTCAGCCCGTAAGGGCCGAGCCGCGTTCCGGGATTGAGCGTGGGAATGCGCGATTATCGTCACGGTCCGGCTGAAGCCGGACACTACTTCGATAATTCATCGAGCGATTTGATCGCTTCGTTGAAGTCGGTCGCGTCGGTCTTTGCCGCGCCTGGTTCTCCGGGGCGGGAGGCGAACACGTCGTTCCCCACCTGGCCGAACGTTACCTTCTCTTCCTTCTTCCCTTCTTCGAACTTCACGGTGATCGTCATCGCGGGTTTGTCGAGGCCGGTCTTGGCGGACGAGTCGACGAACGAGCTGGCGCGCGTGTTCGACAGCTTCGAGAGCAGGCTGTCGATCTTGTCCTTGTCGACGTCGGCCGCGGTCGGGCTGACCCGCCGCCACTTGTCCTGCGCGTTGTCGCCCTGGCCCTTGACCTTTTCGAAGACCACCGTCTGCCCGTTGCGCGCGACTTCGACGCGGTTGGCATTGAACGCCCGGAACTCGAAGAGGTCCTTCCGCCGGTAATCGTCGGCGCCTTTCTTCAGCTCGTCGAGCAGCGCGCTTTCGACCGTGACGACCGCCGGCTTCGACGCGTCGCGTGCATACACGGTGTTGTCGGGCGCCTTGCCGCCGAGCAGCAGCGTCGCGCGGGCGCTGCCCACATTGAGGTTGACCGTCGCGTCCGGCTTGTCGAGCCCGTACTGTTTCAGGTCGGCCGGCTTGGCGTCGTCGGTCACGATCGATTTCATCTGCAGGCTCTGCAGGCGCCCGACGAGCCCCTCGACCGTGCCGAAGTCGGCGCGCGTCTGCACCGGCTTCGTGATCTTCCATTCGCCTCCGTCCTTCGCCACCGCGAGCGTCTTGCCGCCGGCGCTGACGTCGAGGCTGTCCACCTTCTCGCGGTCGAACTTGAGCAGCACCTTCTCGCGCAGGTCGAACGTGCGGCGATTCAAGGTCGTTTCCTGAAACGCGGGAATCAGGAAGACCTTCTTCTCGTCGTTGCGCTTCGCGAACAGATCCCCGCCCGTCGGGGTCTTCTCGCCCACGAGCAGCTTCCGGTAGTCCTTGTCGCCGCTCGCCTTGAAGTCGATCTCGATGCGCGGGTTCGAGAGGCCGTAATCGTTCAGGCTCGCCGGGTTCTCGTCGATGACCCGGACGACCTCGATCGACGTGAGCGCCGACGTGATGCCCGTCACCTCCGACTCGTCGGCTTTGGCCGCGATCGGCTGCGTCAACTGCCACGCGCCGCCTTCCTTCTTCAGCGTCGTCACGTCGCCCGCGGCGGTCGAGACCTTGAGCTCGTCGATCTTGTCGGCCTGCAGCGCGGCGAAGACCTTCTCCTGCTTCTTCGTCCCGCTGTCGTTCTCCGGCGTCTTCCACGTGACGAAATAGATGTACGCGCCGAGCCCGGCGAGCACGACAACGAGACCGGCCGTTGACCACAGACCGCGCATTTACCGTCTCCGCCACCAGGTAAAGACTCCCGTCGCGAAGACGAAGCCGGGGATGAGGAGCAGCGACAGCCACGTGATGTTCGACTGCTGCGTCGCCGTCAGCGTGATGCGGCGATCATCGGCTTCCTTCGGACGGATGGAAATCAGGTTTTCCTGCAGCGTCAACCACCCCACCGTGTTCATGAACAGGTCGCGGTTCCCCTGAATGCCGAGGCCGCCGTTCGCCGCGAAGTCCGAGTCGCCCATGACCACGACGCGCGTCTCCGGCTTCGGCGCGTCGGCTTCCCCGGGCTTGGGCGGGGCCGCCGGCGTGGCCGCCGCCGACACCGCCGATGCGATGGCGACCGGCCCTTTCTTGTCGCCTTTCGACTCGTCGAGCGCGACCTCTCCCCTCAACAACAGACTCTTGATGTCGGTCTCGGCCCAGCTCCTCGGGCTCGTCTCCACGAACGTCTGCGCGATGTGGCCGTTGACGCCGCCGGAAATGGGCGAGGCCTCGCGCGCCAGCGGAAACGCCGTCAGAAATGTGAATCGCTGCGTGATCGGATGCGACGGGTAGTTGGCGGCGACCGGCACCGACGCGTCGGTGCCAATCAGCCGGCCCATGCCGCTCACGTCGACGACGACGTTGTTGGCGACCTGGACGCCCCAGTCGTGCGCGAGGGCGATCAGATTGGTCAGCGGCGGACTGTCCGCCTTGTCCGGCGGGTCGAGCTCGAGCAGCAGCTTGCCCGACTTCTCGAGGTACTTCTTCAGCGCCTCGATCTCCGGCGCGAAGAAATCGGTCCTCGGGCCTGCGACGATGACGACCGACGCCTCGTCCGGTACGGCGCCTTGTTGAGCGATGACCACTTTCTCGACCGTGTAGTTCTCGCGGCCGAGCGCCGCGGCGATGGTGTTGTAGCCGTCGCGGTCGGCCGAGACGGTGTCCTTTTCGCCGTGGCCCTGCGTGAAATAGATCTTCCGCTGCTGCCCGGAGACCACCTTGATGACGCCGTTGGTGAGCTCCTGCTCGTTATCCGACGTCACGCGCTCGGTGCGGCCTTTGTAGTTGAAGACGATGGTCCCGTACTGCTGAATCTGATTCTGCTTCGCCAGCGTCGGCTTCTTGTCAGGATCGATGTACTCCGTCGTCACCTTCTTCGACATGTACTCGTATTCCTTGAGCTTGTCCCGGTAGCGCGGAAACTCCGGTTCCTGCGCGAACACGAGCACCTGCAGCGGCGAATCGAGCTTCGTGAGCACGTTGCGGCTTTGATCCGACAGGCTGAACTGCTTGCTGACCGTCAGGTCCCAGCGCTTGTTCTGCCGCGCCCCGATGTAGTTGATCGCGACGAGGATCCCGAGGACGACGAGCACGCTCGTCGCCGCCAGCGTGCCGTACCGCGCCTGGCGCCGTGAGAAGACCTTCGCGATCTCACGCCATTGCCCGAGCGTGTACGCCAGCACGCAGACGAGGCCCGCCCACGCGAGGTAGGAGGCCCATTGCTCTTTCGCCGGGTATCCGAAGCGGATCGCGACGGCGACGAACACGAGCGCCGTGCCGAGCCAGCCGACCAGACTCAATAGTCGATTAACCATATGCAAACTCTCAACTCTCAACTCTCAACTCTCAACGCTCAACTCTCTGAGACTTGAGAGTTGAGCCTTGAGCGTTGTTCTTGGTCAACCCCGCCACCGTTCGCTGTCGACCGACTTGGCGGTCAGGAACAACCCGAACGTGATGAAGCTCACGTAGTAGACGAGATGCGTCGTGTCGAGCACACCCTTTCCAAAGTCGTCGTAGTGGTCGACGATCGAGAGATACTGCGTGAGCTTGTCGACGGTTGGTCCCGAGAAGCTGCCGATCCACGTGATGATCCACAGCATGAGGAACACGGCGAATGTCACCATGCCGGCGACGATCTGATTCCTGGTGAGGCTCGAGATGAACAGGCCTGTCGCGATGAAGCATCCGCCCATCAGCAGCAGCCCGATGTAGGCCGTCACGATCGGCTTCCACTCCGGGCGTCCATACACGAACAGCAGGCCGAGGTGAATCAGCGTGACGGCGAGCATGACGCCGTACAGCGCCATCGCGCCGAGGAACTTGCCGACGATGATCTGGAAGTCGGTCAGCGGAGACGTCAGCAGCAGCTCGATGGTCCCCGATCGCTTCTCCTCGGCGTACGCCCGCATCGTCACCATGGGCATGAGGAAGAGGATCAGGATCAGCACGTTCTGCAGCAGCGGGCGAATCAGCTGCTGGTTGACGTTCATCGCCTGCGGACCCTGCATGCCGAACTGGCCCATCTGCATGCTCTGGCGCACGAAGAAGCTCAGGATGGCCACGAAGAAGTAGCCATACATGAGCGCCCACAGTCCGATCACGATGTAGGCGATCGGCGACGAGAAGTACGCCTTCAGCTCCTTGTGCGCGATCGCGAGGATGTTACTCATGGACCACTTCTCCTTCGAGCGCGGCGGCTGCTTCGGGCGCCGGCGTCGGGACCTCTTCGGTGGTGAGCGAGAGGAACACGTCCTCGAGGCTCATGCGCATCGGGCGCAGCTCCAGCAGCCCCCATCCGCTCGTGACGACGAGACGCGCGAGATCGCGGCGCACGTCGCGCCCGCGCTCGCTGTCGATTTCGTAGCCGGTCATGCCGTCGCGCCGGTCCGACTCCACGACGCGGGTCACGCCGGGCACGCGTCCGAGCGAGGCGCCCGCGTCGGCGCCGCTCGCGTCCACCTGCAGATACATCGTCTCCGATCCGCGGAGGCGCGCCGTGAGGTTGTCCGGCGTGTCGATCGCCACCACGCGGCCCTTGTTGATGATCACGACGCGCTGGCACGTCTGCGAGACCTCGGGCAGAATGTGCGTGCTGAGGATGATGGTGTGGTCGCCGGCGAGCTTCTTGATGAGCTCCCGCGTTTCGATGATCTGTTTCGGATCCAGCCCCGCGGTCGGCTCGTCGAGGATGAGCACGTCGGGGTTGTGGATGAGGGCCTGGGCGAGGCCGACACGCTGCTTGTAGCCCTTGGACAGCTTGCCGCAGAGCCGGTGGCCCACGTCGTCGATGCGCGTCCGTTCCATGATTTGCTGCAGGCGCTGGCGGCGTTCGCCGCTCGGGACGCCCTTGATCTTGGCGACGAACTGGAGATACTCGACGACGCTCATGTCCGGGTAGAGCGGCGGCGTTTCCGGAAGGTAGCCGGTCCGGCGCTTGGCGTCAATCGGCTGGTCGAAGACGTCGAACCCGGCGACAATGGCTTTGCCGTCGGTGGCCGGCATGTAGCCGGTCAGAATCCGCATCGTCGTCGTCTTGCCGGCGCCGTTGGGTCCGAGGAACCCGAGGATTTCGCCGCGCTCGACTCGGAAGCTGACGTCGTCGACGGCAGTCACGCGGCCGTAGCGTTTGGTGAGGTGCTGAACCTCGATCACGGAGAAGCTCCTATCAACGTGTGCGAAGGGCTGAGAGTGGGGGGCTTCGAGCCTCCACCGAACAAAAATGCTAACCCGAACCGCCTGGTTTTGTGTAGCGGGCGGCCAAACCTTATCACCAATTTAATGGAGGCTTCATGTCTGTCGACGTCGGATCGAAGGCCCCGGATTTCACGCTGACCGCTCAGGACCGCCAGCCCGTCACGCTGAGCCAGC
>Ga0066683_10000680_pt1 | contig 11713 bp, 9 predicted proteins | sample GraSoiAngelo_132_FD_62296 | JGI IMG/M metagenome (GOLD analysis project Ga0066683, IMG submission 62296) | Grasslands soil microbial communities from the Angelo Coastal Reserve, California, USA - 14_0929_02_40cm | ecosystem: Environmental > Terrestrial > Soil > Grasslands | place: USA... | reverse complement strand
TGCTCGTGCTGCAAGGAGGGGGACCCGGCGCGGGAGCCGCGGGTGGGCTGCTCTTCACACCGCTCGAGCTGCATCGGTCACTGGTGCTGGTGTTCGCCGTACCCGACTTCACGCTCGCGACCGAGCGCGCGCGCGCGGTGCTCCCCGCGACCGTGCCGCACCGCACTGCGGTAGTAGCCGCCGCTCGCAGCGCAGCGCTCGTGCAGGGGCTCGCACGGGGCGACGCCGCGCTGCTCGCCGCAGGCCTGGACGACGTGCTGCACGTACCGCATCGGCGGGCGCTGGTCCGCGGATACGACGAAGTGACAGCCGCGGCCCGGGCGGCGGGCGCGTTCGGCGCGACGCTCTCCGGCTCAGGCTCCACGCTCGTGGCCGTGGCCTCCGCCGAGCGCGCTCCCGCGGTGGAAGCCGCCATGGCGCAGGCGTGGCGTGGCATAGGCGTGACCGTCGAGACATTCCGCGTGACGCGGCCCGTCAGCGGGTACGAGGTCGCGTGATGCGTCGCGTCCCGCAGATCCACAAGTTCGGCGGCGCCTCCCTCGCCGATGGGCCCGCCATCGCGCGCGCCGTCGCCATCATCCAGGCGCAGCGGCCCGCGCCGGTAGTGGTGGTCGTGTCGGCCCTCGCCGGCGTCACCGACGCGCTGCTCGACATCGCGGCGCGCGGGGTGCGCGGCGAGAACGCGGCGGTACGCGCGGCGACCGCGGCGCTGCGCGAGCGTCATGCCGCGGCCGCGCAAGCGCTGCTCTCGGGCGCGCACCGGCGCAAGGAGGCGCTCCGCCTGATCGAAGAAGCGTTCGCCGAGCTCGAAAAGGTCGCGACGGGCTTGGGTCTCGTCCGGGAGCTCACGCCGCGGACCAGCGACTACCTTGTGTCGCGGGGGGAGCGCCTGAGCGCGCACCTCATCTCCGCCGGCCTCGACGAGGCCGGCTGCCCAGTCGCCCTGGTGGAGGCCCTCGAAGTGATCAAGTCGGACGCGACCTTCGGCCACGCCTCGCCCAACCTCGCGCTCACGGATCGCAGCGCCAAGAAGCTGCTTGCCCCGCTCCTGGCGAAAGGCGTCGTGCCGGTCGTGGCGGGCTTCCTGGCGGCGACGCCCGACGGCGAGCTCGCCACGCTCGGCCGCGGCGGATCGGACCTCACGGCCACGGTGTTGGGACGGGCGCTCGGCGCGCGTGAGGTCTCGCTCTGGAAGGACGTCCCGGGGATCCTCACCGCGGACCCCCGCGTGGTGCCGGATGCCCGCGTCATCCCGCAGCTGCACCAGCGCGAGGCGGCCGAGCTCGCCTATTACGGCGCGAAGGTGCTCCACCCCCGCGCCCTCATTCCGGTCGGGGGACGGAGCCTCGCCATCCGCATCCGGCCGTTCGCCGATCCCGGTGCCCGCGGCACCGAGATCTCGCGGCGCCGCACGCTGCGCGCCCATCCGGTGAAGGCCCTGTCTGCCGTCAGCGGACAGGCGCTCGTCACCGTCACCGGCAACGGCATGCTCGGCATCCCCGGCATCGCGGCGCGCACCTTCGCGGCGGTGCACCAGCAGGGCGTGTCGGTCTCTCTGATCAGCCAGGCATCGTCCGAGCACTCGATCTGCTTCAGCGTGCCGGAGGCGAGCGCGCAGCGCGCGCGTGCCGGCCTGTTGGAAGTGTTTCGCGACGAGATCGCGCGCCGCGAGATCGACGGCGTGGAGATCCAGGGGGGCGTCGCCACCTTCGCGGTGGTCGGGCTCGGGATGGCGGGTACACCGGGCATCGCCGCGAAGACCTTCACGGCGCTGGCTTCTGGCGGGATCAATGTCATCGCGATCGCACAGGGCTCCTCGGAGCTGAACCTGTCGGTCGTGGTGGCGGCGAAGGAAGTAGTGCGCGCGCAGCGCCTGGTGCACGCGGCGTTCCAGCTCGACAAGCTGGGCGGCGGGGCCGTGACCCACTCCGAGCGCACCGACGTGGTGCTGCTCGGCTTTGGCCAGATCGGGCGCGTGCTCGCCGCGATGATCGCGAAGCTCCGCCGGAAGCCAGTCGAGCTCAAGGTGGTCGGCGTGGTGGACCGCTCGGGCTTCGTGTTCGACGCGCGCGGCCTTTCGCCGCGCCGGCTCGCGGCGCTCGCCGCCGGCAAGGGAAAGGGGGTTTCGCTCGCCAAGGCGGCGGCCGGGGGGGGGCGCCGCGGCACCGCCGATGAGGCCGTGGACTTCGCGGCGCGACACGCCCTGGCGAACCCGGTGCTCGTCGATGTGACGGCCGACGACACGAGCGCCACCCTCAAGCGCGCGCTCGCGGCGGGGATGCACCTCGTGCTTGCGAACAAGCGCCCGCTCACCGCGCACCGCAAGCTGTACGACGAGCTCACCGCGCTCGCCGCGGAGCGCGGCCGCCGCCTGCTGCACGAAACCACCGTGGGCGCCGGCCTCCCGATCATCGACACGTACTACAAGCTGGCGGAGTCCGGGGACCGGGTGTCCAAGATCGAGGGGTGTCCCTCCGGCACGCTCGGCTACCTGTTCGGCGAGATGGGGCGCGGGCGCCGCTTCTCCGAGGCGCTGCGCGGCGCCATCGCGAAGGGATACCCCGAGCCCGATCCGCGCGACGATCTGTCGGGAACGGACGTCGCCCGCAAGGCGCTAATCCTGGGCCGGCTGCTCGGCTTCCCGGGCGAGCTCGCTGATATCGAAATCGAGTCCCTCGTCCCCGCGCCCGCGAAGCGGCTGCCACTTGAGGAGTTCCTGCGGCGTCTCGAAGAGTACGACGAGCCGTGGCAGCGGCGCGTGCTCGAGGCGCGCGAGAGCGGCGGGGTGCTTCGCTACCGCTGCACCGTGACCCCGCGGCGCATCCGCGTGGGGCTCGTGGTGGTGGACACGTCGAGCCCGCTCGCGTCGCTCAACGGGACCGACAACCAGTTCATCTTCACGACGCGGCGCTACAAGACGAATCCGCTGGTGATCACGGGACCGGGCGCGGGGCCCGCGGTCACGGCCGGCGGCATTCTCAACGACGTCCTCAAGCTCGCGGCCACATGACCGTCGCCGACCGGGCCCCCCCCTCTCCCTCCCCACCGGCGGCGAGCCGGCAGCGCTGCGCCGCGTGCGGCCACGAGCTCGCCGAGACCGATCCGCGGCAGCGCTGCCCGAACTGCACGGGCCTCCTCGAGATCCGGCATCCGCCGCCCGCGGCGACGGGCATGGCGCTGCGCGCCCTCCTCGACGCGCGCTGCGGTACCCGGGCCGGCCCGTTCTACTCGGGAGTGTGGCGGTTCCGCGAGCTCGTGCTGCCGAGCGCGGGCGACGACGTCCTGAGCTATCCGGAGGGCAACACCCCGCTGCTCGCGCGCCCGTCGGTCGCGCAATGGGCGGGGGCGACGACGCTGCTCCTCAAACACGAAGGGCACAATCCCACCGGCTCGTTCAAGGATCGCGGGATGACGGTTGGCGTGACGCACGCGCGGCGCGTCCGCGCCACGGCCGTGGCCTGCGCATCGACGGGGAACACCGGGGCCTCACTCGCCGCGTACGCCGCCCTGGCGGGACTCCCCGCGCTGGTGTTGGTGCCGAAGGGGCGGGTCGCCCTGGGCAAGCTCACCCAGCTCCTCGCCTACGGCGCCCGCACGCTCGTCGTTCCGGGCGACTTCGACACCTGCCTCGACCTAGCGCTCAAGGCGAGCGAGCAGCTGGGCGTCTACCTGCTCAACTCCATCAATCCCTTCCGGGTGGAGGGCCAGAAGACGATCGTGCTCGAGCTGCTCCAGCAGCTCGGCTGGGAGCCCCCCGACTGGATTCTCGTGCCGGCCGGCAACCTCGGGAACACGGCCGCGTTCGGGAAGGCGCTACGCGAAGCGCGCGAGTGGGGACTCATCCGGCGGGTGCCGCGGCTCGCTGCGGTGCAGGCGGAAGGCGCGGCGCCGTTCGCGCTGAGCTTCGCCGAAGGGTTCGCGCGCCGGCACCGCGTCGAGGCGCACACCGTCGCCACCGCGATCAGCATCGGCAACCCGGCGTCCTACGACCGGGCGGTGACGGCGATCCGCGAGACGGACGGCGTGGTCACCGCGGTGAGCGACGCGGAGATCCTCGAGGCGAAGGCGGTGGTGGACGCCTCAGGCGTCGGGTGCGAGCCGGCGAGTGCCGCGAGCGTGGCCGGCGCCCGGCAGCTGATCAACAAGGGAGTGATCCGGCGCGGCGACCGCCTCGTGGCGGTCCTGACGGGTCACATCCTCAAGGACCCCGACGCGATCACGCGGTACCACTCGGGCACGCCTCCCCCGCCGCCACACGCCAACCCGCCGATCGAGATCGAGGCGCGCGTGGCCGAGATCGCGCGCGTCCTCAGCGCTCGAGGATGAGCTCCTTCGCCCGCTCGGTGGCCTTCACCACGGCTTTGATCAAGGTCACCCGCAGCTTCCCGTCCTCGAGCTCCATGATGCCGTCGATGGTACAGCCGGCGGGAGTCGTGACGGCATCCTTCAGCTGCGCGGGGTGATCTCCCGTCTCGAGCGCGACCCGGGCGGCGCCGTGCAGCGTCTGCGCCGAGAGCAACGTCGCCGCGTCGCGCGGGAGCCCGACCTTGACGCCCGCCTCCGCCAGCGACTCGAGGATGATATAGACGAACGCCGGACCGCTCGCCGACAGTCCCGTCACCGCGTCCATGTGCTTCTCCTCCACCAGGACTGTCCGGCCCACGGTATCGAAGAACTGCCGCGCGGTCTCGAGCTGCGTCTGCGTCGCGTGCTTCCCCTTGCAGAGGCCCGTCATCCCGGCGCCCACGACGCACGGCGTGTTGGGCATCGCGCGCACCACGGGGATCGGGCCCTGGAGGACGTCCTCCATGTAGGCGGTGGAGACCGACGCGGCCACCGAGACGAGCAGCTTGTCGGGAGTCACCTCCGGCCGGATCTCCTCCAGCACTTCCCGCACGGTCTGCGGCTTCACGCACAGGAGAATGATCTCCGCCTGGCGCGCGGCGGCGCGGTTATCGGTGCCGACCGGGATGGAGAGCTGTTTTGCGAGCGCCGTCGCGCGCTCGGCGCGACGGACCGTGGGAAAAACGTGCTGGGGAGATAGGCCGGCCTTGAGCAACCCTTGCAGCAGGATCCCGCCGATCTTGCCAGTGCCGAGGACGGCGACGCGCCGGTCCATCAGCCGATCCAGTCTTCGATCACCCGCCGCTCACCCCAGCCACGCCGCTCCGGCCGCCGGCGCCGCTCCTCGCCCAGCCGGCGCTCGGCCACGACCCGTCGCTCGGTGACGACGGGGATAAATTCCTGGCGCCGCTGACGGCGCCGGCGGTCGAGCCCGCTGCGCCGCTTGGACTGGCGGCGGCGCTCGCTGGGGCGGCGGCGGTCGGATGCTGTGGACATGCCGAAATGTGACCCGCCCCGAGTCTCCTGACCAGCCCAGGGCACAATCGGCTGCGGAGGGGAGGGGTGACACGTGAAGCCGGGATTCATGTCGCCAGGGAAGATCGTGGCGGTCGGCCGCAACTACGCGCTCCACGCGGCCGAGCTCGGCAGCGCGGTCCCCAAGGAGCCGCTGATCTTCCTGAAGCCGCCGTCGTCGGTGATCGGCGACGGCGAGGCGATCGTGCTACCCCCCGAGTCCGCACGGGTTGAGCATGAAGGTGAGATTGGCGTCGTCATCGGACGGCGCCTACGCCGTGCCACGGACGCCGAGGCGCGAGCGGCAATAACGGGGATCACCTGTGTGAACGACGTCACCGCGCGGGACTTGCAGCGGAGCGACGAGCAGTGGACCCGCGCCAAGGGGTTCGACACCTTCTGCCCGATCGGACCCCGGGTAGTGCCGATCGACCCCGGCCGCCTCGAGGAGCTCGAGGTGCGGTGCCGCGTGAACGGCGCGCTACGCCAGCACGGCCGGGCGCGCGACATGGTGTTCGGGATGCCGACGCTCGTCGCTTACATCTCGCAGGTGATGACCCTCGAGCCCGGGGATCTGATCGCGACGGGCACGCCTGCCGGCGTCGGGCCGCTCGTGCCCGGTGATGTCGTCGAGGTGGAGATCGCGGAGGTCGGCGTACTACGAAACCCGGTCGTGGCGGGTGGCTGAGATGGGCTCGCAGGGGTTATCGTTGAGGTGCAGCATATCGAAGTCGGTCCGGAGCCCTTGCCAACCGACACGTTGCGTGGTTGCCACAGTCCGCGCGCCGCTCTAAGACGCAGGCGCGGGCGATTTCTGGCCGCTTCCGGGTATGGAAGCTGCGACTGATGAGGTCAACGACTGGGGGGCTCATGCACGCAGTGATCCGCAGGTACCGAGTGCGACTCGGGACCATGGAGCAGGCGGCGCGCTACGCCGAGAAGTGGTTCCTACCGCTGGTTCGCGCCATTCCTGGGTTCGCCGCCTGCTATCTGATTGCCGCGGAGGAGAGTGTGCTTGCGGCGCTGGGGTTGTTCGAGACGGCTGAAGGGGCGAGCGCCGCCGCCGCACTCGCGGGCGAATGGTTCCGAGAGGAATGGGGCTCGTTCCGGCCCCTGCCACCCGAGGTGATCGGGGGCAAAGTCGTGGCGCAGGCCACGGCGAACGGACGGCCCGTGGCCGAGCGCCGGCAACTCCCCGAACGGCGCCGCTCGGCGGTCCTCGTGGGAACGAGCGCGATCGAGCGCCGCGGCGGGGTGGACCGGCGGGTCGGCGTAGAGCTGCAAGCGGCGGTGTAAGCACGGCTGTCGCCCGCCGCCTGCTGCTCCGCGCGTCGCGCAGCGCCTGGCTCGCGAGCCAGCTCCGGCACCGGGCGTTTCTGCGCCGCGCGGTGCGGCGGTTCCTCCCGGGAGAAGACCCGACGGCGGCGCTCGACGCAGCAGCTGAGCTCGCCAAGTCCGGCATCGGGGCGCTGCTCACTGAGCTGGGTGAGCAGGTGACGAGCCCCGCAGAAGCCGCCGCCGTGCGCGACCGCTATCGCGCCGCGCTCGACCGGATGCGCGAGCGCGGGCTTCCCCTCCCAGCACAGCTCTCCGTCAAGCTCACACACCTCGGCCTCGACGTGGACCGCGAGGCTTGTGCGCGGTACCTGCACGACCTCGCGCGCCGCGCCGGCGAGACCGGCTCCTTCGTGTGGATCGACATGGAGGAGTCGCGCTACGTGGACATCACGCTCGAGCTGTTTCGCCGCGCGTGCGCGGCGCACGACAACGTCGGCGTGTGCCTCCAGGCATATCTCCGCCGCACCCCCGCCGACCTCGAGAGTCTGTGGCCGCTGCGCCCCGCCATTCGCCTGGTGAAAGGCGCGTACAACGAGCCGCCCGCCGTCGCGTACCCGAGGAAGCGCGACGTGGACGCGAGCTTTGGGGCGCTCGCCGCGGAGCTGCTCGAGCGGGCGACGCGCTGGGAGGCGAGCCCGGTCTTCGGAACACACGACGGCAACCTCATCGCGCAGATCGCCGCGCGCGCCCGGGTGCGGGGCCTTCCCCGGGGAGCGTACGAGGTCCACATGCTCTATGGGATCAGGCCAGCCGAGCAGCGCGCGCTTGCCGCCGCGGGCGTGGTGGTCCGGGTTCTGATCAGCTACGGCAGCGCGTGGTTTGCCTGGTACATGCGGCGTCTCGCCGAGCGGCCGGCGAACGTCTGGTTCGTGCTGCGGAGCCTCGTGTGATTCACTTGTGGCGGAAGGTGATGCGTCCGCGCGTGAGGTCGTAGGGGGACACCGCGAGGGTCACCCGGTCGCCGGCGAGCACCCGGATCCGGAAGCGCCGCATCTTGCCCGCGATGGTGGCGAGCACATGGTGACCATTGGTGAGGAGGACGCGGAACATCGTGTTGGGCAGCACCTGCTCCACGGTCCCGTCGATCTCGATCGCTGCTTCCTTGGCCATCGCTTCCCCTGCGTGAAAGTCGCTACTCGTCAACCGCAAGGAGGGCGGACCTATGCCGCCCCTCCTTCGAACCGACCCGCTCGACACACTGCGCTGCAGTTAACCATTGGTGGTCAACTGACAGGAACGTATGTTGGTTGTACTATACCTGTCAAGTACACATATTGAGTTGATCGAAATCTCGTCAAGCACCGCAGGAGGAGTCTCGTGGACGTTCCGTTGGTGATCCGGCAGCGGTTGGAGGAGCTCGGGTTGGAGCAGCGCGACCTCGCCCGCGCCGCCCAGGTGACGGAGTCCTACATCTCGCAGCTGCTGACGCGACGGAAGGCGCCCCCCGCACCAAACCGCACGGACATTTACGGTAGGATGGACAAGTTCCTGCGGTTGCCGCGCGGGGAGCTGGCGAAGCTGGCGGATCTGCAGCGCAAAGAGGAGCTGAAGCGAGAACTGGGCGACCCAGCCACGCCGCTGTTTCGGGAAGTCCGCGAGTTGGTCTTGCGCAAATGCAAACCCGACAAGGCAAAACACATCCGCGCGATCTTCGAGACCCAGCCCTTTGGCGAGCTCGAACGTCTCGTCACCCAGAAATTGCTGGACGTGGCAAAGGAGGTCGCGGGTCAAGAATTGGACAACAAGTACTGGCTCCGCATGGTGGCGCAGCTCGGCGGACGGAGCTACGAGGAGATGCGCGTCGTAGTGCTCGAGTTCCTCGACACCGATATCTTCCACATCTCCGCGGAGAACTGCGTCTCGTTCTTGAACCCCCTGATTGAGTTCTGGGACATGGACCTCGCGACGTTCGGGCTGGACATCGTCTTGAGCCAACGCGTGGCGTCCGGACTCGTGAAGCGGTTCGAGTTCGTCGAGCGGGGGCCCGAGCAGCCCGGTGTCGCAGGGTCCGGGCTCAAACAGTTTCTGCAGGATGCTTCTCTCAGCGGCACGGCAACCGAAGAGGAGCTGGCGTTTCTCAAGCGGCTGCGGTTCAACGGCAAGCGGCCCACGGCCCTCTATTACTATAGGGAGTTGCAGAACCTCAGGGACCCCCTCCATTTTCGCACCTCCGAGAAGGCGTAACGGGGCGAGCGGGGTAAGACTCCGCCCGGCTCGCTCGGCGCACGATGACTCGGTGCGGCGCCGTATCTGTTGGCACACCGGAACGCCGTGGTAGAGATTGCGGCGTTCATGAACCTCAAATCGGTGCGGCTTCCGGCGTTGCCTTGGGTGACCAAGGCAGCACTGCTCGCGGCGGCGTATTTCGTAGTGGCGCGAGTCGGCCTGCAGTATGCGGTGATCGGTGAGTCCATCTCCCCGGTTTGGCCGCCGACCGGTCTCGCGCTGGCGTCACTCCTACTGCTCGGCTCGCAGTACTGGCCCGCGATCTTCTGCGGGGCGTTTCTCGCCAACGCCACGACCGCTGTTCCACTGATCGCAGCGACAGGCATTGCGGCCGGGAACACGGCGGAAGCCGTTTTGGGTGCGTACCTGATGCGTCGCGTGGCGGGCCAGCACCGCGTTGCCCTCGATCAGCCTGTCGCCGTGCGGACCCTCGTTCTCATCGCAGGACCGCTGAGTGCGCTGGCGAGCGCCGGCATCGGTGTCACCACGCTGTGGCTGACCCGTGCGTTGCCGCCTCACAGCGATTTTGGGTCCGCCGTGGGGCTGTGGTGGGGCGGTGATTACCTCGGTGCCCTGGTGGTTGCGCCCCTGGTGCTCTCGTGGGCGACGCCCTCGGACGGGTTCGTTGCTCGCCGCCCCACCGGAGAGCTGGTTCTGTTCGCGGGCGGCGCTATTCTCATTGCGGAACTCGTCCTCGGACGACTGTTCCCCGCGTCATTCCTGCCCCACACGGAGTACCCCTATCTGTTGTTCCCTCTGGTGATCGGGGCTGCGCTCCGGATCGGGCCCCGGGGGGCGTCACTGACCACGCTCGTCGTGGCGCTGCTCGCCGTCGGCCACGCGGCGCGTGGCGGGGGACCGTTCGCGATGCAGACGCTGCCGAGTACCGCCGTAGTGCTCTTGTTGTACATCGGCGTGCTTGCGGTGACGGGGCTGACCCTCGGCGCCGTCGCGGCGCAGGGCAGGCGCTCGGAGACGGCCCTGCGGGACGCCCACGAGCAACTCCAGGCGGTCATTCAGAGCTCGCCGCTCGCGATTTACGCGCTCGATCGGGCTGGCAATGTCCTCACCTGGAATCCGGCGGCGGAAGCCCTGTATGGCTGGCGGGCGGCCGAGGTCGTGGGTGGCCCGCTCCCGACGCTGCCGCAGGACGGAGACGCCGAGGATCACACGGTGCGCGCGCGCGTACTCCGCGGCGAGGCGGTGAAAGGGGCTGAGGTCACCCACCGGCGGAGAGACGGTTTCCCGGTCAGCATCAGCTTGTCGGTCGCGCCGCTATACGGCGCTGGGCGACAGGTTGCCGGCATGCTGTCGATAGCGGCCGACCTGACCGAAATGCGGCAGCTCGAGGTCCAGTACCGGCAGTCGCAGAAGCTCGAGGCGATCGGGCGGCTGGCGGGAGGGATCGCGCACGACTTCAACAACATCCTGACGGCAATCCTCAGCACGAGCGAGCTGCTGCTCACGGACCTCGTCCCGGCCTCGCACGTGTACGATGATGTGGACGAGATTCGCAGAGCCGCGCAGCGCGCTGCGGGGCTTACCCGTCAGCTACTAGTCTTTAGCCGACAGCAGGTATTCGAGCCGCGCGTGGTCGACGTGAACGCACTCGTCATTGAGGCGGAGCAGCTGCTCCGGCGGCTCATCGGGGAAGACATCGAGCTCCGCACCGCGCTGGCGCCCGCCTTGGGGGCAGTGCGCGCCGACCCCAGCCAGCTGGAACAGGTTATCCTGAACTTGGTGGTGAACGCACGCGACGCGATGCCGCGGGGCGGCGTGGTCACCATCGAAACCACCGACGTCGAACTGGACGGAGGCTACGCCGACCGCCACGTTCCGGCGCGGCCGGGGCCATACGTCTTGCTGGCGGTGAGCGACACCGGCGTTGGAATGGACGCGGCGACTCAGGCGCGTCTGTTCGAGCCGTTCTTCACGACCAAACCGCCGAGCGAGGGCACCGGCCTTGGCCTCGCCACGGTCTACGGGATCGTCAAACAGAGTAGTGGCTACATCTGGGCGTACAGCGAACCGGACCACGGGACGACGTTCAAGATCTATCTACCCCGGGTCGGCCGCGCGCCGGAGACGGTCGCTGTGCAGGACGTCGCGATGGCACCACTCCGCGGGTCGGAAGTCATTCTGCTCGTCGAAGACCAAGACGACGTGCGCCGGCTCACCCAGCGGATGCTCGAGTCCGCCGGCTATGTGGTGCTCGCCGCGGCGAGCGGCCATGAAGCACTGCGATTAGCGGAGCGCCACACGGGATCGATCCACCTGCTGGTCACGGACGTCGTCATGCCTGGCATGCATGGCCACGAAGTCGCGCTGCTGCTCGCGCCTACCCGCCCCGAGATGAAGGTGCTCTACGTGTCCGGCTATCCCGACGCGTCGATCGTGCACCAAGGACTGCTGAAGCCGGGTGTCGCCTTCCTGCAAAAGCCCTTTGGGCCCGACGTATTGACTCGGAAGGTGCGCGAGGTGCTCGACCTCCGACGCGACGATCGCCGGGTGTCAAGCCCGGTCTGAGAACCCCCAGCTCGGCATTCAGAATCGCCGCTCCCCTGGATCTTGAGACTCCGATTCGGACGCTCTAATATCGGTGACATGGCCAGCGGCTCGAGTCCCATCGCCATTCTCCTGGTGGAGGACAACGAAGGGGACATCGCACTCACGCTGCGGGGCCTCGAGCGCGCAAAATTACAGAACCGCATCTGGATCGTGCGGGACGGGGTCGAGGCTCTGGCGTTCCTGCGACACCAAGCCCCGTACCAGGAAGCCCCGCGCCCAGATC
>Ga0066683_10000678_pt1 | contig 11724 bp, 9 predicted proteins | sample GraSoiAngelo_132_FD_62296 | JGI IMG/M metagenome (GOLD analysis project Ga0066683, IMG submission 62296) | Grasslands soil microbial communities from the Angelo Coastal Reserve, California, USA - 14_0929_02_40cm | ecosystem: Environmental > Terrestrial > Soil > Grasslands | place: USA... | reverse complement strand
CTCGGCTGGCCCCGCGAGACCGTCGTTCGGTCCCCAGACCGCGGCCACGAGGTCGTCGACGCGTAATGCCGGCACGAGCTTCTTCGCGTCGTCGGGCGCGATCACGCGCACGTCGACGCCGAGGCGTCGCTGCAGCGCGATGCGCGTCTCGAAGCCGCGGAGATCGGCAGGGTCGGAGACGAGAAACAGGTAGCCGATCTTCTTGTAACCGGGATCGACGCCGAACTCGTCTTCGAAGCGCTCGAAGACGGCGATCGCCTCGAGCGAGAACCGGATCTCCGTCTCGGTCGGGAACTGCGCGCGGATGCCGCCGGCCGCCTTCGACGTGGTGCCGCTGCCGACCGTCTCGCGCTCGAGCACCAGCACGTCGCGCACGCCGCGCCCGGCGAGGTGGTAGGCGATGGAGCAGCCGACCACGCCACCACCGATGATCACGGCGCTGGCGGTGCGGGGAAGGGTCACGACGGCGGGATGTTACCAGATCGCCACGGGACCGTCGCCGTCGCCACATCACGGTGTCACGGTTACCGTCTAGGCTGCGTCCCCGTTGGCCATCGTCATTCCTTCAACCACACAGACGGAGGACGCATGAGACACGTACTGATCTGCCGCATGCTGCTCACCGCAGTTGTGCTGCTGGCGCCGGCGCACGCGCTCGCCGCCGATCCCACGCACGTTCCGAGCGCCAACCCGAAGTCGCCGGGCGTGGTCGCGCCCAACGTGCTCTCGCCCGAGCTCGCGGAGGTGATCCAGGCTCAGGGGGCGATGCTGCTGGAGAATCCCGTGTCACCCGCGAAGTACTACGGGTACAACGACGACAAGCCGAACCTGGTGCCGCTCCCGCCGGCCTTCAATGTCGAAGCCCACAAGACCGAGCCCGACAAGAACACCTACCTCCGGCTCAACGGCCAGCGCGGCGCCGATCCGAGCTACGACTACGGCCACGACTTCCTCTTCCAGGGCCACGAGTCCGGCGTCGGCGGCCAGGGCTACATCACCCGAATCAACCTCGATGCCGACGGCGTGCATCGGGTGACGCTCATGGCGACCAAGGACGTGACGGGCAAGTCGCTGCCTGTGTTCGACGGCTCCGCGTGGTACCCGTGGGCCCAGCGCCTGCTGTTCACCTTCGAAGGCGGCAACGCGGGCGGAGTGTGGCAGGCGACGCTGGACGTCCCGTCGAAGGTGGAGGACATCTCGGGCGCGCTCGGCCGCGGCGGCTACGAGGGCATCCAGGCCGATTCGGACGGCAACCTGTGGATCGTCGAGGACGTCGGCGGCGCGACGGGCGCCGTCAACAGCCACGCACGGCGGCCGAACAGCTTCGTGTACCGCTTCAAGCCGTACAACCCCAAGGACCTGCTCGGCGGAGGCGGCAAGCTACAGGTGCTGGCCGTGTTTTCGGTACAGCCTCCGGGCGCGGTCCTCCTGTTCAATAGCGCCACCGCCGACGCGGACATTCTGTCGGCCGACGTCATGGACCTGCATACCTACGGCAAGGTGTTCAAAACGAAGTGGGTGACGATCCACGACACCGCGACCGACGGCAAGGATCCCTTCGACGCCAACACGCTGGCGAAGGGCAAGGGCACGCCGTTCAAGCGCCCGGAAAACGGCGTGTTCCGTCCCGGCACGCGCTTTGGCGAGTTCTACTTCACCGAGACGGGCGACACGAATGCTCTCACGGAGGCGGGGAGCGCCTTCGGCGGCTTCGGGGGCATCTTCAAGCTCTCGCAGCGGCACCCGTCGGACGACGACGGCTCGCTAACGCTGTTCTTCCGCGGCGACGTCGCCCACACCGGCCTCGACAACATCCAGTTCTGGTCCAAGAACAAGCTCGTCGCCGTGGAGGATGGGGGGGATACGCTGCACACCCAGCGCAACGCTCTCGACTCGGCGTACATGTTCGACGTGCGCAAGGACTACAGCGACCCGGCCCACCGGCCGATCCGCTTCCTGGCTCAGGGCCGCGATGCATCCGCGACGATCGACGCCAGCTCACCCGGCCTCGGCAACGACGGCGACAACGAGATCACCGGCTTCCACGTCTCGGACGGTGACCCAACGGCCGGCGGCATCCTCGGGGCCAAGAACCCGCGGCCGTTCGACGACGGTTGGCGCGTCTTCTACACCCAGCAGCACGGCGACAACGTGACGTGGGAGATCATTCCGAATCCGTGGACGGACGGCGGCGAGCGAATGCTCGACCGCGACGATGACTAGCGCCTGAGCGCCACGCCGCCGGCGGCGGCGCCCCGGGCCGCCGCCGGTCGGCTCGCCGGTCGACCGCGCCCTCGAACACACGGCGTTGCGCTTGCACCTGCTCTGGGTCGCCGGCATTTCCCGACGCCGCGTATACTGCGGCCATGCTCGACCCCGTCACCATCTCGGTCCTGACCCATCGGTTCTCGGCGATCGTCGAGGAGATGGGCGAGGCGATGCTGCGCACCGCCTACTCGCAGATTCTGAACTCCAGCCGCGACTTCTCCACGGCCATCTGCGACGCGCAGGCGCGCCTGGTGGCCCAGGCCGACCACGTGCCCATCCACGTCGGCGCGATCCCGTGGGCCGTCGAGTCGGTGCGCGACTTCTTCGGCGAGCGCGTGCGCCCCGGCGACGTCTTCCTGCTCAACGACCCCTACCACGGCAACAACCATTTGCCTGATTTGACCGCGTTCGTGCCGGTCTTCGTCGACGACCAGGTCGCGTTCTGGTCGATCAATCGCGCGCACCAGTCGGACATCGGCGGCTCGACCCACGGCGCGTACAACCCCGCCGCTACGGAGATCTGGCAGGAGGGGCTGCGCATCACGCCGCTCAAGCTCTACGACGCCGGCGAGCTGCGCGACGACGTGCTGAAATTCATCACGACGAACGTGCGCCACCCGCACGACTTCATGGGCGATCTGCGCGCGATGATCGGCTCTGCGCGCGTGGGCGAGCGGCGGCTCCAGGCCCTGATCGCAGAGTACGGCAGCAAGACGGTGATGGAGTCCGTGGACGAGATTCTCGACGGCGCCGAGCGCCAGGCGCGCGCGTGCATCCGCACGTGGAAGGACGGTGTCTTCCGCGGCGAATCGGTGCTGGACGACGACGGCCACGGCATCGAGGACATCGCCATCCGCGCCACGGTCACCAAGAAAGGCGAGAGCCTCACCGTCGACCTCAGCGCCTCCGACCCCCAGGTGCACGGCTTCGTGAACTCGTCGTTCCCGAACACGATGTCCGCGGTATACATGGCGCTGGCGTTCCTGATCGACCCGCGCACCCCGAAAAACTCCGGCGCGTTCCGTCCCGTCAAGGTGATCACGCGCGAAGGCACCATCGTGCATCCGCGGCCGCCCGCGCCCGTCACCCTGGCGACGAACCACTGCGCGCAGGAGATCGCCGAGGCGATGATCAAGGCGCTGGCGCGCTCGTGTCCCGGCCGCGTGCTGGCGGGCTGGTCGCGGCGCTTCCGCATCGCGATCAAAGGCGTCAACCCGCGCACGAAGCGCCCGTTCATCTGGCACATGTTCCACGCGCGCGGCGGCGGCGGCGCCTCGTCGGCCGGCGATGGGTGGGAGACGGCGGGCGAGGGGCAGGCCGTCGGCGGGATCAAGTTCGGCTCCGTCGAGGTCGCGGAGGTGCGCTTTCCGCTGACGTTCGAGTGGCACGAGTTCCGTCCCGGCTCCGCGGGAGACGGCCAGCACCGCGGCGGCGTCGGCTCCGTGCTGCGCCTGCGCGTCGATACCGTCGAGGACGCCGTCGCCAACACGGCGGGCGACGGCACGCGACATCCCTCCTACGGCATCCTCGGTGGCAAGGACGGCCTGCCCCATCGCTATCGGCTGCTCTCGCGCGGGCGCGCGCCGCGCGTGCTGAAGACGAAGGAGGTCGGGGTCCCGGTGCGCCCCGGCGACGTGTTCTTCGTCGAGTCGGCGGGCGGCGGTGGCTGGGGCCCGCCGGCCAAGCGCCGCCGCGAGGCGCGCGCCGCCGACGTCGACAACGGTTTCGTCAGCCGCCGCCGGCGTGGCTGACGAGCTGCTCGCCGTCGCGCGCGATCGCGCGAGGACCAATCGCTTCTGGCAGCACCTGGGGATCGATGTCGCGGAGGTCCGCGAGGGCTGGGCCCGTCTGCGCGTCGACGTCCGCGACGAGCTGCGCAACGCGCCCGGCGCGCCCGTGCACGGTGGCGTCTACGCGGCGCTCGTGGACGCGGCCATCGGCTGCGCGCTCGCCACGGTCAATCCCGAGTCCGGCGGCGGCGTGGGGCAGACCACGCTCGACCTCAACGTCAGCTACCTCGCCGCCGCGCGCGGCGCCACGATCTTCGCGGAGGGCACGCTGCTGCGCCGCGGCCGCACCGTCGCCTTCGGCGAGGTTCGAGTGACCGACGACGCAGGCGCGCTCATCGCCGTCGGTCGCGCGACCTATCTCATTCGTTAGATGGGGGGCCCCGACATGGCCCCTCAACCCCCTCAAACGCTCGTCACGCCCCGGCCAAGCCGGGGCGCTCCTCGGTTACGCGTTACACTCTGGTCCCTCAAGGAGGGGTCATGGACAGGCGACTCTCTGAGCTGGCTGATCAGCTCGCGGCGGGCGTCATTGCGCGTCGCGAGTTCTTGCGTCGCGCCGCCGTCGTCACCGGCGGCACCGCCGCCGGGTTGCACGTGCTGCGTCGCATGGCGTCCGCGCAGAGCGGACCGAAGCTGCGGGTGTGGCTCTTCAAGTCGTACGTGACCGCCGGCAACGAGATCCTGGCGCGGCACGTCGAGACCTGGGCGAAAGAGCGCAAGGTCCAGCTCGAGATCGACTGGGCGACGTTCGGCGATCGCGAACAAAAGTTCGTCGCGGCGATCGAGGCCGGCAACCCGCCGGACATCGCGGAGATGAACTACCAGGGGCCCCTGCGCTACCGGCCAGCGCTGCGCGAGGTCACGAAGCTCGCAAAGGAGATCGCCGAGGCGCGTGGTGGCCTGCTGCCGTATGCCGATCGCGTGATGCAGCTCAACGGCCAGTACTTCGGCGTCGCGCGCCAGGCGTTCGGCGCCGGCCTGCACATCCGCAAGGACCTTCTCGCCGAGAAGGGTCTCAAGCTGCCGAAGGTCTACGATCCCGACGTGATCGACGTCGCCAAGAAGTGCCAGGACCCGTCGAAGGATCTCTGGGGCTTCGGGCAGACGCTCAACCGCTGCGACGACGGCAACGGCTTCATGCAGAACATCCTCTGGGATTACGGCGGCAGCGCCTGGGACAAGGACGGCAAGCCCGCGCTGGCGACGACGTTTCTCAAGGAGAACACGGCCGCGCTGCAGTTCGCCGTCGACACGATCCAGAAACACAAGATCCAGCCGCCCGGCGTCATGGCATGGACGGATCCGAGCAACAACGAGGCGTACATGGCGGGCAAGCTGGTGAGCACCAACAACGGCGCGAGCCTCTACTACGCCATGGTCTCGAAGAAACACGCGCTGGCCGACAAGACGCAAGTGGTCCTCACGCCGGGCGGTCCCGCCGGCTCCTTCATATTCTCCGGCACCTACAACTGGGGCATCTTCAAGGCCAGCAAGCACGCGGATCTCTGCGAAGACCTCGTGCGCTGGGTGGAGGACGAAAAGCGATTCGAGGAATACATGAAGTCGTCGATCGGCCAGGCCGGCGCGGTATACAAGGCGCGCGCCGAGCATCCGTACTGGAAGACCGATCCGAACTTCGAGGGCATGCTGCAGAACATCCTGCGCTCGGTGTGGCCCGGCTATCCCGGGCCGATCACGCCGGCGGCGATCGAGGTGCAGGCGCAGTACATCCTCTGCGACATGGCGGGGCGCGTCGTCGTCGGCGGCCTCTCGCCCGAGGCCGCGCTGAAGGAAGCCCATAAGCGGATCGAAGACGTGTATCGCATCCGCAGCCGGGCCTGAGAGGCGACGCGCGTGGCGGTCGGAGCAGCACAGGTCGGCGCGAAGGCCGGGCTGAACGGTCGCGTCCGCGGCGGGCTCAAGCGTGTGCTCGGGCCCGACCATCGCATGGGCTACCTGTTCGTCACGCCGATCTTCTTCTTCGTCCTCTCGTTGGTGGGCTATCCGTTTTGCTACGCGATCTACCTGTCGATGACCCACAAGCTCGTGGGTCTGCCGCCGGTCTTCGTCGGGTTCGAGAACTACGTGCGGCTGACGTGGGACGGGTTCTTCCAGCGCGCGGTCGTCAACTCGTTCATCTTCACGTTCGGCTCGGTGGGCTTCAAGCTCGTGCTGGGCGTGGTGATGGCGCTGGTGCTGATGTCGCCCATCCGCTGGCGCTCGTTCTGGACGGGCGTGCTGCTCATTCCGTGGGTGGCGCCGACGGTCGTCTCGGCGCTGAACTTCCTGTGGATCTTCGACGGCAGTCTCGGCGTGCTGAACTACCTGCTGGTGCGCGTGTTCCACGTGCTGCCGCAGGGGATCGGGTGGCTGTCGGAGCCCGGGACGGCCATGGCCTCGGTCGTCGCCGTCAACATCTGGCGCGGCTTTCCGTTCTTCGGCATCTCCTTTCTCGCCGCGATGAAGGCCATCCCGGCCGAGCTCTACGAGGCGGCCGCGGTGGACGGCGCGACGACGCTGCAGCGCTTTCGCCACGTGACGCTGCCCGGCATCCGCAACATCATGATCATCGTGGTGCTGCTCTCCACGATCTGGACCTTCAACGACTTTCAGATCGTCTACATCCTCACCAAGGGCGGCCCGGGCGGCACGACGATGGTGATGCCGGTGCTCACGTACGAAACGGCGTTCGGCGCCCAGCGTCTCGGCGAGGCCATCGCGGTGGCCCTCTACCTGCTGCCCGTGCTCGCGGTGACGATCATGGTCCTCGCGCGCTACATGCGACGGGGGCGCAAGCGATGAGCCTGACGAGCCGTACGCAGACGACGTTGGCCTACGCGGTGCTGGTGACGCTGGCCGTCCTCGTGCTGTTTCCGTTCTACTGGATGACGATCACGTCGTTCAAGAGTGAAGACCAGATGCGCAGCCTGCTGTCGATGTTCTGGCCACGGCCGATCGTGATCGAGAATTACGGCCAGCTGCTGTCCAAGACGGACTTCGTCGCGTGGTACGGCAACAGCGCCACCGTCGCGATCTGCAGCACGCTCCTGGCCACCGCGGTCGGCACCATCGGCGCGTACGCGCTCGCGCGCCTGCGCTTCCTCGGCCGCGGCTTCCTGGCCAGCGCCACGCTCATCACCTATCTCGTGCCGCCGTCGATCCTGTTCATTCCGCTCTACGCCCAGATGCGCAACCTCGGTCTCGCCAACAGCCTGGCCGGCCTCATCGCGGCCTACCCGTCGTTCACGGTGCCGTTCGTCACGTGGCTCCTCATGGGCTACTTCGAGTCGATTCCCGAGGAGCTCGAGGAGGCGGCGATGATCGACGGCGCCACGCGCTTCGGCGCCTTCGCGCGCGTCGTGCTGCCGCTGGCCGCGCCGGGCGTGCTGGCCGCCGCGCTCTATGCGTTCACGCAGGCCTGGAACGAGTTCCTCTATGCCCTCGTGTTCATCACCGACGGACGCCTGCGCACGCTGCCCGTCGGTCTCGCGAGCTTCATCACCGGCGACGTCTACGGCTGGGGCTATCTGATGGCCGGCGCCGTGCTCACGACGCTGCCCGTCATCGCCGCCTACATCTATCTGCAGAAATACATGGTCGAGGGCCTGACCGCGGGTGGGGTGAAGGGATGATCCGCGTCGCGCTCGTCGTGCTCACGCTCATGGCGCCGGCCGCCGCGTACGCGGAGATGCGGCTGCCGGCGGGTTTCACCGCCGAGGTGTACGTGACCGGCCGGGGCGAGGCGCCCGATGGACGCGCGGCCATCGGCATTCCGTCCACGACGTCGCTCGCGTTCGACGCCGCCGGCGCGCTGTACGCGACGCGGACGGGACGCCGCTACCGCGGCGGTGAGATCGAGGACCTCTGGCCAGTCTTGCGCTTCCCGCCCGGCGGCGCGCGAGTCGGCGGCGACGTCTCCCGCTATTTCTATGGACCGCCGCTGCTCAACGCGCAGCTCGGCGCCGCGCGCGGGCAGGAGCTGCTGCTGACGACGTTCGACCGCGATCGCGGCCTGGGCGTTCTGTACCGCGTGCTCGACGGCCGCGCCGAGCTGCTCGCCGGGGGAACGCCGCCGCCGGGCGAGCCGCCGCTGTTCAAACAGCCCGAGGGCGTCGCGATCGACGGTGCGGGCAACGTCTACGTGGCCGATCGCCAGCGCGGCGCCGTCGTCAAGCTCGATCCCACCGGGCGTGTCCTCGACGCGCGCTGGCTCGTCGTCGCTCGCCCGCGGCTGGTGGCCGCGCGCGGCGAGCGCGTGTGGGTCGCCGCCGACGGCGACACCGAGGCGCCGTGGATGAACGGCGCCGGCGAGCTGTGGACGATCCGCGGTGACGAGCGACGCGTCGCGCTGAGCGGGCCGGTCGTCGCCGGCATGGACGTGGGCGCCGGCGGGCGGCTCTTCGTCGCCGATCGCCACAACACACGGATCCTCGCGCTGGCCGCCGATGGCGGGACGATCGAGGTCGCGACGTTCACCGACGGCGACGCGCCACGCACGCTCGCCTGGGCGCCGACGACGGACGCGACCCGCCGCGCGGGCATCGCGGGCGACCTCTTCGTGGTCGTCACGCGTCGCGGCACGTGGTCGCTCAACGAGATCGTGCGTATCTCCGGCCCGTTCGACGAGCTGATGCGGACGGGCTCACCCGCGCGCTGAGGGGAATGTTTCGAAGCGGAGCGATCGGGCGGCGGCGCCGTGCGGCGCCGCCGCCCGTTCGGGGCTCAGCGCCCGACGCCGAGCAGGAACAGCAGGACGATCAGGCTGAGCGGAACGCCGAGGAGCCAGAGCAGAACGAGCGCCATAGTGGTTTCCTCCCTTACGCCACGCGACGCGGGCGCTCGACGTCGAGCGTCCGGCGACGGTAATAAGTCACGCTCATCGGTTCGCCCGAGGCCATCCAACTGCCGAGGACGGACCCAACGAGACCGAGCAGCAGCGCCGCAACGGTCACCAGCGCTGTGTTTCGGAACGCCCGCGCCGCCTCAGGCTCGACGGGCGGAACAGTGGTGAGCCACGCCGGCGAGCCGCCGAGCGCGCCGTACCAGCCGCCCCAGTGCGACATCGCCCCGAACGTGGCGAGCACGAGAAGCATCGGGATCGCGAGCAGCCACACGACGCCGCCATGCAGCATCGCCGGCTCGGCCCGGCGCAGCCCCGCGATACGCGCGGCGATCCAGCCGCCGACGACGAACGCGAAGAAGGCGCCGCAGATGTTGAAGATGGCCGTGATGAACCGCACGTTCTTCCAGGTGGTGAAGCGTGGAGCCGTCAGTTCGTGCGCGCCGACCGCGAAGCCGATGAGACCGATGATGAGACCGACGGCGATCGCGGCGAGCGCTCCGACCCAGACCGCGCTCCAGATCGGCCAGGGCCGCCAAGTATCGTACTCAGCCATAGAAGTCCCTCCTGCCGTGCGTGAAACTGCATCGAGCGTGCCGATGACTGAGCAGGCGTTTGATTTGCCGTGGGACTTCGCCTACTTTGGGCGGCACCCTATGAAAAGCATTTACGAGGAGACGTACCGCCGGTCCCTGGTCGATCCCGCCGGCTTCTGGGCCGGGGCGGCCGAGGACCTGTACTGGGATCGCCGCTGGGATCGTGTCTTCGACGACCGCCGACCACCGTTCTATCGGTGGTTCACCGGCGGCCGGCTCAACACCTGCTACAACGCGCTCGACCTGCACATCGACCGCGGCCGCGGCAAGCAGCGCGCGCTCGTCTACGACAGTCCGGTCACGAACACCGTGAGCGTGTTCACCTACGCCGAGCTGCGCGATGTCGTCGCACGGGTCGCGGGCGCGCTCCGCCGCCAGGGCGTCGCGCAGGGCGACCGCGTGATCATCTACATGCCGATGGTGCCCGAAGCGGTCATGGCCATGCTGGCCTGCGCGCGCATCGGGGCCATCCACTCCGTCGTGTTCGGCGGCTTCGCCGCCAACGAGCTGGCCAAGCGCATCGACGATGCACGACCCAAGCTGATCGTCTCCGCGTCGTGCGGGATCGAGCCCGGCCGGGTCGTCGCGTACAAGCCGCTGCTCGACGGGGCGATCGACCTCTCGCGCCACAAGCCCGAGCGCTGTGTGATCCTGCAGCGCCCTCAGGCGTCGGCGCCGCTCGTGAAGGGCCGCGACCTCGAGTGGGGCGATTTCATGGCGGGCGCCCCCGCCGTCGAGTGCGTGCCCGTCGAGGCGACCGATCCGCTCTACATCCTCTATACGTCGGGAACGACCGGCATCCCGAAAGGCGTCGTGCGCGACAACGGCGGCCACGCCGTCGCGCTCAAGTGGTCGATGACGGGCGTTTACGGCATGGGCGCGGGCGACACGTTCTGGGCGGCGTCCGACATCGGTTGGGTGGTCGGCCACAGCTACATCGTCTATGCGCCGCTGCTCGCCGGCTGCACGACGATCCTGTACGAGGGCAAGCCCGTCGGCACGCCCGATCCCGGCGCGTTCTGGCGCCTCATCGCCCAGCACGGCGTGAACGCGCTCTTCACGGCGCCCACGGCCTTCCGTGCGATCAAGAAGGAGGATCCCGAGGGCGCGTACATGCGGAAGCACGACCTGCGCAACTTCCGCACGCTGTTTCTGGCCGGCGAGCGCTGCGATCCCGACACGCTCCTGTGGGCGCGCGAGCGGCTGCAGGTGCCGGTGATCGATCACTGGTGGCAGACCGAGACCGGCTGGCCCATCGCGGCCAACTGCGTGGGCCTCGGCATGCTGCCGGTGAAGCCGGGCTCGCCGACGAAGTCCGTGCCCGGCTACGACGTGCGCGTGCTCGACGAGGACAACCGCGAGGTCGCGCCGACAACGATCGGCTCGATCGCGATCCGACTGCCCCTGCCGCCGGGCTGCCTGCCGACGCTCTGGAACAACGACGCGGGCTACGAGTCGTCATACCTCAGCAAGCACCCGGGTTTCTATCTGACCGGCGATGCCGGTTATCGCGACGAGGACGGCTACATGTACATCATGAGTCGCATCGACGACATCATCAACGTCGCCGGCCACCGGCTCTCCACCGGAGCGATGGAAGAAGTGCTCGCGGCGCACCCGGACGTGGCGGAGTGCGCGGTCGTCGGCGTCGCCGACGAGATCAAGGGCGAGGTGCCCGTGGGCTTCGTGGTCACCAAGGCCGGCGTCACGCGCGGCGAGGCGGAGATCGTGCGCGAGCTGGTCGAAAAGGTCCGCGCCACCATCGGCCCCGTCGCGGCCTTCAAGACGGCGGCCGTGGTCAAGCGGCTGCCGAAGACCCGCTCCGGCAAAATCCTGAGAGCCACCATGAAGAAGATCGCCGAGGGAACGGAGTACACGCTGCCCGCGACGATCGACGATCCGGCGATCCTGACCGAGATCACGGAGTCGCTGAAAACCCTCGGCTACCCGCGGAGGTCGCCATGAAGTTCCCGCTCGCCGTCTCCACGCCCGAGCAGCTCGCCCTCGATCCGACCGCGCTCGAGCGGCTGCTGGAGCTCGTGACTCGTCACATCGCGGAGGGCCGCTATCCGGGCGCGCAGCTCGCCATCGCACGCCACGGCAAGCTGGCGCTGACGCGGACGTTCGGCGACGCGCGCCTGGATCCCACGCGCGTGACGGCCACGGACGACACGCTGTGGCTGCTCTATTCGAACACCAAGGTGCTCACCGCATGCGCGGTGTGGCTGCT
>Ga0066683_10000672_pt1 | contig 11755 bp, 7 predicted proteins | sample GraSoiAngelo_132_FD_62296 | JGI IMG/M metagenome (GOLD analysis project Ga0066683, IMG submission 62296) | Grasslands soil microbial communities from the Angelo Coastal Reserve, California, USA - 14_0929_02_40cm | ecosystem: Environmental > Terrestrial > Soil > Grasslands | place: USA... | reverse complement strand
AAGACCGCGCCCCAGTGCTCGAGCTGGTAGACGTCTCCGGGCGCCTCGGTGCAGAGGATCTCGATCGCGTCCTGGTCGCCCAGGTAGTCGGAGCCCTTGACGGTGTCGAACGCATGCTCTTCCGGGCTGTCGTCGGAGGCGTTCCCGAGCGCGGCGTTGATCCCACCCTCGGCCGCGCCCGAGTGGCTGCGGACGGGATGGATCTTCGAGAGAAGCGCGACGTCGGCGCCGAGATCGTGAGCCTCGATCGCGGCGCGCATCCCGGCGCACCCGGCGCCGACGACGAGCACGTCGTGAGTCGCTTCCACCAGTAGCGGAAGCTATCGAACGGAAGCGCCCTCGTGCCTTGTGACAGCCGAGTCAATCCGGCGGCGCGAGATCCGCAGCGCGAGGTGCCAAACAGCGAGCAGGACGTAGAGGCAGGTCGCGACCTCGAACCCGATGCGCGGCTGGACGTCCGCGCTGAACAAGTCGCTCACCTTCAGCCAGAGCAATGTCGTCACCGTGAGCCCCGTCGCGGCGGCGAACCCAGCCCCGAGGCGGCGCGCAACACCGAACGCGAGCCCCAAAACAGCGCTTGCGAGCATGACCATCGCGAGGAACGACGAAGAGTGCTCGATCGCCGCGGGAAGGCTCTTGCCGTCATCAGTCGTGGCTGCAGGGATCGTCTGTTGTACGCGCCAAGTCGCGAGCTGGTAGCCCGTGAAGTTCACAGGCGGCCCCTCACACGACACAGTTCCAAATGGGAGTGCGAAGGCGACGAGGATCGCCGCAAAGGCGGCGGGCGAAACACTGCGAGAGACCAGGGGGCGGCGCGGGCGCGCCGCCCCTTCGATCTGTGCGGTGCGGTCCGTCACGGACAGCTCCGCTTGCGCTCGCCCGAGCAGCGATCCCGTCCGGGTCCGCCGTTCAGCCGGTCGACTCCAGGCCCGCCGGTCAGCCGGTCAGGACCTGGGCCTCCGTTCAGGACGTCGCCGCCCTTCTCGCCGAGCAGGACGTCCGCGCCGCCGACGCCCGAGATGACGTCGACGCCACCGCCGCCCTCGACGCGGTTCGCGTGACCGTCACCGAAGAGCCGGTCGCCGAACCGCGAGCCTGCGAGGTCCTCGACCCCGGTGAGCGTGTCCGAGCCCCAACCCGAGGCCACGCCCTTGGTCAGGTCGACCCTCACGGCAGCCGGCGCGTAGTGGTAGCTGACCCAGTCGCTGCCGGGCCCGCCGTCGATCGCGTCGTTGCCGTCGTCTCCGTCGAGGCTGTCGTTGCCGGCGCCGGCGGCGAGGCTGTCGTCTCCGGGGCCTCCGTCGATGTAGTTCCAGCTCGAATCACCCTCGAGCGTGTCGCCGAACTCAGAACCGACGATGGCCTCGAGGTTCACGAGGGTGTCGGTGCCGTCGCCCGTCGCAATGCCGGTCGTGAAGCTGGCCTGGATAGGAGCCGGGGCGTCGCTGTACAGCGCGAAGTCCGGATCCTCGCCGAACAGGTCCTCGCTCTCGGAGCCGTCGAGGCGGTCATCGCCCGGCCCACCGACGAGCCCGTCGATTCCCGGACCGCCGTCGATGTCGTCGTTGCCCTCGTTGCCGCAGATGAGATCGATGCCGTCGAGGCCGTCGATCGTGTCGTTGCCACCGAGCCCGACGATGACGTCGTCGGCACTCGTGCCGACGAGAACGTCGTCGCCGGCCGTGCCGACGATCGTCGGCGTCTCGTCCAGGCACTTCGGGACGTGGCTCGCCGACGCACTCGACCCCACGGGAAGCACGACCGCCGCGACTCCCGCCGCAGCGATCACCCAGTGGAGCCGCTTGAACTTGAACCGCATGGTGCCCTCCTTGTTGGTCGGTTCTTGGGGACACTCCGACGGTAGGTCCAGCGGTCGCTTTTCGAAACGGGGCAGGCCCGGGTCTTGCGAAGGCGACACCCTGGACCGGTGCCAGGGCTAGCTCTGAGGCGACTCGGCACGACACGGGCCGCGCCCGAGAAGGCGCGGCCCGTGTTGAACGAACGGCTAACCCTGAGGCCAGCCGGCGAGCGTGCCGAGCGGGTTGGCCCACATCGCGTGGTAGGCAGGCCCCTGCGGCGATGTCCCGAAGGGCACCGTTCCGATCGGGGGAGCCGGGGCGTGGAAGTACTGAACCTCGCCCCAGGTGCCCGGGAACGAGACCCAGCTCGGATGCCCGTCCTGGATCTCGCGGACGTGGGTGAACGTGCCGTCTGCTTCGCGCGGACCGGCCACTTCGCCGCCGGCGAACGAGTAGTCGACCGGAAGCGGCAGGTGGGCCGCCTGGAGGAACGCGATCGCGGGCGGCGGGATGCACTGCACGTTGATCGGATGGATCCCGGCCGAGAAGTAGTTCGCGTGCGAGCCCGCGGCTACGTGCACGATCGGGTGTGTTCCGAGGAGCGGAGTGGAGCTCCAGCCGCGCCTCTGCCCCAGGCAGTGCTGGCTGTAGCCGACGAACTGGGGCGCTTCGTCGTCGGAAAGAACGACGTCGACGTTCTCCCAGTCGCCCTCGTGCGCCTGCCAGATGAAGTCGCTGGCGGGATAGGTGTACGAGTAGACGTCGTCGTAGTAGAAGTACCAGTACTCGAGCACGATCGCGCCCGGCTGGCGGGCAACGCGTCCGTAGACGACGCTCGCTCCGGTGCCTTCTGAGCCGGCAGTCGCATAGCAGGCGAGCCCACCGACCGGGAGCGACGGCGTGCACGAGTCCTGATTCAGCCGCCAGGTGCCGGTGCCGGGACCGGGCAGGTCACCCGGCTCAGGGACCGGATCGGCTAGAGACCAGGAGCCTGCGTCGAACCGCTCCAGATTGGCGTCGGAGACGAACGACTGGATGCTGGCCGGTCCGAACTGCTCGGCAGGATCGAGGTACGTGACCGGCTGGTACCTCTCGAGCAGGCCGCGGTCGACGTTGTCGGCGCCGGCTACGGCCGGAAAAGAGAAGAGAAGCGCGAGGGAGACGGAAACCACGATCGCCGCGCGCTGCGGGATGGACATCGCTGACCTCCTTCTTGCGGGACTACAGGAGGGTAGGCCTGCGCGGCCCGCGGCGAAACAGGCTCGCCCCTGGTCCGGCTCAGGGTTTGCCCCGTTGCCACGGCTCGTGCGCCGTGTGACGATTTCGGTGTGCACGCGCGTTACCTCCGGTTGCTCCTCGCCCTCGGCGGCATCGTGCTGGGGCTTGTCGCCTACAACGTCCAGGTCGACAACCTCGGCGCGGGGACGACGACCAACCGCGCCGCTGCGGGCGTCATCGCCGCATGGTCGTTCCTGGCCGCCGGCATGGCCGTCTGGTCAAAACGGCCAGGCAACTGGCTCGGACCGCTGATGGTCGCCACCTGCTTCGCGCTCCTCGCACGCCAGCTGAGGTACAGCCACGACGCGCTCGCGTTCACGGTGTTCTTCGCTCTAGGGGAGCTCGGCTTCGCCCTGATCGCCCACTCGGCGCTCGCGTATCCCTCCGGGCGGATCACAGATCGCAGCGAGCGTCGCTTCCTCGAAGTCACGTACGCGACGGTTCTCGTCTTTCCGCTCGCGATCCTTCTCGTCCACGACCAGGGCGTGCGGCTTCGGTACTTCGACCCATATCCCCGCAGGAGCATCCTGCTCATCTCCGGGCAGGACGGGCTCGCAGGCTTTCTCGAGGATTCCTACGCGGTCATCGCCTACGGGGCCCTCGCCGCGCTCTTCATCTTCCTCGTCGCGAGGAGGCTGAAGCGCGCAACGCCGCGGGCGCGCTGGGTCCTCACTCCCGTCCTCGTCGGCGTCGTGGTCGCCGCGCTTTGGGCCGTCTACAACAGCGTGGTCGCGTTCTCCACGCGGCCGCCCACCTTCGTCGCGCGCAACGTCTTCTGGTGGCAGATCGTCGGGCTGATCGCGCTCCCGGTCGCGCTCTTCTTCGGTCTGATTCGGTCCCGCCTCGCCCACGCGGATGTCGGCGACCTCGTCCTCCGGCTCGAGCGGACACCGCCGGGCGAGATCCGTGGCGCGCTCGCCGAGGCTCTGCACGACCCCACGCTCGAGGTCGCCTTCTGGCTGTCCGAGCGAGCCGGGTACGTCGACGCCGACGGCCTGCCCATCGAGCTTCCTCAGGACGGGCACGACCGCGCGGTCACCTACCTCGAGCACGACGACGAGCCGCTCGCGGCTCTGATCCACGATCCGACGCTCCGCTACGAGCCGGAGCTGATCGACGCGGCTGCCGCAGCGGCGCGACTCGCGCTCGAGAATGCCCGGCTGCAGGCGGAGCTGCAGGCCCAGCTCGTCAAGGTCAAGGAGTCGCGTGCGCGTATCGTCGCCGCCGGCGACGAGCAGCGCCGCAGAATCGAGCGCGACCTCCACGACGGCGCGCAGCAGCGGCTGGTCGCGCTCGCGCTCGATCTGAAGAGAGCCCAGGGCAACCTCGAAGGTCGCGCCGACCCGGACGTCGAACGCTTGCTCGCCGCAAGTGCCGAGGAGGTGAAGGTTGCCGTCGAGGAGCTCCGCGAGCTGGCCAGCGGCATTCACCCCGGGATCCTCACGCAAGGTGGCCTCTCGGTCGCTCTGGCCGCGCTTGCGAACAAGGCGCCGGTCCCGGTGACGGTGGACGCGACCCTCGATCGCCTGCAGCCCGAGATCGAGTCGACGGCCTACTTCGTCGCATCCGAGGCCCTGACGAACGTGGCGAAGCACGCGCACGCCTCATCGGCCTCGATCCGCGCCTGCGTCGAGAACGGGAAGCTCGTGATCGAGGTCTCGGACAACGGCGTCGGCGGCGCGGCAGCGGACGGCGGGACCGGCCTCCGCGGCCTGGCCGACCGGGTAGAGGCTCAGGGCGGACGCCTCCGGATCGAAAGCCCCGCAGGAGGCGGCACCCGTGTGAGAGGAGAGATCCCGTGCGCGTTGTGATCGCAGAAGACTCGGCGCTGCTCCGCGAGGGCCTGGCCCGGATCCTCGCCGAGGGCGACTTCGAGGTAGCCGGTCAGTGCGCCAACGCCGACGAGCTCCACGACGTCGTGCGAAGGCGTCGACCGAACGTCGCCGTCGTGGACGTGCGGATGCCCCCGACCCATACCGACGAGGGAGCTCGCGCCGCGCGCGAGCTCAGAGAGAAGTACCCGGAGATGGGCGTCCTGCTCCTCTCGCAGGTCGTCGAGGCGGCGCACGCGCTCGCTCTCTTCAGCGAGCGCCCCGAAGGCTTCGGCTACCTGCTCAAGGACCGCGTCCTCGAGATCGACGACTTCCTCGAGGCCGTACGGCGCGTGGGCCGCGGCGGCACCGCGATCGACCCCGACGTGATCGCCCAACTCCTGGGCCGACCTCGGGAAGACGACCCCCTCGCGGAGCTGACGCCTCGTGAACGGGAGGTGCTCGCCCTGATGGCAGAGGGCCTCTCGAATCGCGGCATCTGCGGGCGCCTGTTCCTGAGCCCGAAGACGGTTGAGGCCCACGTCAAGAGCATCTTCATGAAGCTCGGTCTGATGCCGGCGCCGGACGACCACCGCCGCGTCCTGGCCGTCCTCGCGTTCTTGCGCTCTTAGGGCCGAATGTACCGCGGCCCCGGCCGAGTTGCGCCGGGGCCGCGGGCTCGTCGTCAGCGACTCGATACGCCCGGGTCGTACAGGACCGTCACTGTCGCCCCTTGCTGACGACAAGCTTCACTTTCGTTCCGGCCGCCTTGCGGAGGCCGGGCCGCGGGCTCTGGGAGATCACGCGGCCCGCGCTCTTCGGAGAGCTGATTCGCCGGACTCGGCCCAGCGAGCAATGCGCGGCGCGAATCGACCGGCGCGCTGCCGCCAGCCGCTTCCCGAGCACGCGCGGCACCACGCAGACCGGTCGCCGCGTGGCCCGGCGGCTCGGTGCAGAAGCCGCCGTCGCCGAACCGCCGCCGTTCGTCGCGGTGACGATGACGACGAGGCTGCTACCCAGGTCGTCGCGGTCGACCGTATGGGTCTCCTCGCCTTCGATGTCCGTGCACGACCCGGCGCGGCAGCGCTCCCAGCGATACGAGTACGTGAACGGCTCCGTCCCGGCCCATTCTCCTTCGTCGACGCTCAGCTCGACGCCGAGGTACGGGGCGTCGACGATCATCGGCGGCTTGACGTTGAGCGGTGGCGCCGGCGCGACGATTCCCGTCTCGTCCGACTCCGCCGTCGCGCCGCCCGCGGCGTTGGATGCCGTCACGAGCACGTTCAGCCGGTACGAGACGTCGGAGCTCGTGAGCAGGTAGGTCGCCCCGTTCGCACCGGAGATGGACTGGCAGCTGTTGAACGAGCAGCGGACCCACTGGTAGCCGAAGGTGAGCGGCGGAGTTCCGCCCCACTGGCCGGTCGTCGCGCTGAGCATGGCGCCGTCGATCGCCCGGCCCAGGATTGTCGGCCGGGAGTGGTTCACGGGCGCCAGGACCGACCGGTTCCAGCGCAGCACGAGGTCGCCGCGCTCGCCGTACGCCCCGTCGACCGCGATGCGGTACTCCTGCCCAGCGGACGCCACGAACGAGACGCGCGATGCGTACTCGCCGGGGCAGTCGTTGTCGTCCTGCGCGACGCGCGTCAGGCCATCGACGCTTGCGCCCGTGTAGACGGCGAGCAACGTGTCGAAGTCGCTGTCGCACAACTCGAACGTCGCCGGGCCCGTCGTGGGGGCGGTCCATCGGTACCAGACCGATGCGGATCCATCCGGACCGTGCTCGGGCTCTCCGGGCTCCAGCGTCCCGTAGTACGTGTTTCCGTCCACCGAGCCGCTGTCACCCGTCAGCTCAGTCGCCGCCGCAAAGTCGTCATTCGCGGGCGGAAGGCTCCAGTCGAGCTCGAAGTACCCCGTCGCGCCGGAAGCGCCGTCGACCGCGATCCGGTACGTGACGCCGGCAGCTGCCATGAAGCTCAGCTGACTCCGGGCGCCGCACCCGTTGTCGTCGGCTGCGACCGGTTGCAGGTTCGAGACCTGATCGCCCGTGTAGACCGCGAGCAGCGTGTCGAACTCGCTGTAGCACGTGTCGAAAGTCGCACGCCCGGTGTAGGGGGCCGTCCAGCTGTACCAGACGGAGGCCCCGCCGGGATTCCCGGCGTGGTTCGGCTCCCCGGGCTCCTTCGTGGCCTCGGAGTTGTCGCCGTCGGCCCAGCCGTAGCGATCGGTGATCGTCTCGGCGTTGGCGAAGTTGTCATTCGCCGGCGGCGCCGCCGACGCCCTCGCGGGAGCCATGAGGACCAAGAACAGCGCTGCCGCCGCGAGCACGGGCAGACGGCGCCCTGAGTTGAATGCGATGCCCTTCATATGTCTCATTCCAACCTCCTTGAAGCGGGATCGAGCAGGTCGCGGAGGTCCGAGTTCGAAGCCCGGCGTCGGCGCAGCCGCGCGCTTACCTCGAGCCGCCAGTGGGGCTCACGCCCCTCGGCCCGGAAGACCGCGACGGCAGCGAGGTAGCGCTCCGCCTCTGTAACGAGATCCGCTGCTGCTCGTGAGTTCATGCGGCCATGCTCCGCGGCCGGCCTCACGTGGCTCTCACGCGCCGCTAACACCGGAGCTAGAAGCAGCGGGTTGTCAGTGGTAAAACGGCACAAATGCAACTAATCGAGTTTCGCGTCCTCGGTCAGTTCGAGGTCCTGGTGGAGGGGCGTCCGCTCGAGCTGAAACGGCGAAAGCAGCGCGCCCTCCTGGCTTTGCTGTTGCTCCATCCCGGCGAAGTCGTCTCGACCGACCGCCTGATCGACGAGCTCTGGGCCGGAAAACCGCCCAAGACAGCAGTGGGCTCGCTCCAGAACCTGATCTCAGACGTGAGGAAGGCGCTCGGGCGCGACATCCTCCAGACGCGCCAGCCCGGCTACGTCCTCGACGTTGCGCCGGAGCAGGTCGATCTGCGCCGATTCGAGCGGCTCGTCGCGCAGGCGTCGCAGGGCGGCGATGCCGAGAGGCGCGCAGATCTCCTGCGCGAGGCGCTCGGTCTCTGGCGGGGGCCGCCCCTGGCCGATCTCGCCTTCGAAGCGTTCGCGAGCGTCGAGATCGCTCGTCTCGAGGAGCTCCGCACGGCCGCCCACGAGCAGCTGATCGAGGCCGAGCTCGAGCTCGGTCGCCACTCGCAGGTCGTCCCCCAACTCGAAGCTCTCGTGGCAGAGCACCCCTTGCGGGAGCGACTGCGGGGCCAGCTCATGCTGGCCCTGTACCGCGCAGGCAGGCAGGCCGAAGCGCTGGAGGCGTATCGGCAGGCTCGCGAGACGCTCGTCGACGAGCTGGGGATCGAGCCCTCGACCGACCTGCAACGCCTCGAACAGTCGATCTTGCGTCACGATTCCGACCTCGATCTTCCGGCTGCGGCACGCGAAGCCGAAGTGGCTCCCGCCGAGGAACGGCGGAAGACGGCGACGTTGCTGTTCGCCGACATCGTGGACTTCTCGAGGCTCGGCGCAACCCTCGACCCGGAAGTCCTCCGCAGCGTCATGCGGCGCTATTTCGACACGGTGCGCACGATCGTCGAGCGGCACGAAGGGGCGATCGAGAAGTTCATCGGTGACGCGGCGATGGCGGTCTTCGGCGTTCCGCGCACGCACGAGGACGACGCCCTTCGCGCCCTCCGAGCTGCGAACGACCTGCGCGAGGCACTCGCTGCCCTGAACGCCGACCTCGAGCGCGATCACGGGCTCGAGCTCCAGGTCAGGATCGGCATCAACAGCGGCGAGGTGCTTGCCGGTGACGCCGCAGCCGGGCAGCCGTTCGCCACGGGCGCGGCCGTGAACGTCGCAATGCGCCTCCAGCAGGCGGCGCTCCCGAACGAGACCCTGATCGGCGAGGCGACAGAGCGGCTCGTGCGCGGCGCGGCGGAGGTTGAGCCCGTGGAGCCCGTCGACGTGGGCGCTCCTCAGGCCCCGTACCGGGCATTCCGCCTGTTAGCGGTCGGCGAGGGCACAGCGCGGGCGCCGAGCGGCGCCTCGTTCGTCGGGAGAGAAGCTCCGCTGGCGTCGCTCGCAGAGGCGTTTCGGCGCGCGTGCGCGGAGCGGCGCGCACGGATCGTCCTCGTGCTGGGCGAAGCCGGGATCGGCAAGACACGCCTCGCGTCGGAGTTCCTCCAGTCGCTGGGCGACGAGGCAACGTCGCTCGTCGGCCGCTGCGTCTCGTACGGCGAGGGAGCGACGTACCTCCCGCTCGCCGAGATCGTGCGGCACGTTGCCCCCGAACGGCCGCAGGCGACGATTGAACGTTTGCTCGAAGGCGACGAGCACGCAGCCGTCGTCGCGGAGCGAATCGCCGAGTTGACAGGGCAGACCGAGGGCACGGCGCCCACCGGAGAGCTCTTCTGGGCCGTGCGGCAGCTCTTCGAGGGGCTCGCGCGCCGCAGTCCGCTGGTCGTCGTCTTCGAAGATCTGCACTGGGCGGAGCCGACACTGCTCGACCTCGTCGAGTACCTCGCTGCATGGCCGGTCGAAACGCCGCTCCTTCTTGTCTGCCTCGCGCGGCCTGAGCTACGTGATGAACGGCCGGGCTTGAGCGCCAAGGCGGACGTGCTACGGCTCGAGCCTCTCGAGGAGGCTGCGATCGCCCTGCTCGTGGGTGAGCTCGGGGGCGCAGAGGTCGGCGCTGCGACGCAACAGCGGATTGCCTCTCTCGCCGAGGGAAATCCCCTCTTCGTCGAACAACTCCTCGCCTTCCTCGAGGAGGCTGGGCCCGAAGCGCTCGAGTCCGTCCCGCCCTCGGTCGAGGCGCTGCTCGCGAGCCGGCTCGACCGCCTGGAGCCCGACGAGCGCGCCCTGCTCGAGCGTGGCGCCGTTGTCGGCCGGGAATTTGCCCGAGGGGCCGCGGTGCACTTGACGCCCCCGGACGAGCTCACCGGCCTCGATCGCCGACTGCGGACTCTGGCGAGACGGAGCCTGATTCATGCGGTTCGCGCGGACCACGAGCACGACGATTCCTTCCGCTTCCACCACGTCCTTGTCCGTGACGTGGCCTATGGGGGGATCACGAAGGAACGGCGCGCCGACCTCCACGAGCGCCACGGAGCCTGGCTCGACACCAGAGACGAGCCCGACGAGCTCGTCGGCTATCACGCCGAGCAGGCGCACCGGTACCGCCGCGAGCTCCAGCCGAGCGACCCAGAGCTCGAACGGCTGGCGTCCTGGGCCGGGGAGCGGCTTGCAGCAGCCGGCATCCGCGCCTGGAAGCGGGCGGATACCCCGGCAACGGTCAACCTGCTCGGCCGCGCGACAGCGCTCCTCTCGGCCGACGACGCGAGGCGCACCGAGCTGCTTTGTGAGCTCGGCGTGGCGCAGAGGGCTTCAGGCGATTTCGAGCGTGGCGAGGCCACTCTGGTCGTGGCGGTCGAGGTGGCCTCGTCCGCGCACGATCAGCGTTTGAGGCTCCGCGCTCAGATCGAGCTCGCCCACCTGCATCTCTTCAGCGATCCCGAGGGCGCGTCGGCCGAGTTGCTCGAGCTCGCGACCCAGGCGGTTCCGATCTTCGAGGAGCTGCGCGACGAGCGGGCACTAGGGCGCACCTGGCGTCACGTCGGCTACGTACGCTCGATCGAGGGGAGGATCGCCGACTGGCAGGAGGCCGTCGAGCGAGCCCTCATCCACTACCACCGCTCCCGGTGGTCGGCATCGGGTTGCCTCCAGGACCTCGCTTCGGCGCTCTTTTACGGCCCCACTCCCCTCGCCGAAGCTCTCGATCGCTGCGAGGAGCTTCTCGACGAGGCGACCGACCGGGCCGGGCAGGCAAACGTGCTGGCGTTCATGGGCGGGCTCGAGGCGATCGATGGCCGGTTCGACGTCGCTCGTCGTCATGTCACCGAGGCCGCGACGACCTACGAGGAGATCGGCGAGGTCTACGCTCGTGCGAACAGCAGCGGCCGCGTGCTCGGGCGGATTGAGATGCTCTCCGGTGACGCTGCGAAAGCCGGGCGCGTGCTTGAGGACTGCTGCAGGACCTTGGAACGCGTGCACGACTCCGCAGGCCTTTCAACGGTTGCCGCCGAGCTCGCAGACGCCCTGTATGTGCAGGGGCGGTACGACGAAGCGAAGACCTGGCTCGATCTCGCACAGAAGCGCGCCGCGTCGGATGACGTCAGCGCGCAGCATTCATGGCGCCGGACTCGCGCCAAGCTCCTCGCTCGTGCCGGTGACTTTCGCAATGCGGAGTCACTCGCAGAGGAGGCTGTGCGAATCGCGGCGCGGACGGATGCGCTCAGCGATCACGGAGCCGTCCTGCTCGATCTCGCGGAGGTATTCCGACTGGCTGAGCGCCCTGCAGAGGCCGCCGACCGCGTCGAGGAGGCCTTGCTCCTCTTCGAGCGCAAGGGCAACCGCGTTTCCGCCGAGGTGGCGCGGGCGATGCTGAGCGAGCTGACGGTCGCGTAGCTTCAAGACCACGAAGAGCCCCGCTTGGAGCTCTTCGTGATTCTGCTCGAGGGCCTGCCCGGCCGCTCGATGGTCCGCTCAGGGGCCGCCGCCGCCTGGGTAGTTCGCCATTGCCGCCGCGGTGACGATGCTGGCGATGAGAATGAAAAGCCTGATGAACATGGGGGTCACCTCCTTTCACCCCCACGCTCGAAGGGCGCCCAAACGGCGCAGTCACGGCCGGCTCACCGCCCGCTAACGAGCGACGAGCCCGTGCAAAGGGAGGGATCCCGCGGCGCCCGGGTAACATCCCGACTCGTGGCGAAGATGCTCTTCCGGCTGCCCGAGGCGGCCAACGTCATCGCGAACCCGAGCGCCGACGAGGTCAAGGCCCTCGCAGCCGAGATGCCGAACGCGCAGCCGACGCGGTTCGGGAACCTGAACGTCCAGACCG
>Ga0066683_10000671_pt1 | contig 11756 bp, 13 predicted proteins | sample GraSoiAngelo_132_FD_62296 | JGI IMG/M metagenome (GOLD analysis project Ga0066683, IMG submission 62296) | Grasslands soil microbial communities from the Angelo Coastal Reserve, California, USA - 14_0929_02_40cm | ecosystem: Environmental > Terrestrial > Soil > Grasslands | place: USA... | reverse complement strand
TTTACTCGTACACCAAACGTTGGACGATGCTTTCTCATTTGGTTCTCGGCTGGTGTCTTGCGATCGCTCCCACAGGCGCTTGGATTGCCGTACGTGGCGCCATCGACAGTCCGGTGCCTTTGCTACTTTCGCTGGTGGTGATGCTATGGACGGCGGGCTTCGATGTTCTCTACGCGTGTCAGGATTATGATTTTGATCGCCACGAACGTTTGTCTTCGATTCCGGCAAGATTCGGCATTGCTCGCTCGTTATGGATTTCGCGTGCCTTGCATGCAGGCGCATTCGCGGCACTGGTTGCGTTATACTTTCTGACGAACTTGGGAGTACTGGCTGTGGTCGGCGTAATCGCAACCGGCGCCTTGTTGATTTACCAGCACACGCTGGTACAAGCCAATGACTTGAGCAGACTGAACGCCGCGTTTTTCACCACCAATGCTTTTGTTAGCGTGATTTTGTTTTTGACTTTCGGCGGCGCGGCCTTGTTCTAGTCGAACTAGTTATGACGCGTTAAGGAGAAGTTCCAGTGAGCGCAACGATAGCTTTTGATAATGGCTGGGTGATGGACTTCAGTCCGCTAACTACCAAAGTTTCTGACGAACAATTCACCGAACTTTGCCGGCGAAACCCCGATTTGCGCATTGAACTCACCAGTGAAGGAGACCTCATAATTATGCCCCCGACCGGCGGAAAGACTGGAGCGCGGAATTTCTATTTAACAGGTAAGTTCTCCGTGTGGGTTGAGAAAGACGCCACTGGCAGAGGCTTCGATTCATCGACGGAGTTTACTTTGCCGAACGGCGCCAAGCGATCACCCGATGTTTCGTGGGTGAGGCTAGAACGATGGAATGCTCTTTCAGACGAAGAACAAGAGGAATTCCCGCCGCTATGTCCCGACTTTGTAATTGAGCTTCGATCGCGGAGCGATCGACTCAAAGAATTGCAGCTAAAGATGGAAGAGTACATGGCCAATGGTGCTGAGCTGGGGTGGCTGATCGATCCTTTTGACAGGAAGATTTACGTTTATCGTCCTCGAACTCCAGTCGAAGTGTTGGACAATCCAGGAGAGATCTCCGGCGAGCCGTTGCTTAAGGGATTCGTGCTCGACGTTCAATCGCTCTGGAGAGCGGGAGACTAAATTGACAGGAGCAATTGTGACCTTCTTGACCGAGTCCAGCTTGAAAGAAATCGCCGATAAAGTAGCAGGTGGCGAGCGGCTTTCTTTTGACGACGGCGTAGCCCTTTTCAATTCAAACGATCTGAATGGGCTGGGCAAACTCGCTGATACAGTTCGTCGAAGACAGCACGGACGCACGGCTTATTTCAATGTCAATCGTCATTTCAATCCGACGAATGTCTGTTACGTCGATTGCAAATTCTGCGGCTTCTTTCGCACGCCGCGCCAGCCGGATGCCTACACGCACAACATAGATGATTCTTTGCGCATAGCCGGTCAAGCGGTAAGCGAAGGCGCCACCGAACTTCACATCACGGGTGGCTTAAATACAAAGTTGCCGTTCAGCTATTTCACAGATTTGCTCTCGTCTCTGAAGCAGCAATATCCGCAACTGCATTTGAAAGCCTTCACGATGGTCGAGCTGGATCACTTCACGCATTTCTACAAGATGAGAGACGAAGACGTCATTCAGCAATTGATCGATGCGGGTTTGGATTCTTGCCCGGGTGGCGGCGCCGAGATTTTTCGCGAGCCCACGCGCTCGATGATCTGTGCGCATAAATGCGACGCGCAGCGATGGCTCGATCTCGCCGGCAAGGTCCACGCGGCGGGTTTGAAGACCAATGCGACGATGCTCTACGGCCACATTGAATCGATCGAAGACCGCGTTGATCATCTAATTCGTTTGCGCGAACAACAGGACAAATCCGGCGGCTTTCAATGTTTCATTCCGCTGGCCTTCTATCCGCCTGAAACGCAGATGGCGCACTTGCCCGGGCCCTCCGGGGTTGATTCGCTGAAGACGATGGCGGTGTCGCGTTTGCTGCTCGACAACTTTGCGCACATTAAGGCTTACTGGGTGATGCTGGGCAAGCGCCTCGCACAAGTCGCGCTGCACTTCGGCGCCAACGACGTCGATGGCACGATCACCGAGGGTGGCGAATTGACCGAAAGTTATTCAGTCGAAACTAATAATGAAGTGAGAATGACGAAGCAGGAATTGATCGGCCTGATTGAAGAGGCCGGATTCGAAGCGGTCGAACGCGACACCGTTTACAATCGAGTCGAGAAAGCAACAATCGCATAACGATCCATGACAGCAGCAGCAACACAACAACGAACAATCACGCTCGCTCATTCGCCCGACTCCGATGACGCGTTTATGTTCTACGCGCTGGCGACGAACAAGATCGATACCGGCGATCTGGAATTCGAGCACGTGCTCAAAGACATTCAGATGCTGAATGAACAAGCACGCCAGGGAATCTATGACGTAACCGCGATCAGCTTTCACGCCTATGCCTACATTGCGGACAAGTACGCACTGCTGCCGCATGGCGCTTCGATTGGCGATAACTACGGTCCGGTCGTCGTGGCAAACGAGGACCTCGATCCAGCAGAGTTATCTCAGATAACGGTCGCCGTGCCGGGTACGCTGACCAGCGCCTTTCTCGCACTGCGCATCTTCAATCCGGATTTCAAATACGAAGTCGTGCCTTTCGATCAGATCATTGAAGCCGTCATCGAAGGTCGATGCGACGCCGGCTTGCTGATTCATGAGGGCCAGCTTTTCTATCACAATCTGGGTTTGCACAAAGTTCTCGACCTCGGTGAATGGTGGCACGAACACACGAACGGTCTGCCTTTGCCGATGGGCGGTAATGCCATCCGCCGCGACCTTGGCACCGAGACTATCAAAGAAGTTTCGGGGTTGCTGAAGGAGAGCATTCAATACTCGCTCGACAACCGCGAAGATGCCTTGCAGTACGCGATGCAGTTCGCGCGCGACATGGATCCCGCGCTAGCGGATCGTTTCGTCGCGATGTGGGTGAACGACCTCACGCTTGATTACGGCGAGCGCGGGCGCGAAGCAGTTCAACGCCTGCTCGTCGAAGGACATGAACGCGGGATTATTCCACATTCGGTTGACGTCGAGTTTGTGGAATGATCGCACTGAGCTGCAACCGTACTGACTGGACACGCGGTCTTGATTAAAAGTTTGAAATAGACCCGAGCGCGGCTCTTGCTGCTGAAATTTCGGGGCCTGCGGTCTTTCCGACCATTCCTTGACACCCCTCCAACTGGCCCTTATCATGCTTGTTTCCGCAATGGCCGGAATTGTTGTCTGATGTATGTTCGAGTCTCTTTCCGACAAGCTAAAGCGGACGCTGAAGAATCTGCGTGGCGAAGGCGTCCTGACAAAGGAACACGTTGACGCGGCGCTGCGCGAGATTCGGCTGGCACTGCTGGAAGCCGACGTTAACTACAAAGTCGCGAAAGACTTCATCGCGGCGGTTAAAGAGAAAGCCGAAGGCCAGCAGGTTTGGCTGGAACTAAAGCCTTCGGAGCAAGTCGTCAAGATCGTTTTTGACGAGCTCGTTGAACTGCTCGGCGGCCAATCTTCACGGCTGGTTTTTACTAAAACCAGTCCTAACGTCGTGATGATTGTCGGCCTGCAAGGGTCCGGCAAGACGACTTCGACGGGAAAGATCGCGCGCTGGCTGGCGCAGAATCAGCAACGCAAGCCGCTGCTGCTATCCACGGACGTTTACCGGCCGGCGGCGCGAGAACAATTAAGGGTCATCGCAAAAGCGACTGGCCAATCGATCTTTGAAAAGCCTGAGACGAACGATCCGCTCGAGTTGACGCGTGAAGCTTTGAAGCAGGCGCGCGACGTCGGGTACGACACACTTTTGATCGATACCGCCGGCCGCCTGCACATCGACGAAGATTTGATGGAAGAGTTGGTCAAGATCAAGAGTGAAACGCATCCCGTCGAGATCCTTTTTGTTGCTGATGCCATGACCGGGCAGGACGCGGTGCGATCGGCCGAAGAGTTCCACGCGCGCGTTGGCATAACCGGCGTGGTGCTGACCAAGATGGATGGAGATGCGCGCGGCGGCGCGGCGCTCTCGATCAAACAGGTCACCGGCCAGCCCGTAAAGTTCGTCGGCGTCGGTGAGAAGTACGACGCGCTCGAGCCGTTCTATCCCGACCGAGTGGCGCAGCGCATCCTCGGCATGGGCGATGTCCTCTCGCTGATCGAAGAGGTTCAGGACAAGATCGATCAGACGGACGCTGAAGCTCAGCTCAAGAAACTCCAGCGCAATCAGTTCACGCTCGATGATTTTCGCTCGCAACTCAGGCAGGTAAAGAAGCTCGGCTCTTTCTCAAAAATTCTGAAGCTATTGCCGGATCAACTGCTCGGCGGCGTCGGCATGCCGGATTTGACTGACGAACAGTCGGAGTTAATGGAGAAAGAGCTGAAGCGTACCGAAGCGATCATTGATTCGATGACGCGCGAAGAGCGTTTGAATCACATGATCCTGAACGCGACTCGGCGACGTCGCATCGCGCGCGGCTCAGGCACGACGGTCGCGCAGGTGAACTCACTGATCAAGCAATACACCGAGATGCGTCGCATGATGCAGGGCATGTTCGGCGGCGGCTTCGGTGGAAAGATGATGCGGCGTATGGCGGGTATTCCTGGGATGGAAGGCAATGGCGATCCAATGCTTGCCGGCCTGGCCTCCGGGCCATCGCGCCGGAAGAAGAAGAAAAAGAAACGGCGACGATAGCGATCGTCGAGACCAAATGTTGTTTAGAGGCGGGCTGCTGCCCGCCGATCTTTGGAGGAAATACATTGTTAGCAATTAGATTAATGCGCACCGGCGCGAAGAAGCGCCCGTCATATCGCATCGTAGTCAAGGAAAAGCAGTCGAAGCGCGACGGGTCGTACCTCGAAAATCTGGGTACCTACAATCCAGCTCGTCAGCCGGCAGAGATCAATCTTAAGACGGACCGCATTCAATACTGGATCGAGAAGGGCGCTCAGCCAACTGACACCGTGCGTCAGTTGATCAAGCAGGCAGCAAAGTTGGAAGCTGCGCCGACTGAATCGCAGGCTGAAGCTGCTTAATGCTAGATTCGACGGTGACGGTTTTTTTGGACCGCTCCGTAGGAGCCTGATGTTTATAGCAGCAAAGCTACCTTTGATCAGTCGCTCCTTTAGGAGCGCAAGGTTACTGAGAAAGAGGCGCAATGTCTCGCTCCTAAAGGAGCTGTCATAACGAGAGAATTCGGTCCGTCTATAAACATTCTATCCCTAACGGGACTACAGCGTTAATTGCGCTACCGAATGAGCTGACCGCGATACGCTATTGATTGCTCATGCGCGAAACCATCGAAATGATCGTCAAAGCCCTGGTTGATGACGCGGAGGCTGTGGACGTTCGTGAGATCGAGCGCAATGGAATGACGCGCATCGAAATCCGGGTGGCCCAGCCGGACATGGGCAAAGTGATTGGCAAACAGGGCCGCACGGTGCGTGCCTTGCGCTCGCTGGTTTATGCTGCCGGTGTGAAGCAGCATCGCCGGTTCGTGCTCGATATTGTTGAATGAAGTGAGTGGTGATCTCGTCGTCGTCGCGCGCGTGGCCAGGACTCGAGGACTACGCGGAGAAGTGATTGCGGATCTGCTGACCGATTTTCCCGAGCGGTTCGACGCTCTGGAAAATCTGATTGCGGTGGCGCCTGATGGCAGCCGGAGATCTTTGCAAATTGAAGAGCACTGGTTTCAGGGACGCAGAATCGTTTTCAAGTTCGCCGGCTACGATTCGATCGAGGCCGCAAAGCAATTCGCCGGACTCGAACTCGCAGTACCTGTGAGCGAGCGGGTTGAGTTAGCTGACGATCAATTCTACGAATGGGAGCTGAAAGGCTGCCGCGTCGAGTCGATTGAGGGAGAGCTCGTAGGCTGCGTAAGCGAGGTAATGCGAACGGGCGGAGTCGAAATCCTGGTCGTCGAAGATGCCTCGGGACGTGAGTTCCTGATTCCCATGGCGCAGGAGATTTGTCTCAAGATTGATTTGAACCAGAGATTGATTCGCATCGATCCACCGCCAGGACTGCTGGAGTTGTGATTTTGGGTTTTTGATTTGCGATTTTTGATTAGCGTTTCGCTCAGGTGACTCCGCTTATCGGAGAAACCGAAGACGAGAGGGTCGATCTCAAATCCAAAATCAGAAATCTAAAATCTAAAATGAAACCGCTTCGCGTCGACATCATCACGATCTTTCCCGACTATTTTCGCGCAGTGTTTGATTACGGGATTATTCGGCGCGCGCGCGCGGCCGGCTTGGTGACGATCGAAGCACACGACTTACGCGCTTGGACTTCGGATAAACACCATGTGGTTGACGATCGCCCGTTTGGCGGCGGCGACGGCATGGTGATGAAGCCCGAACCGATCTTTGCAGCAGTTAAATCGCTAACGGGAGCGAATCGCCGTGAAACCGTACCGCAGGGAACACGCGTGGTCTTGCTTTCTCCTCAAGGGCAAACACTTACGCAAGCGTCAGCCGCTGAGTTCGCGAAATGCGAGCACGTGATCTTGATTTGCGGACGGTACGAAGGCGTCGATGAACGGGTAGCCGACGCGGTGGTCACGGACGAAATATCGATCGGCGATTATGTTCTTTCCGGAGGCGAGCCGGCCGCATTGGTAGTCATCGATGCGACACTTCGTTTGTTGCCCGGCGCGTTGGGCAGTGAGACATCGGCGGTCACCGAGTCTTTCTCGGATGGTATGCTGGATTATCCACACTACACGCGGCCTCCTGAGTTTGAAGGCATGCGGGTGCCGGAAGTCTTGTTGACCGGCAATCACGCCGAGATTGCGCGCTGGCGTCGCGAAGCTGCGCTGGAGAAGACGAAGCGCAATCGCCCGGATCTATTGAAATGATTTTTGATTTCAGCCGAGGCCGAGAGCAGTGCGAGCAATCGCAAATCTAAAATCAAAAATCTAAAATGGAGTATGTCATGAATCGCTTAGACAGTGTCGAGAAGACGCAATTACGCAATAACATTCCTGAGTTTCAACCCGGCGACACCGTTCGTGTTCACGTACGTATTAAAGAGTCGGAAACCAAAGAGCGCTTGCAGGCCTTCGAGGGCGTCTGTATCGCCCGCAAACATGGCGGGGTGCGCGAGACGATTACCGTGCGCAAGACCAGTTTCGGGGTCGGCGTCGAAAGAATCTTCCCTCTCCACGCGACAGTCATCGATCATATCGATGTGGTAAAGAAGGGTCACGTGCGCCGGGCCAAGCTTTACTATTTGCGTGGGTTGCGCGGCAAGGCTGCCCGTATTCGCGAACGCGATACGCGCCAGATTGAAGGTGCCGCCGCTGCTGCCGCTGCGGGCGCGGGAGAAGCTGCTGCTGAGTCGAGTAACGAATCCTCAACCGCCGAAGAGTAGAATCCGCGGCACGACCGTAAGCGCAAACGCGAGTACTGGCCATTGTGAAGACGCATCGTGTCAGAACCGCGAACGGTAGCGACCGGGATCATTTCCATTTATCATTTGTCCCTTTTCATTTGCCATTGGCTCCTGCGTTGACACGGTTCAGAGTTCAATCTTTAGATTGAGCCTTACGAATAACGCAAGCTGAAGCTTGAACTCTGAACACTCGAAAACGGCGACAGTAAATGTCGAATGACAAATGGCAAATGATCTCCACATCGCCATCGACGCGCATTCCGTCGGAGCGCAACTGGGCGGAAACGAAAGTTACGCTACCAACCTGATCGAGGCCCTCGCCGAAATCGACAAGACGAATTCTTATACTCTCTACGTTACTAAACAGACGGCCGTCGATCGCTTCGCCAACCGTTGGCCGAATTTCAAAGTAAAACGAACGCTGCCCCATACCCCGCTGGTGCGCATTCCACTGACACTTTCAAAAGAACTTCGCCGCCATCCCGTCGACATGCTGCACGTTCAGTACACCGCGCCGCCGTTTGCGCCCTGTCCGGTGGTCGTGACTATTCATGATCTTTCATTCGAGCATTTGGCGGAAACCTTCAACCGCCGTAGTGTCACGCAGCTTCGGTTCACGGTGCGCCGGACTGCTCGCAAGGCGGCCCGCATTCTAACGTCGTCGGAATTTTCGCGGCGCGACATAATCGAGACCTATGCAATCAATCCTGATCGGATCGCCGTTACCGCGCTCGCCGCGCCCACGCACTTCGCGCCCGTTGAAAATGAGACAAAACTGAAAGAAATTCGCGAGAGCTATGGAATCGAGCGGGATTACATTCTATCGCTTGGTTCCATTCAACCGCGGAAGAACCTGGTGCGGCTTATCGAAGCATATTTATGCTTGCGCCGAATTCGCCCAGAGAGTAAGCTTCCGCAGCTTGTCCTGGCAGGTAAACGCGGCTGGCTTGATAGCGAAACTTTTCATGCTGCCGATCGGGAAGGTTGCGGCAGGGACATTCTGTTTACGGGCTATGTTCCTGAGCGAGACCTCCCCGCGCTGTACAGCGGCGCAATCTCTTTTGTTTATCCGTCCTTTTTCGAAGGTTTCGGCTTGCCGGTGGTCGAAGCCATGCAATGCGGCGTGCCGGTAATTGCGGGAAATCAAACCAGCCTGCCCGAAGTTGTTGGCGATGCGGGTCTGCTTTTCGATCCATTCGACACTAAGGCACTGAGTGACGCGCTCACCCGAGTGATTGATGATTCGGCGCTTCGCAAGATGCTGAGCGAAAAAGGTCTGAGGCGAGCAAAGAATTTCAGTTGGCGGACGACGGCGCAGCGAACTCTGCGGGTTTACGAAGAAGTTGCTGGTATGTCTGATAAGCTTTAGCTTGTCGCCTCGGTTGTGGAATGTAGTCGATGAAAAACGCGCGGGCGACAAGCTGACGCTTAGCGAACAATCTTACTTTATGCGCATTGCGATTCTCGGCACGCGGGGAATACCTGCAAACTATGGCGGGTTCGAAACCTTTGCCGAACACCTCTCGACACGTCTGGCCGCGCGCGGTCACGACGTCACAGTTTATTGTCGCGCGCATTACACCAGCCCGCGAGAACTCGAGTTTCAAGGTGTGCGTCTAAAAGTCCTGCCTACCATTCGTCACAAGTACTTCGATACGATCGTTCATTCCTTTCTCTCGGCATTGCACTCGGTCCCAAGACGTTACGATGCGGCGCTGATTTGCAATGCGGCCAACGCTCCGTTTGCTTCCATCCTGCGATTGACCGGGACACCCGTGGCGCTGAACGTTGATGGCCTCGAGCACAAACGGAAGAAGTGGAACTCAATTGCTCGCAGATACTATTTGCTGGCGGAGAGGCTGGCCACGATTCTGCCAAATGAAACAGTGACTGATGCGCGCGTGATTCAGGAGTATTATCTGGCTCGCTATCGCGTCGCCTCGACGATGATCGCTTACGGCGCCGAGGTTGAGCGCCGGCCCGATCCGTCTGTGAGACGTTGGCGAGTCGAACCAAACCGGTACGTGCTTTACGTATCGCGCCTCGAACCTGAGAACAATGCCCATCTGGTAATCGAAGCTTTCAAGCGCGTGCGCACCGCGCATAAGCTTTTGATTGTCGGCGACGCTCCCTACGCCCACGATTACATCGCCGATCTAAAAGCGCGCGCGCGCCGGGATCGCCGAATCATTTTCACCGGTTTCGTCTTCGGCCGCGACTACCGCGCGCTGCAACAAAACGCCTACTGCTACGTTCACGCCACCGAAGTAGGCGGCACGCATCCGGCCCTTCTGGAAGCAATGGGCTTCGGTAATTGCGTGCTCACTCTCGCCGCGCCAGAAAACATGGAAGCCATTGGCGACGCCGGTATAGCTTACGCCGACGAAAACGATCTCGCCGAGAAACTACAACGCGTGTTGCGCGACGGCTCGCTGGTCCATTCCTACCGCAACCGCGCTCAGGCGCGCGTCCAGGAAGTTTACGATTGGGATTACGTCGTCGATCAGTATGAACGCTTATTTGCCCAGATGGCCGGAAAACCAATACCTCAGGCAATTCAAACTACTTCCGAATCTACAGCCAGAGAGGAATCACTGAGCCGATCGGCCTCAGCCTAGCCGACAATTATTTTATAGCTTTGATATTCGCTGGCTTGGCGAAGAGCGAATCGGCGATTGTCTTATTCAGTTCGACTGATTCGTAGTTGATGCGGCTGGTTTGAATGCCGTTGCGGAAGTGATCGATGACGTAAGGTGTGACGACGCCGCCGATGGTCACTGGTTTCAGGAGCCTATCTTCTTCGGTGAGTTCTTCCATTTCGTCGCTATCGGGTTTCTTGTGTTTGCGCTCGTAGATCACTTTTGCGGGTAAGCCCTCGCCGGCGGCGAACTCATATTCAATCCAAAAACCATCCGGGTAGGTGAGCTTCACGGTTTCGTTGCGTCGGCCTACGCCGGCTTCGCGGCGGCCCACGTAACTCAGAATCGCACCCTGCGCACGCCACCAGCCACGGAGCAAATTTTCCACACTCGTGCGCATCGCCAGACGGAAATCTTCCAACTGGGTTGGGTTTTGGTCTTTGAGAGTCCTGGCTGCCGCATCAAAGATCCATCCATGGTCGCGATCATTGGTTTGAATTAATCGCTGGCCGCCGCCGATAAACTCAGTCCGCTCCTTATCGGGATACACGATGTAGTCGACGAACTTAAGCGGAATCCCTGAGATACCATCCTTGTATTCGGTGAAGAAGCCATGACCGATGACTGTCTTGACGCTCAGATAGCGATCACCACCCACGACTTGGATGGCCTTCTGCACAATCTGTTGGGCCTTATCGTCAGGAGTTGTTTTTTTCGTTTCAGTTTGAGCGCTGACTTGACCAAGCGAAAACGCTACGGCGATTACCGCTAATTGGGTCATTAGGGCAAGTTTGGCAAGGAGTACGGCTTTCATTGTCGGAGCTGAGTGTCAGAACCGCGAGCGGTAGCGACCGGATCATTTTCCATTTGTCATTTGACAGTTTTCATTCGCCATTTAGGAAACAACTTCTCTTTAGATAACCGACTCCTCCGCCCTACGCGGGGGAACAAGTACCTGGTCCAAACGGAGCACCCAAATGACAAATGTGAAATGGAAAATGACAAATGGAAAATGGTCCGGTCGCTACCGCTCGCGGTACTGACGCGGCACGCTCACTAAGCCTTCAAACTGTCCGCTGGTGATTTCCCGTCTTCGACGACCTTCACCGAGATCTCTTCACCTTCGACATCGACTGAGAACTTGGATCCGCTCTTCCACATTGTGGTGATCGGTAATTTCACTTTCTCATCTATATAACGCTTCAGGAACCGCGCGCCGTACTGCATACTGAAACCTTTCTCGGTCAACAGGTCGATTGCCTGACTGGTAACCTCGAACGACTTGCCCTGGCGCTTCATCTGACGACGAGTCTTATCGAGGTAAAGTTGTGCGATTTGCTTGACCTCGTCCATTGTCAGCGGCGAGAAAACTATGATCTCGTCGATGCGGTTGCGAAATTCAGGCGAGAAGCGCATCTCCGCGGCCTTCATCACTTCGTTCTTGATGGCGCGAAAATCGGCGGCGGTCTTGGTGCCAAATCCCAGCGGCTTTTCGTACTTCTTGAAACTATCCGAACCAAGATTCGATGTCATGATCACGATGGCGTCGGAGAGATAGACGCGCCGGCCACGGCCATCGGTTAACCAGCCTTCATCGAAAGCCTGCAGGAAGAGATTCATCAAATAGGGCGAAGCTTTTTCAACTTCGTCGAGCAACAAGACCGT
>Ga0066683_10000657_pt1 | contig 11806 bp, 9 predicted proteins | sample GraSoiAngelo_132_FD_62296 | JGI IMG/M metagenome (GOLD analysis project Ga0066683, IMG submission 62296) | Grasslands soil microbial communities from the Angelo Coastal Reserve, California, USA - 14_0929_02_40cm | ecosystem: Environmental > Terrestrial > Soil > Grasslands | place: USA... | reverse complement strand
TCGATAATGACGTTGACAACGTCCTCCCGGGCGTTTAGCGTGTCCCGGTGTCCCGGTGTCCCGGTGTCCCGGTGTCCCGGTGTCCCGGTGTCCCGGTGTCCCGGTAGTCCGTAACGGAGGTCTTCATGACCAGAAAACAACTCTTCGGATCGGTCGCGAGCATCGCCCTTGCGACGATCGTCGCGGCGTCGTTCTCCGGCGCGCGCCTGCGGGTCGCCGCTCAGGCGGCCATGGCGATGGACGCCGATGACATCGGCGGCGTGGTCACCGGTCCGCGCGGCGCGGAGGCCGGCGTGTGGGTGATCGCCGAGTCGACAAATCTGCCCACGACGCTCCGCAAGATCGTGGTGACGGACGACCAGGGCCGCTATCTGGTGCCCGATCTTCCAAAAGGGGACTACAACGTCTGGGTGCGCGGCTACGGCCTGGTCGATTCGCCGAAGGTGCCGGCCGCACCCGGCAAAGCGCTGAACCTGACGGCTGTCCCGGCCCCGAACGCGAAAGCGGCCGCCGAGTACTATCCGGCGCTCTATTGGTTCGCGCTGATGCATCTGCCGCCGAAGAGCGACTTCCCCGGCACCGGGCCAACCGGCAACGGCATTTCGCCAAACATCAAGAGCCAGGGCGAATGGATTCGCCAGGTGGTCAACACGGACGGCTGCACCGGCTGCCATCAGCTGGGCAACAAGGCGACGCGCGAGATCCCGACGAGCCTCGGCACGTTCGAGACGTCCGAAGACGCGTGGGATCGACGGATTCAGTCCGGCCAGGCCGGTGGCGCGATGAGCGCGCGCTTCACCCAGGTTGGCCGGACACGAGCCCTCGCGATGTACGCGGACTGGACCGATCAGGTCGCGAAAGGCAAGTTGCCCGCCGCTGCTCCCGCGCGACCTCAAGGTCGAGAGCGGAACGTCGTCGTCTCGATGTGGGATTGGGCCGACCCGAAAGTGTATCTGCACGACGAGATCGGAACGGACAAGCGGAACCCCACGGTCAACGCCAACGGGCCGGTGTATGGCGCGCTCGAGGAGAGTGCCGACTACATGCCCGTCGTGGATCCGGCGCGCAACACGGCCGCGCAAATCAAGCTGCAGGTGCGGGACCCGAAGACGCCGAGCCAGGCGAACAATCCGCCGGCGCAGCCATCGCCCTACTGGGGCGACGAAGCGATCTGGACGTCACAGACCACGGCCCACAGTTTAGCAATGGATGGACAAGCGCGCGTATGGATCGCCGCGCGCATTCGTCCTAACGCGACGCCGGCGTTCTGTCAACAAGGATCGAATCATCCGTCAGCCATGGCGTTCCCAATCGCGCAGAACGGCAGGCAGATGCAGCTCTACGATCCAAAAACCAGGCAGGTCACGACCATCGATACCTGCTTCGGTACGCATCACCTGAATTTCGACGACAACGGCGTGCTCTGGTTCACCGGCGGCGGTCCGGTCGAGGGCTGGTTCGACACGAAGGTGTACGACAAGACGCACGACGAGCAGAAGGCGCAAGGGTGGACCGTATTCGTCCTGGACACGAACGGCAACGGCAAGCGCGACGCCTACGTCGAGCCCGATCAGCCGATCGATCCGACGAAGGACAAACGAGTCAACACGCCGTTCTACGGCGTGGCGCCGAGTCCGGTCGACGGATCGATCTGGGGTTCCGTCCTCGGCATGCCTGGCTCGTTGGTTCGTCTGGTGCCCGGACCGAATCCGCCGGCAACCGCGCTCTCGGAAGTCTACGAGGTCCCGTGGAACAACCCGAAGGCGAGCGGGCAGGGATTTGCTCCGCGCGGCATGGACGTGGACAGCCACAACGTGGTCTGGACCGTGCTGTCGAGCGGACACCTGGCGAGCTTCGATCGACGCAAGTGCAAGGGTCCCCTCAACGGGCCGACGGCTACAGGGCAGCACTGTCCCGAAGGCTGGTCGCTCTATCCGTTGCCAGGACCGAACTATCAGGGTGCGGTCGACTCCGGAAGCGCCGACTCGGCGTACTACGACTTCGTCGATCGTTTCGACATGCTCGGCCTCGGCAAGGACGTACCGCTCGCGACCGGAAACGAGTCGGAAGGGCTCCTGGCGTTGGTGGACGGCAAGTTCATGACCTTCCGCGTTCCCTATCCGATGGGCTTCTATGCGAAAGGGATCGACGGCCGCATCGACGATGCGAAGGCGGGTTGGAAGGGCAAGGGAATCTGGACGAGCATCTCGACGCGCGCGCCGTTCCACATGGAAGGCGGCAGGGGGACCACGAGCAAGCTGGTCAAGTTCCAGGTTCGACCGGATCCGCTGGCGAAATGAGTCTGAAATTAAGAATTTGGAATTAAGAATCTGGAATTCGTGTCACAGCCGTCACGCTGCCTGGTAGCGTCACATTCGTGATCACGAATTCCAAATTCCAAATTCACAATTCCTAATTCCTTTTCGCCAACGACCTGATGTAGTTGACGACGTTCCAGATCTCGGTGTCCTTGATCTGATCGCCGAACGGGATCATGTTCAGCTCAGGCGGTACGCCGTTCTTGATCACGGAAAAGATCTCGCCGTCGGTCGAGCCGTGCTTCGATTCCTTATCCGTGAGATCGGGCGCCGCCGGAATGAGGTCGTTGCCCGGCCCGCCTTCGGCGTTCGAGCCGTGGCAGCTTGCGCAATAGCGTTGATAGATTCGTTTTCCATCGCCGAGCGATTCGGTCGTCGCCGCGACGGGGTTCTTGACCCGCGCCGCTTCGGGATTGCCTTGGGCGATCGTCACCACGGCGATCGGCGACGCGACACACCACGCGGCGAGACACATTTGAAGAAGAGCACGCATGCCAGGCTCCTGCAGAGTGGAACGACCGAACGCGCGATAGTATCGCAGGACGCATGATCGCATCGCGACGGTCACATCGGAGTCGTTCAAGGAGCTGCAATGATGAGGCGCGTATCGATCGTGACCCGAGTGTGCTTCGCCAACATGACCTCCGCCGTGAGAATCACCACGCAGACATGCGCTGCCACTCGGCGGTCGGACGCTCTGTGACAGTGAAGTCGACGATCCGTCGGCACTGGTGCGCGAGCAGCACAAAGACGAACAGGACGCGGCCGGTGAGGGTTGGTACGGTAAAGAAATCCGTCGACACGAGCATCGCGACGTGATTGGTTAAGAAGGTCCGCCACGTGTGTGATGGCGGACGACGCGATTGCTGCTCACGGCCGTGAACCCATCGTTTGGCGGACATCGTTACCTCCCGACCAGGTGCGCTCTGTCCTTTTCGTTATCGTTGCAGTGATATTCCAGCAGATCCGTGTCCAGCAGAATCTTCTGGTTCAGCGTGACGGTAAACGGTGTCGTGTAGGCCTTTGGATCATCGACAGTGACTTCAACCTCGAGACGACCATAGTTCACGCGACGGAACTTCTCCGTGATTCTGGCCACGTCGGTTATCGGGCTGCCCCTGCGATCGAGCCATCCTTCCCGCAAACCGTTCGTCTCGACCACCAACGTGTCCTTCACCCATCGGCCGGTTGAGTAGCCGTTGAACGACGGCTCCGGATCCTTCGGCAACGGACGTCCGTCCGTGAAGAGTTGGCGGTACGTGACGTCGCGCTCCGAAAGAATGACGACGAGCCCGGGGAGCTGGAGCACTTTCCTGGGCGGTGGGAATGTGAGAAGCCGCAGTGCGCCTGCCGGCTTGCACAAGGTCACGGGATCGTCTTTGCCGTTCTGCTCCGATCGTTGCTTGACGAGGTCGGCGGCCCAAGGTTGATACGGGAGTCCGTTGCGAAGCCGGGCCCCAAAATTCCGGAACTCTGGCGCGACCGGATAATCGCCAACCTGATTCGCGCCTTCGCAACCTTGTGGCGGGCAGGACGTGTCGAGCTGCCACAGTCCCGACAGATCCGGCTTCCCATCAAAGGTTCGCGGGACCGGCGCGGCGAGATTTGGCTTGGCGTGGGAATCACGCGGAACTCGAGCCGTCGGGTACTGCAGCCATTGGGCGGCGGCGGGCGTGCCTGTCAGAAATGCCACGACAAGCGTCAACGGCCAACGCGTCATCATGATCCACCTCTCATGGTTTACCATAGCCCCAAGACAGACTCTGGCGCCGTGGTGTTCTCCGCCTATATTTCGACCGCGTGAGAATCACCACGAGGTGCGCTTCGCGGCCTGAGCGAAGGCGTTTCGGCCCTCCTGTGACGTGGCCAGGGCTGACCCGAGCGCAGCGACCGCCGGGAAGGCGTCACCTATCGCCGTAGAATGGTCAGCAACGGCGCGAACGTCAACGATTTTCTGCCCGGACGCGATATTGCGAGGGACAGGGCTCCGAATCGCAAGTGGACGCTCGGGTACCTGTCATCGAGCCGTCCGAAGGAGGTCCTGATGCGAAGGATGGTTTTATCGGTCTGCTTCGTTGTGGCTGCTGGTGCGGTCTATATCGGTGCACTCTATATCGGGATTGGGCGGCCGGTGGAAGTGCTCGCACAGACCACTGATACGGTGCTGTACGAGGGGGCGCGCGTGATCGTCGGCGACGGTTCGGCGGCGATTGAAAACGCGGCGATTCTCGTCGAAAACGGGAAGTTCACGACGATCGGTCGGCGAGGGCAGGTCCAGGCTCCGGCCGCGACGCGCGTCGACCTGACGGGGAAGACGGTCATGCCCACGTTCGTGAACACGCATCTGCACATCGGGCCTGGCCGCGGCACGCCGGCCTTCTACGACATGCAGGCCGGACGGCAGCAGTACATCGAGCAGTTGCATGCCCTGGCGTATGGCGGGACCGCCGCGTCGACCAGCATGGGCTGGGATAACGAAGCGGCGCTCCAGATCCGGGCCGAATACCTTCCGGACGCCGCCCGCGTGTTGACAAGTTACCGGGGAGCCGGTGTGCCGTTGGGACAGGTCAAGAAGATCCAGGACGCCCACGCGGCGGGCCGGGACACCCGGATGGAGGAGGACCTCTCCGACAGCACGGTCTGGCTGTGGACGAAGACCCAGGTCGAGATCTACGTGCAAGAGCAGGCCTACAAGCACGTCGACTTCATCAAAATGTGGGTTGACGACCGGCTCGGCACGGAGCTCCATCTGAGCCCGGACATCTATCGACCGCTCATCGAGAGGGCGCACCAGCACAACATTCCGGTTTTCGCGCACATGTTCTATCAGGCGGACGCGAAGGATCTGGCGCGCGCCGGGATCGACATGCTCGCGCATCCGGTGCGCGACAGTCTCGTCGACGATGAGTTCGTCCGGATCATGAAGGATCACCAGGTGGTGCAGCAGACGAACTTTCAGCTCCCCTGGAGTTACACAATGACCGAGGCTGATGCTCCCCTTTATTGGGAGGATCCCCTGTTCCTTGAAACCAGCTCACCGACTGCTGCACAGCGTTACCGGGAGCAGGCTCGGACCCGCGCCAGCATCGTGCGGACGCACGAGGGACAGCTCGACGTGGACGGCCGGAAATTCAACCAGGAGATCTACTCACGCATCGTCAGCAACCTGAAGAAAGAGTACGCGGCAGGCGTGAAGATCGCCGTGGGCACCGACAGCGGGGGGACATTTGCTCCACACCTGGACATGCGCCTGCTTGTGAAGGACGTGGGCCTGACGCCCATGCAGGCGATCACGGTGGCGACCAGGAACGCGGCGGAAGCGCTGGATCTCCACGATCTCGGCACAATTCAGGCGGGCAAGGACGCCTCCTTCGTCGTGCTGAATGCCAATCCGCTCGACGACATCAAGAACACGGCGAAGATCGCCGCCGTTTATCTCAAGGGGCACAAAGTGGACCGCGACATGATCAAGAAAACCTACTTGTCGAAAATTACCGCGCCCCGGACAGGGTCCACTGCCCGTCGCGATTGAGGCAGCGATTCAGCCGTGAAAGCGAGGATGCGAGCTCGAAGTAAACGCGGATTTGCTCATTCACGTCGAGACTGCGCCGACACCAGAGACGGATCCCGATGACGAGCGGGTCTGGATGTGACCGCTCCAAAGACGATCCCATGGCTATGGTGTCAGGGAAACTTGAGGTTCTCACCTCCTCAGTGTGATCGCAGAGGTCATTATGCGCCACGCTCATCGCATCGTGTTCTCGGTTGCATTGGCCGGAATGCTGTTGCTCCCGGCCGCCGCCGACGCCATCGCACAAATTACCGCCGCCACGATCTCCGGCACCGTCAAGGATGAGACCGGCGCCGTGCTGCCGGGTGTCGACGTCCTCGTCAAGAACCTTGATACCGGTCAGACTCGCGCGGCGGTCAGCGACACCAACGGCTTCTTCACGATCTCAGGACTTCTACCAGGGAGGTACGAGGCGCGCGCGAGCTTGACGGGCTTTGCGACCGTGATCGAACGGGACATCACGCTCACGGTCGCGCAGCAGGCGGCGCTCAACGTGACGCTGAAAGTCTCGGCGACGGCCGAAACCATTACCGTCGTCGGCGCCGCCGCCCTGGTGGACACGCAGAACGCCTCCCTGTCGGCGGTCGTCACCGAAAAGACGATCGCCCAATTGCCGTTGAACGGGCGCAACTACATCGAGCTGGCGCTGCTTCAGCCCGGGGTCGTCAGCTTCAACGAGAAGGACAGCACCTTCTCGTCCAATCGCGGCACGAAGTTGAACATCAACGGCATGAGTTTTCGGTCGAACAGCTATCTGCTCGATGGCGCGAACATGCGCGGGTATGCGGGGACCGCGACGGTCTCGGCCGCGGAGACGACCCTGGGCGTCGAAACGATTCAAGAGTTCCGCGTCGTGACGAACGCGTACTCAGCCGACTACGGCCGGTCGATGGGTGGAGTCGTGAGCCTCGTCACCAAGAGCGGCACGAACAGCCTCCACGGGTCGTCGTTCGAGTTCTTCCGCGACAGCGCGATGGATGCGCGCGGCTTCTTCGACGGCGCCAAGCCGCCGCCGTTCCGCCGCAATCAGTTTGGCGCAAGCGCGGGCGGGCCGATCCGGCGGAACCGCCTGTTTTTCTTCGGGGGAGTGGAGCGCCTGCAGGAGGACCTGGGGGTTACCTACTCGAGCTTCGTGCCCAGCGAGGCGGCCCGTGCCGCCGCGCTCTTCCCAATCAACCCCGTGGTGCGTCCGTACCTCGATCTGTATCCGCTGCCAAACGGCCCCGAAGTGGGCGGGGGGATTGCGCCTTTCACGTACGAAGTGAATCAACCCACGCGGGAGACGTTCTATCAGGGGCGAGTCGATTACACCATCTCCGACAAGGATTCGCTCTTCGGCCGCTATACTTCTGACCCGGCGGATCAGTCCGTGTCGGCCGGCTTCCCGAAGTACGCGACCGATTCGATCTCTCGCAATGTGTTCGTCACGATCGAGCACAAGCGCATCATGACGCCGGGGCTCCTCAATACGGCACGGTTCTCGCACAGCCGGCTGCGGTTCGAACAGCTGCCCGATTTTCCATCCGCGCCCGACCTCTCGTTTCTGACGGGCCAGGATCAAATGGGGGTCATCACTGTCCCGGGTCTCACGAACCTTGGAGGTACAACGACCAACCCTTCCACCAACAACAGCTTCTATTGGACGCTGAGCGACGACGTCTCGTATACACAGGGGCGCCATCTGATCAAGGTGGGCGTCCTCGCCGAACACCTTCGGACAGACAAGGTCGCCTCCGCCAACATTCGAGGCAGCTACGTCTTCCCGAGCGTGCAACGCTTTCTGGCCGGCAGCCCGAACCGGTTCGTGGGCATCCTACCGGGGGCGATACTCCTTCGCGAGAGGCCCAACACGCTGTTTGGTTTCTACGGGCAGGACGATCTCCGGCTGAGCGATCGCGTCACCTTGAACCTCGGGCTCCGGTACGAGTTCTACTCGCTTCCGACCGAAGTGAACGGTCTGGACACCGCACTCCGAGACATCTTCACCGATGCCGACTTCACCCCTGGCGGGCCGCCGTTCGCCGAAAACCCATCGCGAGGGAACTTCGCGCCACGCGCCGGATTTGCGTGGGACGTGGCGGGCGATGGACGGACGGCCATTCGCGGGGGCGCCGGCGTCTATCACGATACCGACGGTCCGTTCAACAGCTCCTTTGGGATCGCCGCGACGTCTCCCCCGTTTGCGCCCAATACGACGCTCACCAGTCCGGCGTTTCCACGGCCGTCGTCGCTCACCGGAGGCACGATCGCCCGCAGCGCTCGAACGATCGACTACCACATCAAGCAGCCTTACGGCGTCACCTACAACGTGACCGCCCAACGCGAGCTCGCGGGCCAGATGGTGCTCTCCGCGGGCTATGCGGGATCTCGGGCGTACCAATTGGTCACGGCCATCGAAGGGAATCCCGTCGTGCCACAGATGCTGAGCGACGGAACGAAGTTCTTCCCGGCGGGCGCGCCGCGGCGCAATCCGAATTGGGGGCCCATCGACTACCGGACCAGCGGCGGGCGCTCGGTGTACAACGCCCTGCAACTCAGCGCGCAAAAGCGGTTCAGCCGGAATTATCAGCTTCAGGCCGCCTACACGCTGGGCAAGACGATGGACAATTTCCAGGCGCAGCTCAATGCCGACGTCAGCAACTCGTCGGTGTACCCGCAGGACCCGTACGACCGCGATCGTGACTGGGCGCGCGCCGATTTCGACGTCCGGCACGCCTTTTCGTCGAACTTCGTGTGGGACCTTCCCGGCCCGGCGGATCGCGGCTGGATCGGCGGGTGGCAGGTCAATGGGATCGTGACGTTGCGCAGCGGGGTGCCGTTCACTCCGGCGCTCGGCACTGGAGTGAACTGGTCGCGTTCGGGCAACACGTCGGGCGAAGACAGACCCAATCTCAGGCCGGGAGTCAATCCCGATGACTTGATCCTCGGTCGTCCCGAACAGTACTTCGACCCGTCGGGATTCGTGCTCCAGCCGCCGGGCTTTCTCGGCAACGCGGGACGCAACAGCCTGACCGGCCCGAAGTACGCAATGACGAATCTCTCGCTCGTAAAAAATACGAATCTGGCCGTTCTCGGCAGCGGCGGACACGTCCAGGTGCGGCTCGAAATGTTCAACGTGCTCAATCACCCCAACTTCGCGGTCCCCGATCGAATCGTGTTCGGGGCGGAACGTGAAGGTGAGGCACCGCTGCCCACGGCCGGCCGGATCACCCGCACCGTGACCAGCGCGCGGCAGATACAACTCGCCGTCAAAGTGATCTTCTGAACGGGGAGGCGCGCTCAGGCGTCGGGTTTCTGCATCCTACAGGATTGAGGCTTATCGACATCAGCGATCGAGTAATACTCGTGACCCCTCTCGGCGCTCTACACACGCGCGGGAAGGACGTAGTCGCGCTTTCAGAAATCAGTTGGAGGAGGCGCATTATTGCCGTCCCAATCTTTGACGGTTCCATCCTTGGCTTTCAGAAACCCCAGAAGACACCCGTTGGAGCCGTCCCTGTGATGATGACACCGCGCTTTGACGGTGTCGCCCGGTTTGACGTAGTCGGGCGTGACTCCAATTCTCTGGAGGCCCGTGCGGCTCGTTGCTTCCAATGCCCACACTTGAAGCTCACCGTTGGGAGCCTTCACTTCCAGGTAGATCCAGGAATGCGGGACGACCAGATGCAGTTCCTTGACCACACCCTCAATATCCATAAACGTGTCGACGTAGTTGCCATGGGAATGGTGCGCGAACACCGGCAACGCGAAGGCCATCGCACAAATCGTCGCGAGGCGAAGACCTGATTTGAACCGCATCTTCACCCTCCTCGTTCAACAAACAACCCTGACCTTACGGCCGCCCTGCACGCTTGACCCGCGGGGGCGCCGGGAATCCGTTGGAGTAGACAGACTGATAGCGAAGCCCGATCCCATTCTCGTCGAGCCATCCCAGCGATTGCTGAAACAACCCCGGCTCCGGGTAACCCGCCGGCACGGTGCCCTCGATAATATAGAGCTTGTTCTCGTGCATGTAGATCCCGGCAAAGGTACGGGACTTGTCGGCGTTGTTGGTGAGCTGAAGCTGATGTCCTTCGACGAGGTCGACGGTATTCCAGACCAGGCTCGTCAGCTTGACGTCCCGTTGCATGAATCGCCATGATGCATAGACAATCGCTCCTCGTAAGTCAGCTTTCCAGTGCCCCTCATCGCCCGGTGATCCCAGGCAGGGTTCGGCGCCCGCCGGACAGGACCTGGCTTTTTCCGCGAGTAATCGTTGAGCCTGGTTGTAATCGACCACGGTCACGGAGTAGCGGCTCTGGCCCTGCATGGCGCTATAGACGCGCGCCGGCAGATCGGCTCCACGCTCCGATCGATAGGTTATCTCCGTGACGTTCGGCGGGCTTGGGAAGTTGCACGTGAAGCGATCTTCCCGGTTGGCAAACTCAATCCATTCCTGGGCGAACGAAGCCCCCGACATCGAAAGGACTACGGCTGCCGAGACGAGTGGTGTCAGGCGCATGATTCATTGCCCTCCGTGCCGCTTTTGTCGCGGTAAACCTTGTGGCAGTCTCATACGGTCCCTTCATGGCGAGAAAGCCCACTATCCCGTTCGCCCTGCAAGAATCGCGTTGTACTCCTCCGTCGCACGCCGTGTGCCCTCGACGTCGTAGTCGGGACCACCGGTTCCTCTCAGCTCGTTGTAGAGGCGGACAGTGTTCATGACGACGCGCTCGGGACCGATCCAGTTGTCGAACTTTCCGAGCCTGATCTGGGCGGCGGCCCGCCCGGGCGTCAACCCTGCGTCGTAGCGCTTCCTGACCTCGGGTATAAGCACCCGAAAGTACTCCGCCATTTCCGCCAGCTCTTTCTTGCCCCCAATCGGGCCATGACCGGGAACAATGGTATCGACATCCATCTTGAGGATACGGTCGACAGTCTCGAGCCATTTGCCAACGTGCGCGTTGTGCGCGAATGGCGCGACGTCGAAGAACGCGACATCGCTCGCGAACAGAACCTTGTATTGAGGGATATAGACTACCAGGTCGCCGTACGTGTGGGCGGGTCCGACGAAACGCACTTCGACGGGCATGTCGCCGTAGTAGTAGACCATGCGGCCGTCGATGGTCGTCGTCGGGGGAACGAGCTTCCGGTCCTCGGTGCCATCGGCCCACCCTTCACGCTTGTCCCACTTCCTCGGCGTGCCGGGCACCGCTTTCAATACCTCCTGCCGGCAGTACGGATGACTGCATATCTCCACCGGACCGAAGAACTGGTTCCCGTTCACGTGATCGCCGTGATGGTGGGTGTTGATCAGGCGACGGATCGGTTTGCGAGGCGCTGCCTGGAGTGCGGCGGCAATCAGCGCTTTCGCATGGAGCGGTGCGCCTGTGGCGTCAATGACCATCACATGATCGTCGCCCACGAGAACCCCCGCATTCGAAACGCCCTGGGCCCCCACACCGGGTCCGCCAGCCTGGATGAATGCAAACACATCGGGGCCGAGTTTCCGGAACTCCGCCTTCCAGGAGGGCACCATCGGAAATCGCGGATCGCCCGGCGGCGGCGTCGCGGCCGGTATGGGTGGCGCCTGAGCGCCAGGGGACGAGAGGCCGCCGGCTACGTGGAGCGCCGCCGCGAACCCGAGTCCGGCGCCTGCGACGTGCCCGATGGCTTCGCGACGAGTCATGGTCATACGGTGCTCCTCGAGGACCGCGGCATGATGAAGACCCTCAGGATGAATCTCGATCGCGGGATGAGCGCGATCATCGCGCGGAACTTTCGTCGCTGTCGACCTCGATCTGAACTCTCATGGTCTTCGTGAACCTACCGTCGCGAATGTACCCCTCCTGAACGTCCTCATCTTACGCTCTTTCGAATCACCGGACGGAATCTTGGTATTGGCAGACGCACTGGGCTTAGGATGACGTATGCGTTT
>Ga0066683_10000656_pt1 | contig 11817 bp, 13 predicted proteins | sample GraSoiAngelo_132_FD_62296 | JGI IMG/M metagenome (GOLD analysis project Ga0066683, IMG submission 62296) | Grasslands soil microbial communities from the Angelo Coastal Reserve, California, USA - 14_0929_02_40cm | ecosystem: Environmental > Terrestrial > Soil > Grasslands | place: USA... | reverse complement strand
CGGGTCGCTACACCGGCTACGGCGTGAAGACCGTCCCCGGCGTGCGGGAAGCGATCGAGCAGCGGCGCTGGAGTGAAGCTGAGGAGCAGGTCCGGGTGGTAGGCGGCGCCCTCGTCGCCACGGCAGCGCTCGTCGACTCGGCGGCGGTTCGCCTCGAGGCACTGGCGCGCCGCTGACGCGGTCCTTGACAGCCCCGCCGACCAAGTGCGAGGTTATGCGCTGGGCGCGCCGACCCCGGCGGGCCTGACGGCGATCTACGGCCTACCCACTGTTACAACGGAGGCGTCTGTGCGTTTTGCCCGCTTCGCGGCGGTTGCCGCGCTTGTGACGTTCACCCGGTGCGGAGCGATCCAGCCGGTCAAAGTCTTTACGCCCACGCCCTCGGACGCACATCAGGTAGTGATCTGGGATTACAAGTTCCAACCCGAGCAGCTGACGGTCCCGGTCGGGACGACGGTCACCTGGGTGAACCGCGACATGGCTCCGCACACCGCGACTCACAGGACTTACAGCGACGAGCCGTTTGACACCGGCAGCATGCCAAGCGAGCAGACGTACTCGCACACGTTCCGCAGGGCGGGTACGTACGCGTACCTGTGCGCTCTCCATCAGGGCATGAGAGGGACGATCGTCGTACAGTAGCCGTCTCATCCGAGGGGCGTCATGCGTGTTCATTTCTGCCCCCGGAAGGAGGTGCGAGACGCCCTACTGGCACGCCCCGTTCTACGTCCGTGCCGAGCGCTGTCTGTTCAGTCGCCAACCTGACGACAAGGCTCTGCTGACGAGTCCGCCCGGACGTCTCACGTGCATCGGGGATTTTTCGCGGTACTGGTCCTTGTTCTCGCCGTCGGGCCAGTCGCCGGGCAGGAAGGCGCAGCGCCCTACCGCGTCAGGTGGGGTGACGCGGCGTCCGTGGGGACAGCCGGTGTGTTCTACGTGCTGCCCGCAGCGCTGGGCTTACCGCATGGGGCCCCAGCCTGCGCTCCCTGCGATCCGGCCACGCTCCCCGGCCTGGATCGGTGGGCGCTCGGGCCTGTCTCAGAGACAGGGGACGTCGCGAGCGATGTGGTCCTCATCGGCGTCGCGGGGTTCACGGCGTTGGCCGGCCTGCACGGCCTGCCGGCTCAGCAGTGGCACGGCAACTTCGCCGTGTTCGCGAATGCCGCGAGCTGGACCGCGGCCTCAACGGAATGGCTCAAGGTGCTCGCGCGCCGCAAGCGACCGGTGCTGTACACGAGCGCTGCGGTGACGGCGGCGAGCGATCCGGAGAGTCAACAGTCCCTGCCCTCTCTGCACGCCTCCCTCGCGTTTGCGGCGGCGACGTCCTACCTCATCATCGCGCGACGGCAGCATTTGCTACACCGCACGCGGAACGCGCTCCTCCTCTATGCGGGTGCGGTGGTTGTGGCTGCACTCCGTGTCGCGGGCGGCCAACATTTTCCAACGGACGTGCTGACTGGCGCTGCCCTCGGCAGCGGGATCGGTTGGCTCGTGCCGACCATTCATCCGACCCAGCCCTGATCTGCGGGGCATCCCCGGGCGGCGGCAGTCAATCTCCTGGTGCCGCCTGGGGCCGTGATGGCTGGCACATGGCGTAAGGTCGGTGCCCTGATGCACGTACAGGGGGTCGGCGCCCCTGTCGCTCGCGGACTTGCGAGACCCTTCGGGCGGTGGGGGGCGCGGATAGGTTCTGCGGCAAACACTCCGGCAAAGCGTCTCATAACTCGGAACAGGCAGAGCCGGTTACAGTCGCGCAGCGGATGACCAATCCGCTGTTCACGCTGCCGGCCTGCCAAGATCGCTTCTGCACCCGTGATCGAACATTCGCGGGCGGAGGGAAGCTTGGTCAGAAGTCCGCGACGAACCTGTGCTCCAAAACCCTCTCCTCGGGCTGTTTGCCGAAGAGTCCCCTGACGAGCATGCTCTCCCCGTCCTCGTGCATCCGGAGTCGCGGGCCGTCGAGACGTTGGTATCCCGAATGGCGCCAGATTTTCACAAGAGCGCTGAGGGCAGAGTTGTGCTCTGGATCGCCTCGGCAGCTCCCGCAAGTCGTGGCTCTCGGCGTTGGACCGCGCCGCGCACGAGGGCACGGACGCGCTACGAAAGGTCGTCCGGCCGCAACTCCTCGGCCGCATCCCGCACGACCTCAGGCGCACGGCCGTCAGGAACCTAGAACGCGCCGGGGTGCCGCGCTCCGTGGCGATGAAGCTCACCGGCCACAAGACGGAGGCCGTGCACCGCCGCTACGCCATCGTGGCCGAGCAGGACTTGGAAGAGGGCGTCGCCAAGCTCTCGGCGCTGCGCGGCGGCGCTCCCGCGCAGGCGTGCACCGGGACTAACGGCGGGACTAACCAAGCGGGAGGCGCGCGGTGATCGGATGGGCACCTACTCAGGAGCCCCGTCACGACGGGACGGAGCGAGTGGCCAGGGGCAGAATCGAACTGCCGACACGCGGATTTTCAGTCCGCTGCTCTACCAACTGAGCTACCTGGCCGGGTGATGCAGGAGGAGAACTTAGCGGGCCCCACGACGCGGTGGGAGTGCGGGTCGATCATTACCCGGCGATGCTTTGTCCTTGACAGCTCCGTCAGGAGGGGCTTGGATGGGGCCTCGATGCTCTGGCCCCGCAAGCTCCGGCCGTCGAGCTGGGCGGCCGCGCTGGCTCCTCGGCTGGCGCACTCCCCGCTCGCCAACCCCTGGCTCATCGGCCGGCTGGTCGAGCTCGGCGGGAACCGTGTGACCACCGACGGCCTGACGTTCTCGCTCGACAACCCGCGGATCACGACGCGCGACAAAAGCATGGTCTACCTCGGGCGCCACGAGGTGCCGGAGCTCGCCTTGGTGCACGCGCACCTGGTCGCCGATCTTCCGGTCATCGAGCTCGGAGGCGGCATCGGGTTCGTGTCGTGCTACATCAATCGCAACCTGGCGCACCCCTGCGACCACATCGTGGTCGAGGCGAATCCCGAGCTGATTCCGACATTGGAGATCAACCGCCGGCTCAACCGGCGCGAATTCCAGATCCGGAGCGCGGCGCTGGCCTACGGCCCGGAGGAGACGGTGCTCGCGATCCGTTCGTGGGTCGTGAGCATGGTGGGCGGGCACGGGACACGGCAGGTCCCGGTAGCGACGACGACGTTAGCGCAGCTGTTGCGGGAGAGCGGGTTTGCGCACATCAATCTCGTCGTGGACATCGAAGGAGGCGAAGCGGATCTCGTGGAGCACGAAGGAAGGGTGCTCAGCGAGCGGGTACGGACCCTGATCCTTGAGACGCACCCGCCCTTCACCGGCGAGGAACGGGCGGCTCGGATGATCGCCGCCATCGGGGCGCTCGGCTTTGCCGAGGTGGGGCGGGCTCAGCGGGTCCTCGCCTTCGACAACCTGGCGCTCGCGCCCTAGCTTCCGCCTCATGCCGCGCCCCGAGTTCCCCAACCTCACCGTGCTGAGTCACCCCCTGATCCAGCACAAGCTTACAATCCTGCGCGACAAGCGCACCAGCACGCGCGACTTCAAGCAGCTCGTGAACGAGATCGCGATGCTCATGGCGTACGAGGTCACGAAGGACCTGCCGCTCGAGCCCCTCGAGATCGAGACGCCGCTCGAGCGGATGCGCGGCGCCCAGGTCGCGGGGAAGAAGCTCACGCTCGTGCCTATCCTGCGGGCGGGCCTCGGCATGGTGGACGGCATCTCGCAGCTCATTCCGTCGGCGCGTGTCGGGCATATCGGGCTGTACCGCGACCACGACAGCCTGCGTCCGGTGGACTACTACTTCAAGATTCCCGCGGGCGAGCACGACCGCGCCTTCTTCGTCCTCGACCCGATGCTCGCGACGGGCGGCTCCGGCGCCGCTGCCGTCACGGCCCTCAAGCACGCCGGCGCCGGGCGCATCCGCTTCCTCTGCCTCGTCGCGGCACCCGAGGGCGTGCGCACCATGCTCGCAGCCCACCCCGACGTCCCTGTCTACGCCGCGGCACTCGACCGCCAGCTGAACGACAAGGGCTACATCCTCCCCGGGTTGGGGGACGCCGGCGATCGACTATTCGGCACCGGGCGGGGTTGACAGTTTTCGTCACATCAGTTAAAGTTGACGAAAACAGTCATATTTGACCAACATGAAGTAATATGACAATTGACTATGTTGCGCTCATCGGCGACGCCATCGCCTCCCGGGAGCTCCCCACCCCTCGTCGCGCCCGCCTCCAGCACGCGCTGCGCGCCGCGCTCCCCGCGTTCAACCGCCGCTGGCGCAACGTGCTCGCCGCGCGCTTCGCCCTCACCCTCGGCGACGAGTTCCAATGCCTGCTCACGGGCCCGGCCCCCGTCTGGGAGATCGTCCACACGGTGCGCGCGCAATTCGCCGACGTCGACTGGGTGATCGCCTGCGGACAAGGGCCGGTCGCCACGCCGCTGCCACGCGGCGTTACCGCGCCCGAAGTCGATGGCCCATGCTTCCACGCGGCCCGCGCCGCCATGGACGCTGCCAAGCGCCGCCGCCTGGTGCTCGCGTTCGCGGGATTCGGCGCGTCGGACCCGGTCCTAGCCGCCCTCGCAAGCTACTACTCGGCGCTCTACTGGAGCTGGACGCCCCGCCAGCGCCACGCCGCCAAGCTGCTCCGGGCGGGGGGCGCCGCGGCCGCCGCCCACGGGCTCAGGGTACACCGGAGCGCGGTGTCTCATCTGGGGCGCCGCATGGCCTGGCCTCTCGTTGCGGCGGGGGATACTATCTTCGAGAACCTACTCGGCGGCTCGCGCAGCGGGCCGCGGGCCTAGCGCGATGAATCCGTTCACGCTCGTTCCGCTCTTCGTTTACTCGCTCGCGGCGACGCTCTGGCCGGCGCAGATCGACGGCCACCGTCGGGGGCGCGAGCTGCTGCTCCTCGAGATCGTCTTCGTCGCCGCCGCGATCGGGGCGGGGATGCTGCTGGACAACCTCGTCGTGCCGCGCGCCGCCGGCCTGTGGTGGGGGCGGGCCGGGCTCTTCGCGACGGCCTACCTCTACGTCTGCGGGCGCGGGATCGTGGTGGTGCGAGCCGTGCTCGAACTCCCCGCGCTGCAGATGCGCCGCGACGAAGATCGCAACGCCGGCGCCGTGGACATCGCCCGCGGCCGAACCATCGGCGTGCTGGAGCGGGCCCTCGCCGTCACGCTGGTCCTACTGGGACAGTACGGCGCGCTCGGGCTCATCGTGGCCGCGAAGTCCCTCGCCCGCTTCAAGGCGCTCGAGGACCGCGAGTTCGCCGAATACTTCCTTATCGGCACGCTCGCGTCCCTGCTGCTCGGCTTGCTGGGTGGCGTAGCCGTGCGGCTGGTGCTGAGCAAATCGTAGGGATCGCGCGCAACACCTGAGCCGGCCCCGACCGGCCCTATATTCCCACATGCCATTTTGGACGGTGCGACGGCGCTTCATCGCCGCGACCGTCGTCGCCGTGCTGCTGCTCATCGCCTGGGCGGCCGTGGTGATCACCGTCGCGGTGACTGCGGTGCGCGACGAGGCGACGACCGCCGACGCCATCGCGGTGCTTGGCGCGGCGCAGTACAACGGTCGCCCCTCACCCGTGTTCCGGGCCCGGCTCGACCACGCGGCGGCGTTGTACCAGCGAGGCTATGCGCCCGTCATCCTCGTGACGGGCGGCGTCGGGTCGCGCGACACGCTGAGCGAGTCCGAGGTGGGCCGCCGCTACCTCGTGAAGCTCGGCCTCTCCGGCGAGAGCGCCGTCGCGCTTCCCGCCGCCAGCAGCACCTACTCCTCGCTCGCCGGCGTGGCCCGCTGGTTCGCCGGCCGGGACACCAAGCGCGTGCTGCTCGTCAGCGACGGCTTCCATATGCTGCGGCTCAAGATCATCGCCATGCGCCTGGGTCTCGTCGCCTTCAGCTCCCCCACCCCGAGCTCTCCCATTCGCTCCAACGCCCGACTCAACGCCGGCTACCTCTTGGCGGAGGGATTCAAGGTCCCGGTCACCTGGCTATTCCAACGTTAGCGAGGGAGCGCCATGCAACTCGCCACGCACCGGATGTACTCCGGCAAGGTCGTGCGTCTCGACGTCGACACCGTGCGCTTCCCGGACGGCTCGACCGGAGAGCTCGAGCTGATCCGTCACCCCGGCGCCGCGGCGGTCATTCCTTGTGCCAGTGACCCCGGGGGCCCGGATCCCACGATCCTGATGATCAGACAGTTCCGCTACGCGACCGGCGGCGACCTGTGGGAGATTCCCGCCGGCACGCTAGCGCCCGGCGAGGCACCGGAGGCGTGCGCTCGCCGCGAGCTGCTCGAAGAAGCAGGCGTCACCGCTGAGCGCGTCGAGCGCCTCACGTCCATCTGGACAACTCCCGGGTTCACCGACGAGCTGATCCACCTCTTCTGGGCGACTGGCCTGACCGTGGGAGCCGCCGCACGGGAACCCGACGAATTCATCGAGGTCGTGCCGCGGCCGCTGTCCCAGGTCTGGTCGGGGATTCGCGATGGGGAGATCCGTGACGCGAAGACGGTGGCGGCGATCCTTTATATGGCGGGCTTCGTTCTCGCCAAGTAAGCGACACGGGGTGTCGCCTGGAGGTGACACGAGGGATGCGTGACCGGCAGCCGCCGCCGCCTAACCGGTCACGAGTTGTCAACATTCGGGTCGAGTGCGACGGGTACGGTTCATGCCGTATCTATACAGACGAGGAGGATGGCTACTTCCGCCCTCACGTTCCCCTCTGCAACGCGGGAGCCGGTATGCGAGCGGTCCTTAGGCAAAACCCGCAGGCACTTGATAGCCCACGCGCGCTCCAGCGCGTGGCGCTCCACGAGCTTGCGGACGGACAGCTCGTGCTCCAGCACCTCGCCAGCGACTCCCAGGCGTTCGGGGCCCTGGTCGATCGCTACCAGACCCGGCTTCTCAACTTCATCAACCGCACGATCGGCGACCGGGAGCGGGCCGAGGACTTGGTGCAAGAGGTCTTCATCCGGGTGTTCCGGCACCTGCACCGTTTTGACCAGACCAAGAAGTTCTCGACCTGGATCTACACGATCGCGTCGAACCTAGCCAAGAACGAGCTGCGTAACCGCAGCCGCAATCCCCTCGTGCTGTTCCAGACCATCAAGAAGCACTGGGAGGCCGACCATCGCCCCCTCCAGTTCGAGGACGCCTCGGCGCGTCCCGACGACCTCTATCGCAAGCGGTATCTCAAGGAGGCCGTCGAGCAGTGCGTCGGGCAGCTGCCGGCGCACCACCGGGCCGTGTTCGTGCTCCGCGAGCTCGAAGGCAAGAGCTACGCGGAGATCGCCGAGATCACGAGTTGCAATCTGGGCACCGTGAAGAGCCGGCTGAATCGGGCCCGCAACAGCTTCGCCCAGATGATCTCGCCGCTGCTGGAGTAGTCCCGCCACACCTGGACGGTGGGGCCTGGAACCCCCCAACCCCCGCCCGGTATCACCTAGCCGTACGCAACATCGCACCGAAGAATGACCTGCGCCGAGTTCCTCGCTCGCTACACCGATTTCCGCGACGGTCTGATCACCGCGCCGCGGGACGTGCGCCGCTTCACGCGCCATCTGACGCAATGCCGCGCCTGCCAACGTTACGACGCCGCCGTGCGACGCGGGGTGCTCGAACTGCGGGCCGGCGACACGCTGCACCCCTCCGCCGACTTCCGCAGCCGCCTCGAGGGGCGCCTGCGGCGCGAAGGCCTAGTTACGGGACCCGTGCTCCCGGCGCGGGCTCGAGTCGCCGCAGCCCTGCTGGTCGCCGTGGCTGTCGCGCTTGTCGCGCTGGAGGGCGTCCGGCGCCACGAGCTCGCTCAGGCGCCGACGCTCCCGCCGGTGCCGTTTCCCAAGCCGGTCGCGCAAGCTGGCGTCCCATTCGTATCGTTCCAGGATCCCCGCGCCAGCGTCGTCTTCGGTAATCCCAACCCTTACGGTACTGCGTTCGTCCAGCCCGCCACAGCCGGACGCTGACTCGCTTTTCCGCTCTTTCACTGGGCTCCGGGCGGCGGTAACTTCCGCCGCGTATGAGGGCTCTCACCTTCGACGCGCTCCTTCGGGGCCTCAAGCGCGGCGCGCCCGACCCCGTCTACTATCTCTACGGTGACGAGGACGTCCTCAAGGACGAAGCGATCCGGGCCCTGCTCGAGCGGGTGGTCGAGCCCGGTGCGCGGGACTTCAACGTCGACCAGCGGAGCGCCGCAGACCTCGACCCCGAGAGCTTCCACGCGCTGGTGAACACGCCGCCGCTGCTCGCCCCCACGCGGGCCGTGATCCTGCGCGGCGTCGAGCAGGTGAAGAAGACCTCCGGCTTGTACAAGGAGCTGATCCGCTACCTCGCGGCGCCAAACCCCACCACCGTGCTGATGCTGGTACAAGGCGCGGGCGAGAAGCCGGACGCAGCTTTGCTGCAAGCGGTGACAGCCGTCGCGGTCGAGCGGCTGCCACCCGAGCGGGTCGCCCGCTGGATGGCGCGCCGTGCCGGCGAGCTCGGGCTCACGATCGAGCCCGAGGCAGCGACCCTGTTGCTCGAGGCCGTGCGAGACGATCTGGGCGCCCTGGCGCTTGAGCTCGAGAAGCTCGCTGGACTCGCGGTCGGACGCGCCACCACGCAGGCCGACGTCGCCGCGCTGGTGGGGGTGCGACGCGGCGAGTCACTCGGTGACCTGGTAGAGGCGGCGCTCACTCACCAGCCGCTCGCCGCGGCGCGGCGGGTCGAGCCGGTACTGGACCAGGCGGGCATGACCGGCGTGCGCATCGTGAGCGCGCTCGGCACGGCCCTGATCGGGACCGCGCTGGCGCGCGCGGAGCTGGACGGCGGCGCCCCCGCGGCCCGGCTCCCGGACATAGTGTTCCGGCATATCCTCGCCGCGCGGCCTTTCGGGCTCGGGAACTGGAAGGAGGAGGCCGCGCGCTGGGCGCGTTGGGCCGTGTTGTGGCGTCCCGCCATGATGCGGCGCGCGCTGCGGCGCACCCTCGAGGCCGACGTGGCGCTCAAATCGTCCACGGTGAGCGGCGGGCGGGCGATCGTGACCGAGCTGCTGCTGACCTTGACCATGCCCCTGCGGGAGGCGGCGTGAGACGCGACAGGCGGCTGGGTGGTTTGGCGGTTGCTCTGCTCGTCGCCTGCCTGTCCGCCTACCCGGTCCACCGCCTAGCGGCCCAAGCTGCCCTTCCGGCCGACTCGATCCGCCGGCTGGCACTGAGCGTCGCGCAAACCCGACCGGACTCCGCGCGCGCGATGATGCGACGGCTCCTCGGCAGCCTGACGCCGCACGATTCCCTCTACCCCGGCGCCCTCCTCGCCGCCGGCCGCGTGGCCGCCGACCCCCCCACCGTGCAGATGTACCTGCAACGCGTCGTGATCGAGTATGGCCGCTCGGTCTGGGCAGACTCCGCGCTACTCCTCTTGACCCAGCTGTACTTCGCGCAGGGCGACCCTGCTGGCACGGTCCAAGCAGCCGAGCGGATGCGGCGCGACTACCCCGACTCCCCGCTCAGGGCGCGGGCGGGGTTCTGGGGGGGCCGCGCGTACTTCGACCTGAAAGACGACGCCCACGGGTGCACCCTCATCCAGGACGCCCTGGACGGAGCCCGGGACGATGTCGAGTTCAAGAACCAGGTCGCGTTCTATGCGCCGCGGTGCGCCGGCCTCGCGGCGGCGAACACAGCGCCAGCCGATACGGCACGCTCGACGACGGCGACGCCCGCTGGGGGGGCGACGTACGCCGTTCAGGTCCTGGCGGTAAAGAGCGCGCCCCAGGTGGACGACCTGCTGAGCCGTCTCAAGGTGATGGGCTTCGATGCGCGGGTGGTGCGCGACACCAGCGGCCTCTTCAAGGTACGGGTCGGGCGCTACGCAACCCGCGAAGAGGCGCAGCGGGCGCAGCGCCGCCTGAAGACCCGGCTCGGCGGGCAGCCCTTCGTCGTGGAAGAGCCATGACCGCGACCCGGCCTGAGGCGGGCACGCCGGTGATGCAGCAATACCGCGAGATCAAGGCGCGGTACCCCCACACGATTCTGTTCTTCCGTATGGGCGACTTCTACGAAATGTTCGAAGACGACGCCCGGCTGGCCGCCCGCGAGCTCGGTCTCACACTCACCTCGCGGAACAACGGCGGGGCGGCGGAGGTGCCTCTCGCCGGCGTCCCTGTCAAAGCCGCCACGGAATACCTGCGACGGCTGATCGCCAACGGACATCGGGTGGCGATCTGCGAGCAGGCCGAAGATCCCAGGTTCGCGAAGGGCATCGTCCGGCGGGAAGTGGTCGAGACGGTCACTCCAGGAACCGTCCTCACGGACGATTGGCTCGAGCGCAACCGCAACTACTACTTGGTGGCAGTGGACCCCCGGGAGCCCAGCGCCGGGTTGGCTGCGCTCGACCTCATCACGGGTGAGCTCGTGCTGGAAACGGTGCCGGCGGCCGAGCTGCTTCAGGCGCTCGCGCGCTACGAGCCGGCGGAAGTAGTCCTGCCCGCCGGAGTCTCGCTCGCCACGCCGCCGCCCACGACACGAACCGAGCGCGATCCCTGGGAGTTCGACGCCGAGCTCGCGCGCCAGGACCTGGGCCGGACCTTCGGTCTGGCGTCGCTCGACGGCTTGGGTGTCGAGGCTGGAGACCGGCCGGCGGTCAGCGCGGCAGGAGCGTTGCTCCGCTACGCGCGCGAGCTCAAGCCGGGCGGGCTGCCACACCTCTCCCGACCCCGCATCGTGCGGCGCGGCGACCTGCTCCCGCTGGACGAGATGACGCGCCGTAATCTGGAGCTCGTTGAGTCGCTCCGCCCCGGCGCCGCGGGGGGCGGGGGCGGGGGCGGCACGCTACTCGAAGTGATCGACCGCACGCTCACCCCGATGGGTGCGCGGCTGCTGCGGCGCACGCTGCTCGCGCCGCTCGTCGATCCGGTCGCGATCAACGAACGGCTCGACTGCGTCGCTGTGTTGCTCGAGGACGCTCGCGGACGGGAGCGCGTGCGTGAGGCACTAGAGGGCATGCGTGACCTCGAGCGGCTGGCCGGGCGCGCGGCCCTGGGTCGCGCCACCCCGCGCGAGCTGGGCGCGCTGCGCGACTCGCTGTTCCGCCTCCCGGACACGCGGGCGGCGCTGGACGGGCTAGAGGGGCGCGGGCGGGCCGCGCTGCTCGAGGGGGCGGCGGAGCGGTTCGACCTGCTCGCGGACTTGGCCGGCGAGCTTGCGCGCGCGCTGGTAGACCGGCCGCCCGGGCAGCTCGCGGACGGCGACGCGGTGCGGTCCGGGTACGACCAGGAGCTCGACGACCTGAAGCTGGCCCGCGACGGCGGCAAGCAATACATCGCCGCGCTGCAGGGGCGGGAACGCGAGCGCACCGGGATCGGCTCGCTCAAGGTCGGCTTCAACAAGGTCTTCGGCTACTACATCGAAGTGACGCGACCGCATCTCCCGCGGGTGCCGCCGGAATACGAGCGTCGCCAGACGGTGTCGGGGGCGGAGCGGTTCGTGACGCCGGAGCTGAAGGAGCACGAGGCGAAGGTCCTGGGGGCCGAGGAGCGCATCGGGGCCCGAGAAGCGGAGCTGCTCGACGGCCTGCGCGCCCGCGTCGCCGCGTGCAGCACGCGGATCCAGTCCACCGCGGCCCTGCTCGCCCAACTCGACCTGTGGAGCGCGTTCGCGGACCTGGCGCAGCGCGAGAGCTACGTCCGCCCCACGGTCGACGACGGCTGCGTGATCGAGCTCGAGGCAAGCCGGCACCCTGTGGTGGAGCGGATGATGGCCCGCGAGGCCTTCATCCCCAACGACGTGCGGCTGGACGAGAGCGATCGGGTGATCGTGCTCACCGGACCCAACATGGCGGGCAAGTCCACGCTGCTCCGGCAGGTGGG
>Ga0066683_10000654_pt1 | contig 11821 bp, 12 predicted proteins | sample GraSoiAngelo_132_FD_62296 | JGI IMG/M metagenome (GOLD analysis project Ga0066683, IMG submission 62296) | Grasslands soil microbial communities from the Angelo Coastal Reserve, California, USA - 14_0929_02_40cm | ecosystem: Environmental > Terrestrial > Soil > Grasslands | place: USA... | reverse complement strand
CGATGGCGATCTCCTCGCCTTTGCACAGCTGGGCTTCGACGTGGGTCGCGCTGTACATGACGCCGGTGCCCTCGAACCGCGCGAGTTCGGGCAGCGCCGGCTTGCGATAGCGGGCGCCGCTGGCGATGACGACCGTTCGCGTCCGCACGACCTCGCCGCTGGCGAGATGCACCTTGTAGGGCGTCGATCCGCAGTCGAGACCGACGGCGCTTCGCGCGATCGCCACCTCCGCGCCGAACTTCTCGCTCTGCATCAGCGCGCGTCCCGCCAGGTCCTGGCCGGAGATGCCGGTGGGAAACCCGAGGTAGTTCTCGATGCGTGAGCTCGAACCCGCCTGGCCGCCCGGCGCGGTCGTCTCGAGCACCAGCACGTCGAGCCCTTCGGACGCGGCGTAGACGGCCGCGGCGAGACCGGCGGGGCCGGCGCCGATGATCACGACGTCCCGCGTCGTCTGCACGTCGAACTCGGCGCTCAAGCCGAGCCCGGCGGCCAGCGCGTCGATCGAGGGATTTCTGAGGACCTTGCCGCCTTCGCAGACGACGACCGGCACGTCATCGACCCCGACATGGAAGCGATCCAACAGCGCCTGCACGCCCGGGTCGGTCTCGACGTCCTGATACGTGAAAGGCTGCGCGTTTCGGCTCAGAAACTCCCGGATCTGCAACGTGCGCGCCGAGTGCCGGGAGCCGATGAGAACCAGCCCGGTGTGGGCCTGCGCGATGAGGGCGACCCGGCGCAGGATGAAGGCGCGCATGAGGATCTCGCTGAGCTCGGCGTCACGCTGCACGACGGCGCGCAGATGCTCGCGGTCGACGACCACGATCGAGCCGTCGCCGACGGCCCGCGCACGGACGATGGCGCGGCGAGAGGACAGCATGTTGATCTCGCCCGTGAACTCGCCCGGGCCGTGCACGGTGATCCGCTCCTCGTGGCCGTCGACGGGCCGGACGATCTCGATGGCGCCTTCGAGCACGAGGAAGAAGCGCGCGTGTTGCTCGCCGAGCTCGAACAGCACCTCGCCGGCGCGGATGCGCCGTCGCTCGCCGAGCGCGGAGATGCGGCCCATCTGCGCCGGCGTCAGCCGGGGAAACATCTGGTCACGACGATCCAGGTAGGGGTCGGTCATGTCGTCGGCCGTGCCGGCTCGCTCCCGACTTGGCGCGCGAACACGATACACCCGCGGGCGGCGGCGGGCGCGTCAGGCCGGCGAATGCGGAAGCTCGAGCTGGTCGCCCGGCGGGCGCCTCGGCTCGGCGGGCGGCCGGCGAGCGCGCGGCTGTCGCCGCGGCCGCGGGAAGCTGACGCGCAATCCCGGCGCCTGAACCTGAAAGAGCATCTCGGCCTCCGCGAGACCCGACAGACGATGGCGGCCGAGACTGCGGAACCGGATGCCGCTCAGCGCCGATGTCCCGATCGCGGCTCGGGTCGCGGCGGAGGCGATGATCTGGCCGCCGTGAGCGGCCGCGCAGATGCGCGCCGTCGCGTGCACCGCGAGGCCGATGTAGCCGGCATCGGTCAGCGTCGGCCGCCCGCTATGGATCCCGACCCGCACGCGCACCTCGAGGCCGTCGCGCGTGGCTCGCGCCTCGAGCGCGCGCTGGATCGCGACGGCGGCGTCGACGGCCGCGGCGGCGCGCTCGAAGACCGCAAAGAACTCGTCGGCGCGCGCGTCGATCTCACGGCCGCCGGCGCGCGAGACCGCGGCGCGCAGAATGCCTCTCACGTCGTTCAGCAGCGGGCCATAGTGATCGCCGAGTTTTCGCAGCAGCACGGTCGACGCTTCGATGTCGGTCATCATCAGCGTGACGAACCCGGTCGGCAGCGCCGCCGCATCGGTCGCCGTGGCCTGGACCTGACCGAGCAGGCGGTCCTTTTCGACCACGAACCGCACGGCATCGAGCACCGTCTTCGCGAGATCAGGGTCGTCGAGGATCGTTCGATCGTGCACGAGCGCGGTCATCGGCCGCCCCTGGCGTTCCAGATAGATCACGCCGCGCCGGTCGCCGTCGGCGGGAAGCGAGGCGGGCTTGCCGGCAGCGTCCAGGTAGGCGCCGGACGCGTCCGACCAGTGCAGGACCGTGAGCGTCGGATCCCGCAGCACCGTGCGCAGGCGCGCTTGCAGCTCGCCGGGCGCCGCGTTGCGGCCGAGCTCGATCACGAGTCGGCCCGCCGTCGCGTGTCGCCGCTCGGTTCGCAGCTCGCCGGTGATGAAGCCGACGGGCACGATGCCGTACTTCTTCGCCGCGTTGAGCAGCCGCTTGCGCGCACTCTCGCGGGCCGCGTCGCTCTCGAAGGCCACCTGGTTGAAGCGCGCGAGCGCGTTTTTCACGTGGGCCTTGTCGTGAACCGGCAGTCGGCGGCTTCCGCGCGAGTCGATGTACGCGAACGCTCGATCGGGAAGTCGCTCGCGCTTGCTGCTCTTGAGCCGAGGCATGCCTGACACGATAACGCCGTTGCCGTCCGTCACGCCAACGCCGCGTGACGCGACAATGTCACGCGGTCGTCACGATCCCGAGACCATTGGGGCGTTACCGTACACGAGGACGCCAACGATGATTCCCGACCTGTGGGCCGAGATCGACGATGCGGTGCTGAAATGTCTCGCGATCGGCGAGGCGACGCCCGCCGAGATCGGCCGCCGGCTGGGTATCTCGGAAGCTGCCGTCGTGTCCGTCGTGGCGATGCTGGCCGCGGAGGGCCGAGTTCGCGTCTGCCGCGTCGCGCTTGCGTGAACGGCGCCCACGGGCAACAGTGTCTGCATGGGAAAGGCGCGGGAATCCGTGCTCGTCGCCGCCGGCCGCGAGGTGGTGATCACCAACCCCGACAAGATCTTCTTTCCCACGGCCGGCTACACCAAGCTCGATCTCGCGACGTACTACACCGCGGTCGCCGACGGTGCGCTGCGTGGCATCGCCGGGCGGCCGATCGTTCTCAAGCGCTACGTGGACGGCGCCGACGCCGAGCCGTTCTTCCAGAAGCGCGCGCCGGAGCAGCGTCCCGATTGGATCGAGACGGTGGAATTGCGCTTTCCGTCGGGACGCGTGGCGCGCGAGATCATCGTGCGCGACGCCGCGCAGCTGCTCTGGATCGTCAACCTCGGCTGCATCGATCTCAACCCGCACCCGGTGCGCGCCGACGACCTCGAGCACCCGGACGAGCTGCGCGTCGATCTCGACCCCGGCCCCGGCGTCGGCTGGGACGACGTGCGGCGCGTGACGCTGCTCGTGCGCGACGTGCTCGACGAACACGGGCTGCACGGCTGGCCCAAGACCTCCGGCTCACGCGGCATGCACGTCAACGTGCGCATCGAGCGGCGCTGGAGCTTCGACGACGTGCGGCGCGCGGCGCTGGCCCTTGCCCGCGAGGTGGAGCGGCGCGCGCCCGACCACGCGAGCAGCAAGTGGTGGAAGGAAGAGCGCCGCGGCGTCTTCCTCGACTACAACCAGAACGCCAAGGATCGGACGGTGGCCTCGGCGTGGTCGGTGCGGCCGACGCCCGACGCGCGCGTGTCCATGCCACTCGACTGGGACGAGGTGGCCGGCTGCGATCCGGCGGCCTTCACGCTGACCACCGCGCCGTCACGGCTCGCGCAGCGTGGCGATGCGTCGGCCGGCATCGACGATGCGGCCGGCTCGCTCGATTCGCTGCTCGCGCTCTCGGCCTCCCAGGAGGCGGCGGGCCTCGGCGATGCGCCGTGGCCGCCGCACTACCGCAAGCAGCGCGGCGAGCCACCGCGCGTCGCGCCGTCACGCCGCAAAGCCGCCGAGACCCTCGTGACGGTCGCGAAGGCGGCGCACAAGGTGGATGCGCTCGCCGGCCTCGAGCGCTGGAAGGTGCGGCATCCGGACGCGGCGGCACGGCTGCACGTCGACGACGTCCTGATCGATTCGATGCGCGGGCGATCGACCACGTGGACGCGCATCCGCGTCAATCTCCGCCACGTCGCGCCGGACGAGCGCCCGGCGCAGGAACCGCCCGACCCCGACTACGATCCCTGGTCCGCGCCCGAGCGCGCGCGGGCGCCGAAGACTCGCTCGAGCTCGTAGGCGGGCGTGACCTCCAGCTGATCGTAGCGGCAGTCCTGGGGACGCTTGTCGGGGCGCCAGCGCACGAACTGCGCGGCGTGCCGGAAGCGCGAGCCCTGCATGTGGTCGTAGGCGACCTCGCAGACGCGTTCGGGACGCAGCGGCTCCCAGCTCAGATCCTTGCCGCGATTCCACCGGCTGGTCGCGCCGGGCATGCGTTGCCCCGCAGCACTCGCTTCGTCCTGCGCGTCGGCCCACTCGCGCCAGGGGTGACCCTGAAGGGCGTTCTTGCGTAGCGGCGCCAGCTCGGCGACGAGCTGTTTGCGCATGGCGTTGGTGAAGGCCGCGGTGACGCCGACATGGTGCAGCGTGCCCTCGTCGTCGTAGAGACCGAGCAACAGCGAGCCAACCATCGTGCCGGCGCCGTTCTTGTGCCAGCGAAAACCGGCCACCACGCAATCGGCCGTGCGCTGGTGCTTCACCTTGATCATCGTGCGCTCGCCGGCGCGATAGGGCTCGTCGAGCCGCTTGGCCATCACGCCGTCGAGCCCGGCTCCCTCGAAGCGACGGAACCAGTCCTCGGCCAGCGAGTGATCGCGCGTGGCCGGCGACAGGTGCACGGGCGCGGAGGCGCGTGCCATCACGTGCTCGAAGCGCTCGCGGCGCTCGGCGAGCGGCGCCTCCCTCAGGTCTTCATCGCCCAGCGCGAGCAGGTCCCACGCCACGTACGAGGCCGGCGCCTGCGTGGACAGCAGCTTGACCCGCGAGGCGGCGGGATGGATGCGCAGGAGCAACGCCTCGAAGTCGAGTCCGCCGGGGCCGACGATCACGATCTCGCCGTCGACGACACAGCGCTCGGGCAGCGTGCGGGCCAGCGGCGCGAGCAGCTCGGGGAAATATCGGTTCATCGGCTTTTCGTCACGACTCTGCAGCAGGATCTCGTCGCCGTCGCGGAACACGAGGGTTCGGAAGCCGTCCCACTTCGGCTCGAACTGCCAGCCACCACCGGCGGGTAGACGATCGGCGGCGGTCGACAGCATGGGCGGGAGCGGAGGGTCGAACGGCAGGTGCATGGCGTCGATCCTAGTGAATCTTTACCATGCACCCGTTCGACGTGCCCGTCAGGCGCGCGGCGCCTCCTTGAAGGTCGCTCGATGCGACGTCGCGGCGAGGTGCAATGCGTCGCGCTTGGTGTGAAGCCGCTCGAGGACGGCGGCGTAGCTCTCGCCACGCATCAGGCGGTCGAACTGCGCGCGATAGTTGGCCGCCAGGCTGACTCCGTCGAGGCGGAGGTCGTCCACGCGCCAGCGCGAGCCGCGTCGGACCATGTCGGCGGTGATCGGAAGGTCGTCGCGTCCTGCCGTCAGGGTCAGGCTCACAGTCGCACGCTGGCCGGAGACGGATTGGGTGCCGAACACGAGCCGCTGGCGCATCCGATCCGTGGAACGGCGCGGGGCCTGGCTGACGCGCGCCACGAGGCTTTCGGTCAGGAAACCGGCCATGAGCCCCGTCGCCTCGTCGCGCTGCGTGCCGGTGAGCCGCCGCCAATAGGCGCCGAACGCATGGCGTGCGGTGGTCGAGAAGTCGAACATCGTCGCCACGACGTTGCGGGCGTGCGCGGCGCGCTCTTCGACGGTCAGACTGCGATCCTCGGCGATGGCCAGGAGCTCTTCGACGCGATTGCGGAGCTCATCGCGCGGGGTCGACGCCCAGGCGGGCGTCGCGGTGTATAGACCAACAACGAGCGCAAGCAACGGCAAGAGTATGCGTGTCACGGGGGGCCTCCTCTTCTCCGTGCCGCGCGCACGGACCCCCTCGGCGTGCAAGGGACATGCAGTCGACCGCCCGCACGGCCGTTCGTGCCCTGCCCTGCGGCCCTATATGTGGGGTCGCAGGCCGAGACAAACCCCAACGAATAGTTGCTATTTTGCAGCCCCATTTGTTACTGTCGGGCCAGCAAGTGGAGGAGGGAGGACACACAAAACTGCCGGAGGTGAACCCGAATGCGCACGATAGCGGTCATAAACCAAAAAGGTGGATGTGGAAAAACCATCACAGCCATCAATCTATCGGCCTTTCTCGCGCGCGAGCAGCGACGTGTGCTGCTCGTCGACATGGACCCACAAGGCCATGCCACGCTGGGACTTCTCGGCAATGCGGTACCGCCGTCGAAGACGATGTACGACGTCTTCCTGCAGGAACCGGGCGGACGCGCCACCGCCCTTCGTGACGTCATCCGCAGCATTCACGACAATCTCCATGTGGCTTCCGCCGACATTCTGCTGAGCGCGATCCCCGAGACGCTCGCAGGACAGATCGGTCGGGAGAACATCTTGTCCGAGGCGCTCGCCGGCGTCGCCGGCGACTACGATTACGTCGTGGTCGATTGCCCGCCCGCCGTCGGCCTTCTCACGTTCAACGCGCTCAAGGCCTGCTCGGAAGCGATCGTCCCGATGGACCCCAGCTTCTTTGCGCTGCACGGCATCGGCAAGCTGCTCGAGACGTTCGAGGTGCTCGTCAAGGACACCGGGCATCAGATCGTGCCCCGCGTGCTCGTCACGCTCTATCCGGGGCGCTCGCCGTTCGTGAAGGCGGTCGTCGATGAGATTCGCCATCACCTCGACGGCCGTCATTTCGACGTGGTCATCAGGTACAGCATCAAGCTCGCGGAGGCGGCGAGCCACGGCGTGCCCATCGTCGACTATTGCCGCCACTGCGCGGGCTTCGACGACTATCAGGCGCTCGCGGCCGAAGTGCTGCGCCAGGAAGCTGACTTCCCCGACGCGGAGCCGGTGGCGATCCGCCAGAACGGCAGCGCGCGGAACGGACGCGCGGACCAGAACGAAGGCGCCGACGACGATCATGAGGTGCTCTCCGCGCCGGCGTCGACGCCCGAAGGCGTCATGTTCACCGTCGAAGCGTCGGACGCCGAGCAAGTGCACCTGGCCGGCGACTTCAACGATTGGACGCTGGACGGAAGCGAGATGGAGCTGATCGACGGAATCTGGACGAAGGTCGTCAAGTTGCCGCCCGGGCGTTACCGCTATCGCTACGTCATCGATGGGCAATGGCAGAGCGATCCGCTCAACACCGTCGTCGAGCCGAGCGCGTACGGCGGACACGACTCCATCCTCGTGGTTGCTGGCTAGGGCCGGTGAGTCCTCCTGACGGTCTGGAGGACGGCACGCCTGACGACGCTGGCGGGCCGGACGGCGCACGCCGTCCGGACAAGCCACTCGGTCGGGGCCTCGAAGACATCTCCCATCTGTTCTTGTCGCACAGAGCGAGCGAACCGCCGGCAAGCGTTCCACCCGCCGCTCGACCAACCGAGCCTCCGTCGCCGCCGCTCGCCCCGCGCGGCGGCATGGCGCTGCTGCGCCCGGCCTCGGTCACCCGGGATCGGCTGACCTCGCTGCTGATGGAGTTCGCCGGCGCGCTGGAAGACGGCCTCAGAGCGATCGACGCGAGCGTTCCGTGTCATCCGTGTGGCGAGATCGACCTGCTCGCCGTGAGTCGTGGAAGCCAGCTCACCATCATCGACGTCGAGACCAGCGTGAACGATGCCCTCGCGGTTCGCGGGATCGCTCACGTTCACTGGGTCGTGCGGCATTTGCCGAACGTCCGGCGCATGTACCGCGAGCAGGGCATCAACTTTTCCCTTCAGCCGAGGCTCGTTCTGCTCGCGCCTCAGTTCTCCCCCCTGCTCCGAAGCGTGGCGCGCCAGATGACCGGTCCGCAAGCGCAGTGGATGAGGTATCACACCGTCGAATCGGCCGGCGGACCGGGGATTTTGTTCGAGCCCCTGGCGGGAGACTAGCCCGCCGGAACGCTCAGAGCGGTAGCTGGCGCGGAACTTGCCCCATTCGTGGGCATGCGGTCTTTTACAATCCGTGCGGTCCTCTGGCTGCTGGTCGCCACGCTGAGCGTCGCGTGCACCAACGTCAACGCTCACCAGACACTTCCCGACGTCGAGCTCGGTGAGCCGTCGTTCTACCCGACGCTCGAAGCGTACGGTGGAGCTCCGATCGTCGGCGGCAACGACCTGCGGATCCTCCTGAACGGTGACGAGATCTTCCCCGCCATCGTCGACGCCATCCGCTCGGCAAAGAAGTCCATCACGTATGCGCAGTACTTCTTCGAGGACGGGCCCGTTGCCGACGACGTGGTGGCGGCGCTGGCCGAGCGGTGTCGGGCGGGCGTCCGCACGCATGTCCTGCTGGACGGCGTCGGCACGACGTCGATGCCGGGCCGCCATCTGGACGAGCTCAAGGCGGCCGCCTGCGACGTGAGGACGTTCCGGGCGCTCCGTCCGTGGGCCTTACGCCGTGCCAACAACCGAAATCATCGCCGTGTCCTCGTGGTCGACGGCCGCGTCGGCATCACGGGCGGCTCGGGCGTCAGCCGCAAATGGATGGGGAACGGCCGCATCCAGGACCACTGGCGCGACACCGACGTGCGCATCGAGGGCCCGGCCGTCGCGTGGCTGCAGGCCGCATTCGTCGACAACTGGCTCGAAACGACCAAGGAGGCGCTCGGAGGGGAGGCGTACTTTCCCCGCCCGACGGAGTCAAAGGGCTCTGTGCGCGCCCAGGTCGTTCGCAGCTCGCCGTCGGGTGGCAGCTTCGCGCTGTACAGCACCATCCTGATCGCGCTCAACTCGGCCCGGCGATCCATCCGGATCACCAATCCCTACTTTCTCCTCGACGATGCGATGACGGAGGCGATCCTCAACCGCCTGCAGCGCGGTGTCAGCGTCGAGGTGCTCGTGCCGGGGACGATCGATCACAAATTCGTCCGCCAGGCGAGCCGCGCCACGTGGGGACCGCTGCTGAAGGCCGGCGTGAAGATGTACGAGTACCGCCCCGCCCTGCTGCACGCCAAGACCATCGTCATCGACGGCGTCTGGGCGACTGTGGGCAGCACCAATCTGGACAACCGCTCGTTCGCGATGAACGAAGAGGTCAACGTCATCGTCTACGATCGCGGAGTCGGCGCGCGTTTCGAAGAGATCTTCGCCGCCGACCGCGGTCACGCGCGGCCGATCACCTACGAGGAGTGGCAGCACCGGGGGCTCACGGCCCGCCTCTTCGAGCTGTTCGTCGCCCCGGGTCGCGACCTGCTGTAATCGTCGGGCCTCCTCCACGTCGCTTGACGGCGACCGTGGCATCGCGCTATATCGGAACGGCGAATGAAGCATGCGGTTGCCGTCCTCTTAGTGGCCATCCTCGCCGCGCTGTCGGGATGCGCCTCTTCCGCGCCTGCGCGCCAGGCCAGCCGTCCGTTCGACGATGTGCGGCGGTTGACCGTGGTCGTGTCCGGTGAGAGCCAGTTCGCCGTTCTCGAGCACAGCGCCGAGCCCGGGCGGACGTTCGACGCGCTCTTGAAGTGGAGCCCCTACGGCACGCTGCTCAAGCCCATCGCCGATCTCGTTCACCAGGCGATCAACTGGCTGGTGGCGTCGGACCGCAAGGCCGATGCCGCCGGCGATCTCCGCGACATCTCGCCACCGCTCGTGGTCGCCACCGCATTCGAAGAGACACTCAGGGCGAGCGGGCGCTTCGATGAGGTCCGCACCGCCCGACGCGAGCCGGCCGGTCAGGACCGACGGCGCGATGACGTCGTCTTGCGGCTCACCGTGCCGGCGTGGGGCCTCGTGCGCGTCCGGGAAGGCGACCCCGATCTGCTCTCGGCGTTTGCCGATGTGCGGGCCGAGCTGGTGGCGCTGGAAACGGGCACCGTGCTGTGGAAGAACGACGAGGACGTGACGGATCCCGAGCGGCTTCCGCTGAAGTCGTTCACCGGCGATCGGCAGTTCACGCGCCAGCGGCTCATCGACGTGCTGCAGCGTGCCGGACATCGGCTCGGCAGCGAGCTGTTGTATGCGCGGAGCGCCGGCCGATGAGCGCGCGCCGGTGGCCGGCGATGCTGCTGTGGATCGCAATGGCGGTGTCGCTCGTGGGCTGCTCGAACACCGTCGCCGTCGACGTCGGTTATCCGGAAGCCGGCGTGAACCGTGCGACGCTCGCCTCGGTGCGCTCGCGGCGTGTCGAGATCCGCCCCGTTACCGACCGGCGTACGGACACGGCGGGTATCGGCGTCCAGCCGGACGAGAAGAAAAAACTGGTCGTGACGAGTCGTCCCGTGACCGACATCGTGCGCGACGCGCTCGTGGCGGAGCTGCAGCGGAACGGACACGTGGTCGTCCCCGATCGTTCCGATCTCATGATCGCCGCGGACGTCGACGAATTCGCCTTCGACGCGGTCGCCGCGCGCTCCAGCGCCCAGTACGTCGGCAAAGTCGCGCTGGCCCTCACCGTCACCGACCGGCAGAGCGGCAAAATAGTGTTCACGCGTCGCTATGTCGGTATCAAGCGCCAGAATGCCGACCGGGACGCCACGCATGCCGCGCGCGACGTGATGGATGCCGCGCTCGCCCGCGCGATGCACGATCTGGCCACCGACGCCGAGCTTGCGCACGTCTTCGGCGATAGCCGTCCGGACATTCAGCGCATCTGACAGCAGCGTATCGGGGCGGAGATCACCGCGCCCGGAATCCGCGCTTTTACTTCAGGCGGACGACGGACGGCGGCGACGCTCCAAAGAGCGAGATGTCGAAGCAATCGGCGTGGTACTCGCGATTGCCGACGCGATAACGGTCATCGCCGCTCTTGATGGCGCCACGGCAGGCGGCGCACATTCCGTCGATCGCGTAGTGGGCGGGGAGATTCATCTCCGGCTCAGGGCCAGCAGCTCGGCCTGCCAGAAGCCGAAGCAATCCCGATCGAGCGTGAACGTGAGCGCGGAGAACGCGATCTCGTACTCGTGCGCGCCTTTTACGATCTCTCGGCCGCAGACGTCGCAGGCCCTTCGCGCCGCGTTGTAGCCGGCGTAGATCCTCGGGACCTCGTGCCGGGTCACCAGCAGTCTGAGGCGGGCGCGCAGGTGGTCCGGGGCGCCGTCTCCGCTAGGGAGCGCCGGCTCGGCGCCGCCACCCGAGATCGAGCGGAACCGGTGAGCGCGGTATGTCAGCATCAACTCGCGCACGTCGACTTCGAGTCGCCGCGCGTCGGTCACGGCACGGCGGCTGGCGGACAGCGTCCAGGCCCCGGTGTCGAGCAGCGCGGCGACGTCGGACATCCCAGTCCCTCCAGGCCCCGCATCCTACCGCAACGCGGGCGCCTCCGCGAGTACGGACGGGCCCGCCACTACGCACACGCCATCGCGTAGACCTGAGTGGCGCCTGCCGGCAGAGGTCGTTCCGTCCAGTTCTCACCGCCATCGTCACTGGCGAACACCTCGCCGCCGCTGGTCGCGCAGAACATGCGCTTGGGCTGGCGCTCGTCGAAGGCGAGCGTGAACATCGTGCTCTTGGGCTTCACGCCCATGTTCACGCGCGTGAAGCTCGCGCCGCCGTCCTTGCTGCGGAACAGCACGCCGATGTCGCTCTGGAAACCCGCGCCCGCGGCCACCCAGATGGTCTTCGGATCACCGGGGACTTCGCGGATATCACGGCAATACGTTTGGCCCTTCGGGTTCAGCGGGTCGAGCCTCGCGGTGGCCCAGTGCGCGCCCTGATCGCTGCTGGTGAAGAGCCCGGCGCGGCCGATGGCCAGCACCGTGCCCGGACGCCAGCGCCCGACGAGCACGCCGTGCATGTCCACGGTGTCGTCGTTCACGTATTGCCCGTGGCTCATGTTGTCCCAGTGCTCGCCGCCGTCGAGGCTCCGGATGACACCGCCGACTTCGATGGCGCCGTAGAGCTCGTTGGAATCGGCGGGATTGACCGCGAGCTTCAG
>Ga0066683_10000653_pt1 | contig 11832 bp, 13 predicted proteins | sample GraSoiAngelo_132_FD_62296 | JGI IMG/M metagenome (GOLD analysis project Ga0066683, IMG submission 62296) | Grasslands soil microbial communities from the Angelo Coastal Reserve, California, USA - 14_0929_02_40cm | ecosystem: Environmental > Terrestrial > Soil > Grasslands | place: USA... | reverse complement strand
CGGGGTGCCGGTGGGCGATCACGCGCGCGGCGGCGACTTCGTGCCGCGGATTCGCGTACGCGTGCAGGAAGACGATGGCGATCGAATCGACGCCCGACCGCACGAGCGCACCGGCACGCGCCGCCACCTCGCGCGTGTCCAGCCGCCGCTCGACGGCACCGTCCGCGCGCAGGCGCTCCCGAACTTCCAGCCGGAGGTTGCGCGGCACGAGCGGCTCCGGCTTCGCGGTGTTCAAGTCGTACAGCTCGAACTTGCGCTCGCGGCCGATCTCGAGCGTGTCGCGGAAGCCCTCGGTGGTGATGAGCCCGGTCACGGCGCCGCGACGCTCGATCAGCGCGTTGGTGAACAGCGTCGTCGCGTGCACGACCCGCGTGAACTCTTGGGCGGGCAGCCCGTGCCGGCGCAACAGCCCCTCGACACCGGCGGCGACGGCGCGCGCGGGATCGTCGTGCGTGGTGAGGACTTTGCGGCTGTACTGGCGGCCGCCCGCGTGATCGTAGACGACGATGTCGGTGAACGTCCCGCCGATGTCGATCCCGAGCGCGTAACTCACTTCTTTATCTTCAAATCCTCGAACGGCGCGGAGTAGGGAAAGCCCGGGATGGCGTTGGCGCCGCTGAACTCCACGCGCGGCCCGACGCCCCAGATGAAGGCCAGGTCGTAGATCGGCACGTTCAGCACGTGCTCGGTCATGACCGACTGCATGCGATGCACGAGGGCCTCGCGCTTCTTGAGATCGAGCTCGCGCGCCTGTCGCGCGAAGAGGTCGTCGATCTCGGGCAGCGAGCCGTAGGTGTAGATGCCGCTCTTGGTCGCGTACGGCTCCAGCCGCGTGGCGGCGTTGCCCATGACGGAGGTGATGTTCATGATGATCCCGCGCAGCTTCTTCTCGCGCCACGCCGTGAAGAATGCCGCGCGCTCCATCGTGCGCATCCGGGTCTTGATGCCGACGGCCTGCAAATAACCGACGATGGCCTCGCCCATCGAGTTGTAGGGCGGGAAGGGATTGAAGTCGCCCGCGTCGAAGCCGTTCGGATAGCCGGCCTCGGCGAGCAGCTTCTTGGCGTGCGCGGGGTCGTAGGCGGGCGGCTCCACGGCGACCGCGAACTGGAAGATGCGCGGCACGATCGAGCCCGTGAGCCGGGAGAAGCCGAGCGTCTCGGCCTGGTTGATAGCCTGGCGGTCGATGGCGTGGCTGGCCGCCAGCCGCACGCGACGGTCGTGCCACGGCGATTTCGGGTCCCACTGCTCGGTCAGCTCGAGCCAGAACGCGCCGGTCAGCAGCGGCGCCTCGAGCTTGATGCCCGGCGTGCGCTTGAGCTCTTCAGCCACGGGGCCGGCGAAGAGGTAGGCGAGATCCACCTCGCCTCGCTTCAGCGCGGCCGCGCGCGTCGTCTCCTCCGTCATCGAGCGCATGACGATCCGCTTGACGTTGGGCGCCTTCCGCCAGTAGCCGTCGAAGGCCTCGAGCACGATCTCCACGCCGGGCGTGAACGACACGACCTTGTACGGGCCCGCCCCCACGGGCGCCTTCTTGTAGCCATCCTCGCCGACCTTCTCGACGTACTTCTTGGGCACGATCCAGCCCGCACCGGAGGCCGTGGTGCCGTAGAACAGCATGAAGTCAGGCCACGGCTCCTTCAGGACGAAGCGCACCTGGGAAGGCCCGACGACTTGAACCTCCTTCATCTTCTCCTTGAGCAGCGTCGCCGACGTTCCTTTGTATCGCTCGAAGGAGAATTTCACGTCCTCGGGCGTCACCGGCGAGCCGTCGTGGAATTTCGCGTTCTTGCGGAGCGTGAACGTGTAGGACAGGTGATCCTTCGCCTCGCTCCACGACTCGGCGAGACTCGGCGTCTGCATACCGGCCGGCATCGGCTTCACCATCGCGTCGTGGATGGCGTAGACGATCATGTACGGCGTGCTGAACCCCTCCATGTCGCCGGGGTCGAGCCACTTGGCCGGGAGCGTGACGTGCATGCCGTACCGCATCTCGCCTTCGGCGGCGAGACATGAAGCCGGCAGGACAAGGACGAGCAGCGCGATGGCGAGCAGCGTTTTCATCTAGCCTCCGTAGAACACCTTGTCGCCGAGGTCGCGCAGCCAGAGCGTGGCATCGTCGGGCCGCCCGTCGGGGGCCTTGGCCACGCCGGCCTCGACGACGCGGCCGACGAAGATGGAGTGATCAGCCTGTTCGACAGTCGTCTCGAGGGTGCACTCGACGAAAGCCGGCGCGTTCGTCAGGATCGGCGCGCCCGTCGTGCCGCGACGAAACGGCTGACCGGAAACAGTGTCGCCGGCAACCTCCGCAGGCTTGAAGAAGGTGAAGGCCAGGGCCTGCTGACCCTTTCCGAGCACGTTCAGCGCGAAGGCCTTCGTCTCCTTGATGAGCGGGTGCGCGTGCGAGTCCGTCTTCACACCGACGACGACCAGCGGCGGCTCGAACGCGACCTGCGTCACCCAGTTCACGGTGGCGGCGGCCACGCGACTGCCGCTCTTGTCCGCCGCCGTGAGGACGTACAGGCCGTACGGAATCATCCGAAGCGCGGTCTTCTTGGCATTGGCGTCCATGTCAAATCCTCTTGCTGACGCGTCCACCCTGGATGTGGTTGTTCACGTAACCCTTCGACTGATTGCGGCCGGGATCGCCTGCGACGAGAATGCCGATCTTCTCCGGCTGCACGAACACCGGCACCGTGCGCTCGGGATCGGTCGACAGCGCGTAAGCGGCGGGCAACACGCCCGCCTTGACGTGCGCCTCGAGCGTGTACGACGTCGCCCCGACTTGCAGCGCATACGTCTCGGCCTGGCGAGCGGTGATCGTGACGTGCTCGTGCAGATAGCGCCGCAGATCGTCCTTCGACCAGCCGTCCTCGGCGATCACGCGCGCGATCGACGGGCCGAGGACGAGCAACGGCTCCCAGCGCGCGTACTTCATGCCGATCGACGACCAGTAGCCACACGCGCCGCCGAAGACCTCGGCCAGAATGCGGGCGTGCTCGAGCGCGCGCGTGCCCGCCGAATAGATCGGCGGGCTGATGCTCACCACGCTCTGCACCGTGACCACGCTGTCCTCGCGCGTGAAGCCCTGATCGGCGCCGAACGTCGGCCAGCCGAGCGCGGCGGCCGCGGCTTCGTCCTCGGCGAGCGCGACGTTGAACGAGCCGGCGATGCTGCCCTTGTCGCCCGCGCCCGGCGGAATGCGCAGGCCGGCGACGTTGCGCAGATAGAGACGCAGGAAGCGGCCGAGCGTCGTGTTGGCCTGTCGCCCGACGCGCATCACGCCCTGACCGTGGTTGAGATCGAGTCGCCTCGCGATCGGGCCACTGACGATGACCAGCGGCTCCCAGCCCGGGGTCGAGCCCGCGTCCTCCACGCGGAAGATCGGCTCGGCAATCGCCTCGACGATCGCGACGAGCACCGGCATGTACTCGGGCCGGCAACCCGCCATCACGCCGTTGACCGCGATGCTCCAGATCGTCGCCGCGCGGTTCTCCGGCAGCAGGCGGCCGATGACGTCGTCGGGTGCGCGGCGCGTGTGCGCCAGGAAGCGCTCGACGTGCGCGAGGGTCGGCGGGATCACGGGCAGGCCGTCGCTCCAGAGATGTTCGTGGAAGTGCTCCTGGATCTCGTCCAGCGAGCCGCGATACACGATCTCGCGCGGCGCCGGCTCGGCGACGGCGGCACGCGCGACGTCGCGGGCTCCGGAGAGCCCTGCGACGATCTGCGGCAGGAGCGCCTCGACTTTGCGCGCGACTGCCTCGGGGCCATCGGTCATCGGCACGCCGGGATACTCGGCGATCGGCAGCGACGGCAGGCCGACGCCCTTGGAGACGACGGCGGCCTGCTGCATGAACGGCGTGGTGACGATGGACACGCTGGGCACTCCGGCGCGCTCGGCGATCGCGGCGGCCCGCAACACGGCGGGCGTGCACGACCCTCAGGCGCCGACGGCGGAGATCACCGCGTCGCAGCCGTGCTTGCGAAGCTCGGCGGGCAGGGTCCGCGCCAGCTCGGCCTCGTCGCGGCCGTGCGTGCTGCCGAGGCGCTCGTACTCGACGAAGCGGATGCTTGGATATCGCGCGGCGAGCGCGCGTCGGATGAGCGGAAAGATCTCCTCGCCCTTGAAGAGGTAGTCCCAGAGCTCGCCGACCGTCTTGCCATCGAGCTCAGGGGAGCGCGCGGCGAGCACTCCGGAAGGTGCGGCGGAGGGGGCGAGCGGCCACACGACGTCGTACACGGGCTCGGGGTTCGTCATGGCCCCGACTTATACCATCCCCAAGCCCACGCATGCGATTGGGGCTCTACGATTCACCGCGCCGGCGCGCCGTCACCTCGATCTCGATCCGCATTCGAGAATCGGCCAGTCCGGCCGACAGCATCGTGGCCGCCGGCCGCACGTCGCCGAAGTGCTTGCGTAGCACGGGCCAGCACTGCGGGAACTCGTCGGCCTTCGGAAGGATATAGGTCACGCGGACGACGTCGCGCAGGCTCGCGCCGGCCTGCTCCAGCGCGGTTTTGATGTTCTGCACGCACTGCTCGGTCTGGGCCAGCAGATCTTCCGCGATCGTCATCGACCGGTAGTCGAATCCGGTCGTGCCGGAGACGAACACCCAGTCGCCGTCGACGACGGCACGCGAATAGCCGATCTCTCGTTCGAAGGACGAGCCCGAGCTGATGAGTCGACGAGTCACGTGTGTCTCCTCTCGCGATGACGGCCGCGGCCGATGTGAGGAATGAGTTTAGACCGCACGCCGAGACATTCGTCGGACCAACGCCGAGACGGCGGGCGCGACGGACGCGAGGGCGGCCGCCACGAGCATCCCCGCCGCCGGCCACGACGCCCACAGCCCGCCGATGTCGCCGCGCGCGATCGTGAGCGCTTGCAGCAGCGAGCGCTCGAGCATCGGGCCCAGGACGAGGCCGAGCACGAGCGGGGCAGGGCTGAAGTCGAGCGCGCGCATCGCCCAGCCCGCGATGCCGGCGGCAACCATCACCCACACGTCGAAGATGTTGTTGTTGTCTGAGTACGCGGCCACCGCGCACAGCACGAGCACGGCCGGCATGAGATAGCGCGGTGGAATCGTCGCGATGCGCGCGAACAGGCCCACCAGTGGCAGGTTCAGGAGAAGCAGCATCACGTTACCGACGTAGAACGAGCCGATCACGCCCCAGAAGACGCGCGGATGATCGCGCAGGAGAAACGGGCCCGGCGTCACGCTCATCAGCAACATGCCGCTCAGCAGCACGGCGGTCGACGGCGTGAACGGCAGCCCGAGCGACAGCAGCGGAATCATCCCGCCACCCGCCGCAGCATTGTTGGCGGCCTCGGGTCCGGCAACGCCTTCGATGGCGCCGCTGCCGAGCTCGGCGCGATGCTTGCTGACCTTCTTTTCCACGCCGTACGACACGAACGACGCGATGGTGGCCGCCGGCCCGGGCATGAGGCCGACGAGAAAGCCGAGCACGGTGCCGCGCAGCATGGGCGGCACCGAGCGTCGCAGCTCCTCGCGGCTGGGATAGAGCTCGCGGAATTTCACACGTGCGACGGCGGAGGCCGCCTCCGGCTCCGTCATGCTCGCCAGCACCTCGGCCACACCGAAGAGCCCCGTCGTCACGGCGACGAAGCTCAGCCCCGCCTGCGCGCCCGCGAGATCGAATGTGAACCGCACCGCGCCGCCGAGCGGGTCCATGCCGATCGTCGCGAGCATGACGCCGAGCAGGACCATGGCCAACGACTTCGCGCGCGAGCGGCCGGTGAGATTGGCGAGCAGCACGAGACCGAGCAACCCGAGCGCGAAGTATTCCGCCGGGCCGAACGCGAGCGCGGCGCGCGCGACGAGCGGCGCGGCCACCTGCAACGCGACGACGCTGAAGGTGCCGGCGACGAACGACGCGATGGCCGCAACGGCGAGCGCCGCGCCCGCGCGCCCCTTGCGCGCGAGCCGGTAGCCGTCGATCGTCGTCACGACGCTGGCCGCCTCGCCGGGGACGTTGACGAGGATCGACGTCGTCGAGCCGCCATACATCGCGCCGTAGTAGATGCCGGCGAGCATGATCAGGCCCGCCGTCGGCCCGAGCTTGATCGTGAGCGGCAGCACCAGCGCCATCGCGCCCGCCGGTCCGAGGCCGGGCAGCACGCCGACGATCGTGCCGAGCACGGTGCCGACGAAGCAGGCCAGGAGATTCGCGGGGGTGAGCGCGACGAAGAGATCGCTCACGGCAGCGGGACGCCGAGCCAGCGCGCGAACAGCAGATAGCTCACGCCCGTGATGCCGAGCGCGAGCAGCGCCGGCCGCCACCAGCCGGCCGCGCCTATGAGCCGCGACGCGACGACGACCAGCGCAAAGGACGAGACGACGAAGCCGAGTGCCGGCAGTACGGCCGCGTAGATGACGAGCGCGGCGGCGAGTACCAGCGGCCGCCCGGCGGCGCGACGCGGCGCCGGCTCGATCAGACCGCCCGTCGTGGCAGCGTCCGCGAGCCCGGCTCGATTCGCAGTGATGAACAGCCAGATGGCCACGGCAAGCAGCGCAACTCCGGCGACCAGCGGCACCAGGCCTGGACCCGGCGTGGCGAGCGTGTCCAGAGGATAGCGCCGGCCCGCGAGCAGATAGCCGATCGCCAGGAGGGCGAGGCCGGCCGCGCTCCAGTGATCGCGGCCCACCGCTACTGCTTCCTGAGGCCGATCTGCTCCATCAGGGCGGCGATCTCGCGGTCGTCGCGCGCGATGAACTCGTCGAACTCTTTCGCGCCCCGCATGTCGACGACGGCGCCCATGCGCGAGGCGAAATCCCGGAACTCCGCGCTGTTGGCCGCCTGAGTGAAGGCGCGCTCCAGCCGCGCGATCGCCGCCGCGGGCGTGCCCTTGGGAACGGCGATGCCGCGCCAGAGCGTCATCGTCAAATCGATGCCCGCTTCCTTCAGCGTCGGCACGTCCGGCAGCGACGCCAGCCGCTTATCGCCGCTGACGGCCAGCACGCGCACCTGGCGGCCGGTCACCTGCGCCATGATCTCGGCGGGCAGCTGCACGCTCGCCTCGATCTTGTCGCCGAGCACCGTCGTTACCGCCAGCTCGCGGCCGAAGGGCACGTGGGTGAGCTTGACACCGGCGCGGTTCTCGAGCGCGACGGCGACCAGATGCGTGAAGCTGCCGCGCCCGGAATTGCCGACGCGGACCGCCCCCGGATGCGCCTTCGCGTGGGCGAGCAGCTCGCGCACGTCTTTCCACGGCGCGTCCGTCTTCACGGCGAGCGAGACCGGCTCGCTGGTGAGCGCGGCGACGCCGGCGAACGCGGTGTAATCGAATTTCATGTTGCCGGCGTGGTAGGCGGTGCTGACGCTGTTGCTGTTCCAAACCAGCGCGTGGCCGTCCGCGGGCTGACCCTTCACGTACGTATAGCCAAGCGCGCCGCCCGCGCCGGTGCGATTGACGACGGCCACGGGCTGGCCGAGATCACGCCCGGCCAGCTCGGCGAGCTTGCGCGCCAACAGATCGGCGGCGCTGCCGGCGCCGAACAGCACGGTGAGCTCCAGCGGCTTGTCGGGAAATGCCGACGTCGGCGCCGCCGCGCAGAGGACGACGAGCGCGGCGATACACGCGAGCCATCGCCTCACGGGTTGAGAATGACCTTGAGCGGATCGCCGATCCGTTTTTCCAGCACCTCGAACGCCTCGTGGACGCGGCTGAGCGGGAACTGATGGGTGATCAGCGGCTTCGCGGTCAAACGGCCGGCCGCGAGCAGCGCGAGCGCGCGGCCGACGCTGGTGCCGCCCTCGCCACGTTCGGTGTAGATCGTCACGTTGCGCCGCACCGCGTGGCTGACGTCCGCCGTCACGGGCCCGTGATAGAACGCGACGAGGAGCACCTTGCCGCCGGACTTCACCATCTTGAGCGATTGATCGAACGTCTCGTCGCCGCCCGCGCAGTCGATCACGAGATCGGCGCCCTTGCCGGCAGTCGCGTCCATCACCGCCGCCACGGCATCGTCCTCACGGCTGTTGACGAGGACGTCGGCGCCGAGCTGGCGGCCCATCGCGAGGCGTGAGGCGCGCGTGCCCGTGAGGATCACCCGCGTGGCGCCGAGCGCTTTCACGAGCTGGATCGCCATGAGGCCGATCGGCCCGGGGCCCAGCACCGCCACGGTCTCCCCCGCGAAATATCCGCCGGCATTCTCGAGCCCGAACAGCGGGCTGCCGGAGGTCATCACCACCGTCGCCTCTTCGTACGACACGCCGTCGGGAATTCGATAGAGGGTGTTGACGTGGTTGAGCGCGTACTCCGCGAGCCCGCCGTTGGTCGTGAAGCCGTTCGCCCGGTGCCCGCGCTTCGCGTTGCCGTAGTTGAGACAGGCGGTGTAGAGCCCGCGAATGCAGTTCTCGCAGCGGCGGCAGCCCATGTGCGCCTCGACGACCACCCGGTCGCCGACCTGAAACTCGTCCACGGTCCGGCCCACGGCGACGATGTCTCCCGCGTACTCGTGCCCGAAGATGAACTCGCCGTATGGCGGCATCCGGGGCATGCCGGTGTGGATGATTTTCAGGTCCGTGCCTCAGACGCCGCAGGCGCGCACGCGGACGAGAACGTCCTCGTCACCGACCGCCGGCACCGGGCGCTGCTGCAGCTCGAACCGGTGCGGCGCGACGAGAACGGTCGCCTTCATCGTGCGTGGAATGTCCATGCAGACTCCTTTCCGCGCGTCAGGATACAACGTCCCGTTCCCTCAAACGGGTTCTGTGCGGCCCCAGACCACGGCGAAGACGGTCGCGCCGTGCTGGGTCGTCACGCTGTGAACGCACCCGTTCGGGCGGTAGTTCAGGTTGCCGGTCGCCACGATTCCCGATTCATCGGCATTCGCGCCTTCGAGCAAAAAGATGAGCTCGTCGCCGACGTGACGATGCGGCGGCAGCGTCGCGCCCGGCTCGAAGCGCGCCAGCAGCGCGCGGCGCTCGGTGGCCTTGTCCTCCCAGATCCGCTTCTGACGCACGCCGGGGCGCGCGTCGATCCACGGCAGGTCGCTGAGGATGACGATCTGAGAGCGCACCGAACCACCGGGATCGTCGGTCAACTCGATGTCGCCGGTGAGCACGGCGAGGGCGGTCGCGCCATTCTGCGTCGAGATGTCATGGACGCACCCGTTGGGCCGGTACACGACGTTGCCGGCGGTCACGGTTCCCGCCTCGTCGGTCAGCTCGCCCTCGATGACGAAGATCAGCTCGTCACCGGCGTGCCGGTGCCGAGGCAGCCGGGCTCCCGGCCCGAAGCGGGTCATCTGGGCGCGCCGCTTCGTCGCCGGGTCCTCCCACAGAATCTTGAAGCTGATGCCGGGCCGAAATTCCTCCCAGCCGAGGTCACTGGTCGAGATGATGCGCGAGCGCGGGGTCGTCGTCATCGCGCGGTCCTCCTGAGATGTCGAAAGGCCGGACGTTCGCGGGCCGGCGAGAAGAGTGCAGGGATGCTACGCCCCGTTGGCGGGGAACACAATCCGCATCCGGGTTGACGTCCGGCAGGCGCGCCCGTAGGCTTGGCGCCCTCATGGGCCGCACCGCTCGCGGCGTCGTCGGAGGGTTCGGAGCCCGAAAGGAGACTGCATGATCTACGAGATCCGCACGTACGGTATCGCGCCTGGCAGCCTGGCCGAGGTCGAGAAGCGGTACGGTGAGGCGTACGAGTACCGCAAGAAGTACTCTCCGCTGACGGCCTTCCTGCACACCGAGATCGGGCCGCTCAACGAGATCATCCACATCTGGAGCTACCAGGATCTCGCCGAGCGCGCGCGCATCCGCGCCGAGGCCGCCAAGGATCCGAACTGGCCGCCGAAGATCCAGGAGTTCATCCGCACCATGAGCTCGGAGATCATCAATCCGTTCGACTTCGTCCCGACGCCGCAGCCCGGGCGCATGGGCCCCATCTTCGAGATCCGTTACTACACGCTCAAGGGCGGCACGCTCCCGGCCGTGGCGAAGGGGTGGAGCGAGAAGCTGCCGGATCGCATCAAGCTCTCGCCGGTGGTCTTCGCCGGCGGCGTGGAGCTCGGGCGCGCCAACGGCTTCGTCCACATCTGGGCGTATCAGAGTTTGGATCAGCGCACGCAGGTCCGGGACGAGGCGCGCAAGAAGGGCGTGTGGCCGCCGCCCGGCGGCGGCGATCGGCTGATCACGCAGGAGACGAAGATCTGCCTGCCGTCCTCGTTCTCGCCGCTGCAGTAGCGCAACGCTTGGATTACGTGACCGGCGGCGCCCAACCGGGTCGCCGCCGGTCACCTACGCGACGCGATAGCGCTTCAGCAGTTCCTCGTCGAGCACGATGCCGAAGCCTGGGCCGCTCGACACGGTCATGACGCCGTTCTTGATCGGTGGGCGATTGGCCCACACCGTCTGCCACATCGGATCGCGATCGGGATCGGCGAAGCACTCCACGAAGGTGCCGTGCGGCACCGCGGCGAGCAGGTGTTGTGCGATCTGCGGCTCTTCGTGGTGGGCCATCTGCACGCCGGCGGCGTGACAAAGACCTGCCGCGCGCCGCCAATCGGTCACGCCGCCACCCTCGGACGAGTCGTAGTTCACGAAATCGACCGCGCCGGCATCGAGTAGTCGCCGAATCGCGTGGCTCGTGATCTCGCTCTGACCCGCGGTGATCGGAATGCGCGTGGCGCGCCGTACGCGTGCCATCAGCGCGACGTCGTCGTACCAGTGACACGGCTCCTCGAACCACCGGATGTCGAGCGGCTCGACGAGATGCGCGAAGCGGATCGCGTCCTGTGCGCCCCAGCCACGATTGGCATCGACGGCGAGGACGAAGTCGGGGCCGGCGGCGCGGCGGGCTGCCTCAACGCGCCGCGCGTCGTCCTCGGGCGACAGCCCGCCGACCTTGAACTTGCAGCCGGCCATGCCGGCGCGGCGGTAGGCCTCCATCTCGCGGGCGATGTCGGCGTGCGTTTTGCCCTCCATGTAATAGCCGCCGATCGAGATGATCGGCAGCTCGGCACGGTACCCGCCGAGCAGCTCGCGCACACTCTTGCCGAGAGCTTTGCCGAGGAGATCCCAGATCGCGCAGTCCACGCAGGCGATGGCCTCGAGCAGGATCTTGCGATCACGCTGCGCGTGCGTCAGCGCGAACATGGTCTCCCAGATCCGCTCGCTCTCGAAGATGCTCGCGCCCCGGATGCGCGGCGCGAGCTCGTCGCGAAGGATGCGCGCGATCTCGGCTCCGTGCGCGCGGTTGTCGCCGTTGTAGACCTCGCTGACCAACCCGTCGTGCGTACGCAGGCGCGTAATCACCGTGCTGCGCTTGCGCACGTGATAGGTGCTGCCGCCGAAGTCCTTCTTCAGCGGGATGTCGAGCGCGATGGCCTCGACGGAGTGAATGCGCATCGGGTGCTACTTGGCCAGCCAGCTGTTCCAGAAATACAGCCGCGGCGCCGTGCGGAACTCGCCGCGCAGCTCGCGGCGCGCCACGTCGAGCGTGTTGTAGTCGCCGAGCTTCACCTGGCCCACGTCCTCGTAGTGGATCGCCTGGATCCGCTCGACGAGCGCCCGCCGCTTCTTCACGTCACTCTCCTGCCGCAGCTCGCCGAGCAAGCGCTCCTTCTCCTCATTGCACCACCAGCCCTGGAACGAGCAACGGAACGCGACGTGCAGCGCGGGGTCGGGGTTCAGGGGATAGCCGGTCACGTAGACCTCCCACAGCTCCGGCTTCTGCACGCGCTGATTCAACGTCGCCCAGTCGACCACCTGGAGATCGATGACGAAACCGAGCGCCTCGAGTTGCTGCTTGGCGACCAGCGACGACTTGTACATGAACTCGTATTCACGCGTGCTGATCCACCGCAC
>Ga0066683_10000651_pt1 | contig 11836 bp, 16 predicted proteins | sample GraSoiAngelo_132_FD_62296 | JGI IMG/M metagenome (GOLD analysis project Ga0066683, IMG submission 62296) | Grasslands soil microbial communities from the Angelo Coastal Reserve, California, USA - 14_0929_02_40cm | ecosystem: Environmental > Terrestrial > Soil > Grasslands | place: USA... | reverse complement strand
CCGACCGTCGCGGCCTCCGTGTTCGCGAACGCCCGGGTCCACCGGGTCGTGCGGGACCAGCTGCGGGCCCTCCTGCCCTCCGCGCCCCTCGGCCGCGGGGACGAGGGCGCCTGGGTCGCGCCGATCGACGACGACGCCGCCCTCGCGATCTGCGCCGAGGCGTGCCGGACCGTCTCCCACGAGGTCGGGTTCGACGTGTCTCCCGCACTCGACCTCGCGGCGTCCGAGTTCTTCCGGGACGGGAAGTACCGGTACCGCGACCGGGCGCTGACCCCGGACGATCAAGTGGACTACGTCGCGGGCCTCGTGGACAAGTACGGGCTGTTCTCCGTCGAGGACCCCCTGGACGAGGACGACTTCGCCCGCTACGCCCGCCTCACGGAACTCGTCGGCTCGCATTGCCGCGTGATCGGGGACGACGTGTTCGCCACGGACATCGCGCGGCTCCGGAAGGGCATCGAGGTCCGCGCGGGCAACGCTATCCTTATTAAGCCGAACCAGATTGGCACGCTGTCCGGCGCGAAGGCCGCGGTCGATCTGGCGCACCGTCACGGGTACGCGACGGTGATGTCCCATCGGAGCGGGGAGACGACGGACGAGACCATCGCGCACCTCGCGGTGGCCTTCGGTTGCCTCGCGATCAAGACCGGCGCCGTGGGCGGGGAGCGGATCGCGAAGCTCAACGAGCTCATCCGGATCGAGGAGGAGCTCGTCGGGAGTTAGCATGCAGGAAGAGGAACGGATCGGCGCGGAAGGGCTTCTCGTCCCCGAGGACACGTACCTCACGAGCGGCGTCCACATCGGGACCCAGCAGAAGTCCGCCGACATGATGCCGTTCATCTACAAGGTCCGGAGCGACGGCCTGTACGTTCTGGACATCAAGAAGACGGACACCCGGCTCCGGCTCGCGTCGAAGTTCCTCGCCCGGTTCCCCCCGGAGAAGGTGCTCGTCGTCGCCGCCCGGCAGTACGGCCAGAAGCCCGCCCGGCTGCTCGGGAAGGCGTGCGGGTTCCTCGTGTTCGCGGGGCGGTTCGTCCCAGGGACCCTCACGAACCCGCAGGTCGAGGAGTACGTGGAGCCGGAGGTGCTCCTCGTCACGGACCCCGCCGCGGACCAGCAGGCCCTCCGGGAGGGCCTGAACATCGGGATCCCCGTCGTGGGCCTGTGCGACGCGAACAACGAGACCCGGGACGTGGACCTCGTCGTCCCCACGAACAACAAGGGGCGGCGGGCCCTCGCCACGGTGTACTGGCTTCTCACGCGCGAGGTGCTCAAGGAGCGGGGCCAGATCAAGTCCGACGAAGAGTTTACCCAGACGATCGACGATTACGAGGCGTCCCTGTAGGAGCGCGCGATGCGGTACCCGGCGGTTGCCGGACAGTTCTACGAACGGGATGCGGGGGCGCTGCGGAAGCAGATCGACGGATGCTACCGCCACGCGATCGGGCCGGGCCGGAAGCCCGCGGTGGCTCGGGACGGCGCGCGCACGCTGAAGGCCCTCGTCGTGCCCCACGCGGGATACGTGTACTCGGGCCCCGTCGCCGCCCACGCGTACGCGGCCCTCGCAGAGGACGGGCTCCCCGAGACGTTCGTGGTCCTCGGACCGAACCACACGGGCCTGGGCGCCGCGGTCGCCCTCGGGACCCACGACTGGGAGACGCCGCTCGGCGTGGCGACGTACGATACGGACCTGGGCGCATCCCTCTTGAAGGAGCCCTTGACAGACGACATCATCGCGCACCGGCACGAGCACAGCATCGAGGTCCAGCTCCCGTTCCTGCAGGACCTCTCGCGGGAGGTGCGGTTCGTGCCGATCTGCATGGGGCTGCAGGAGCTGCCGATGGCGGTTGAGGTCGGCGAGGTCCTCCGCGGCGCGCTCCGGGGCCGTGACGCCGTCGTGCTCGCGTCCACGGACTTCTCCCATTACATCCCCAAGGCCGAGGCCGCCCGAAGGGACCGCATGGCGATCGACAAGATCCTGGCATCCGACGTGAAGGGGTTCTACCGGACAATCAAGGAGCAGGACGTCTCCATGTGCGGGTTCGGCCCGGTGATGGCGATGATGACCGCGATCGGTCCCGCGAAACCCGAGTTGCTGAAGTACGCGTCCTCCGGCGACGTCGCGCCGATGGACGACGTGGTCGGGTACGGAGCGATTGCGATGCGGCGCTGAGTCTCGGTCAATTCGTTTTCCACTTGAAGGAGACGGACCGCTGATTCTCATGGGGAATAATCGCGGGGATATTTTCATGCCCGCACCTCGAATTGAACACGCCCACTGCATGCCTGTCGTGTCGATGTCTGAACTCAGGGCCGCCCTGCGCCTCACCGTCGGCCGCCGCGGGATGACGGAGGAGGACATCGTGGCCCTCGCGGACTACCTCATCTCGTTCTTCGGTTTCGACTCGGAGGTGATCGACAACCGCCTCGACATGGACGACCGCGACGTGTTCTACATGCTCGAGGAGGCGGGCCTCCTGGGGACGCGCCAGGAGGAGATCCACATCAAGAAAGGGAAGCTGTGGCGCATCCACTACTGGATCCTGCGCACGAACCGGATCAAGAAGCTCGCGATGGGCACCGTACCGAAGGAAGAAGCCGGGGTCTTCGCGTACGACGATCTCCCCGCCGAGGTCTGGGACCGACCGCCGATTCCGAAGTGACCCTTCCCACGGACCGACCTCCTCTTTGCGAACGACCGGAATAGGTCTTTATAGGCCCCGCTTCTGTGTGAGCCGGGAATGGCGACCCTCCTCGACTTCTTCCTATTCCTCGGGGTCCTCGCTCTCTGGACGGTCGCCCTGCAGCTGCTGGAGCGGGGCGGGTACCTCGCGAAGTGGAACCTCGTGCCCGTCGGGTTCTTCCTGATGGTGAAGACCCGCCGCGGGCGGGACTTCATCGACCGCGCCTCCCGGTTCCGCCGGGCGTGGACCATGTTCGGCGACCTCAGCATCGTCCTCGTCGCCCTCACGATGGTCGGGATCACGGCCCTCCTCGTGTGGGAGGCGATCCTCGTCCAGAACATCCCCCCGGACCGCGCGCCGAGCCCGGAGATGCTGCTCGGGATCCCGGGGATCAACCCGATCATCCCCCTGGGGTACGGGATCTTCGCCCTCGCGATCGCGGTCGGGATCCACGAGTTCATGCACGGGATCCTCGCGAGGGTCGCGAAGGTGAAGATCGAGAGCCTCGGCCTCCTCTTCGCGATCCTCCCGATCGGGGCGTTCGTGGAGCCCTCGGAGCCCGAGATGAAGGCGCTCCCGCGGCGGGAGCGAGCCCGCATCTACTCCGTGGGCGCGGGGATCAACCTCCTCCTCGCGGTCCTATTCGGGGTCCTGTTCAGCACGATGATGCTGTACGGCGTCGAGCCCGTCGCGCCCGGCATCGGGATCGTCGACTTCACGTCTCCCACCGCACCCGCGCTCGCGTCCTCGTGGCCCGAGGCGATGAAGGCGGGGAGCGTGATCACGGCCCTGAACGACACGCCCACACCGACGTTGTCCGCCCTCCAGGCCGCGCGGTCGCGCACGGTCCCGGGGCAGAACGTCAGCGTGGACGCGTGGGTGGACGGCGGTGCGCGCCGGTACTGGGTCATCCTCGGCGACGATGGGACGGGCACGCCGATCCTCGGGATCCGGACCGTGGAGACGACGACCGGGTTCTACCATCCGTTCACGGACGCGGGCCGGTACGGCGGCGTCCCGGGGTCCATGCTCCTGTTCATCTCCCTCCCGTTCACGGGGTACGTCCCGCTCCAGTCCCCGTCGACGGAGTTCTACCGGCTCACGGGCCCGTGGGCCGCGGTCCCCGCCCCCGCGTTCTACCTGATCGCGAACACGCTCTACTGGCTCTTCTGGCTGAACCTCATGCTCGGGGCGACGAACGCGCTCCCCGCGGTCCCCCTCGACGGTGGGTTCGTGTTCAAGGACGGCGTGGAGGCGATTCTTGCCCGGCTCCGGAAGGGGCAGCCCGCGGAGAAGCGGGACCGCGTCGTGCGGGCGGTGAGCTACGCGTTCGCGCTCCTGATCCTCGCGCTCATCGTGTGGCAATTCGTCGGCCCCCGGCTCCGGTTCTAGCGCGAGAAGGGACGTACCGCGGCCCTGGGTCAAGCCGCAAGGAGCCCGAGGAACCCGCTCACGATCGCGAGGACGGAGAGGATCCCGCCGACCCCACCGGGGACGAACAGGGTCACGAGCCCCAGGACGAGGTTGATGAGCGCCCCCGTGCGGGTCCGGCCCCAGCTGAACCAGCTCGCCCGCCCTCGGTAGATGAGATAGCTCCCGTAGAGGATGCCGAACCCGAGGACGATCCCGATGACATTGAGGGCCCCTTGCCCCGCGGCGGCGGCCAGGATTAGGACGCCCGCGACGAGGCCCAGGATCGCGGCGAGGAAGGCGAGGAGCCGCTTCTCGGACATGGGAGAGACCGGCGAGCCCATCCTATTTCAAGCTTCATGGACATCCGTCGAACGCGGCGGGCGGGGTAGAAAAGGCTAGTGGGTGACGACCTCGAACCCGCCCTCGTCGAAGATCAAAGGGTAGTACCCGCGGCGGTGCGCGGTCTTCCGCATCTTCACGACGCTGACGAAGAGGTTTACCTGCCGGTCCTCCCGCCGCAGGTCGAGGTGCAGGATCCCGTCGGAGAGGAAGTCCTCCCCGTTCGTGCAGAACTTGTCGGAATCCTGCTCCATCTCCGCGATCAGGACCGTCGTGATCTCGAGCTCCCGGAGCCACTCGAAGAACCGGAACAGGTCGTCCCGCGGGTCCTCGAACTTCGCCATCACCTCGAGGACGGGGAGGGAGTCGATGACGAGGAGGGAGATGTCCATCGTCTTGTCGAGGTTGTCCACGTACATCTTGAAGACCTCGAGCCACGACTTGTTCGCGAGCTGCTTGAGCTTCTTCCGGATCAGGCCGAGGTCGAGGACGCTGAGCTTCGATTCGAGCCCCTTGATGTCCATCCCGAGGCCGGCCATGTTCTCCAGCAGGCTGTCCCGGGACTGCTCGAGGGTCACGTACACGCACCCGAGCCCGTCGCTCTTCGCGTTGTGGTAGACCATGCTGAACGCGACGGACGACTTCATCGTGCCCGGCTTCCCCGCGAGCAGGACCACGTGGGCCTTCGGCACGCCCCCCTGGAGCTGCTCGTCGAGGCCGCGGATGTACGTGCGGATGCGGGGGGCCGGCATGGGTCACCTGGCGCGGTCGCATCGGGAAGGATGGAGATAAAGATTCTCGCACGGTTCTCCGGAGGAGGACCGAGGCCCTAGGTCGCGCGGGCCTCCGCGCCAACGATGCCGAGGATGCCGCCGATGATGATCAGGACCTCGGCGAGGCCGAAGGAGATCAGGAAGAGCGCGACGACGCCGATCACGATCGTGAGCAGCCCGCCCGTGCTCATCCTCCCCTTGTAGATGAACAGTCCCCCGAGGATCGCCGCGATCCCGAGGATGACCTCGACGGCCTTGCGGGCGAGGAACTCCAGGTCGACGTTCGCGTTGCGGGCGATGTTCGCGGCCCCGGCGAGGATCAGGATGCCGCCGATGAGGGCGAGAAGGAACCCGATGATCGCGAGGACGCGCTTCTCCGTCACGGGGCGCGCGTACGCCCCCGCCGTTATTTCACCCTTTCCCGCCTGTTATCCCTTCTCGAGGCCGGCGAGCGCGAAGATCCCTCCGGGCAGCCCGTGGTACGCGTCCCGCCCGCGGTACATCCGGAGCGTCCGGAACGCGGTCTCGAGGCGGAGCTCCACCGCCATGCGCGCGTGGTGCTCGTTGGGCCCCGGGCATGTGAGGCCGAGCTGCGCGGGCCCGAGGCGGGCGAGGAGGGCGTGCAGGAGGTCCCCCGCGACCTCGGGCATCGTCGGGTTCGCGACCCACGGGCCGACCTCCGCGGAACCCCCGTCCGCGTTCGCCACGATGTACCCCCGGACGCCTCCCTCATCCCTCGCGACGAGGAACGTCCGCGGGAACTCCGCGAGGAGCCGCGCCAGGAGCCGGTCCCGCCGCGCACCGAAGTAGAAGGAGTCGAAATGGGCGATCGTGGGCAGGTCGTCCGGGGTCGCGGGCCGGGCGGACCCAAGGGCCCCGCCCGCGGCGACCTTCCCGTGGTACCGCACGTTCTCGTACTCCCCGCGGAACCCGAGGGTCTCGTAGAACGGCACGACGTGGAGGTATGCGTTCAGGCGCGCGGTCTCCACACCGCTCCGGTCGAGATAGTCCAGGGTCGCCGTCATCAACGCCTCCCCGACGTGCTTCCCCCGCGCGTCCGGGTGGACGATGACGGCGCCGATGAACGCGAGCTTGTCGTACGTGGTCGAGCACGTGATCCCGACCCGCTTCCCCGCGAGGCGGGCGACGAAGCATCCAAGCGGCTCGAGGGCGAGCAGCCGCTCGAGGTCCGCCCGGGTGTACCCCCAGTTCTCGAGGTCCGTGAGGCGGACGGCCCAGGTCACGTCCCGCTTCGTGAGGACTCGGACATCCGCGCCCGCCACAGTTCCACCCTCCGCTGGAGCTCCTCGACCTCGTCGCAGTCGTGATAGCCGTACGTCACGTACCGCTTTTCCTTCCGCGCATGCTTGTACATGCACGGCCCGTACTCGTCATCCTCCTGGCCGTACCACTTGTCGCAGTCCTTGCACTGGTGGCGGGCGGGCAGCCGCCTCTGCAGTTCCTCCGAGTTTACATCCCCCAAAAACGATCCGTCCTCCTCTTGATCTCCGCGATCTGGTCGAGGGTCTCCTTCTCGTCCGGGTTCAGCGGCTGGTCCCGCAGGGCCCGCGCGGCCTCCTCGGGGAGGTCCACGAACAGGACGTCGCCGCCCTCGACCTGGCGACCGACGGTGACGCCCTCCACCGCAATCGCGACCTCCTTCCCCGCCACGGCCTCCGTGACGACCTCCTCCCCGCTCCGGATCGACCGCACCCGCCCGAGCGGCTTCCCGTCGTCCCGCATCAGCGGGAGGCCTGGCCGCAGCCGGCCCGCGAGCACGCGGACGCCGAAGATCGCGGGCTTGCTCGCGCGGAACACGAACTCCGGGAGGAAGAGGACCTTCGCGGGGTACGGCCGCTGGAGCCGGCGCGCGGCGTCGAGCTCCTGCTCCCGCGTCTCCACCCAAGCTTGGTACGCCTGGAGGAGCCCGTAGATCACGTCCCCTTCCAGGACCTTCACGTCGTCGTGCTTGAGGAGCTCGTCCTTCGCGTCCTCGAGAACCGGCACGTTGAACGCGAGGATCACGCGATGGAGGGGCTCGCCCACGGTCGCGGCATCGACGACGTCCCTTCGGGAGACCGGTCCGACGCGGGCGAACTTGATCGGGGTCCCCGACGCCTTGCACTCGTGCGCGATCGCCTCCAGGGAGCCGAGGGCGTCCGCCTTCACGAGGATCCCCTCGTCCGAGGTCTCGACCTTCGGGACCGTCTCCGACGCCACGGCCGCGACCACGGTCTTGAGCGTCCGGGCCTTCGCCTCCCGGAGGGGCGCGCCCGCCAATGCGCCCTCCACCCCGCTCGCGGCGATCTTCACGCCCGCCGCCGCGGTCACCCGTTCGACGGAGTCGAACCGGTCCTGCGGGTCCCGGATCTCGTCGAGGGGCCGCGGCCGGAGGACCGCCTTCACCTTCGTGACGATCGGCGCACCGGCGGAGCCGAGGACGATCGTGTCCCCCCGGTTCAGGACCCCCTTGTAGATGATCGCGTCCAGCGTCGGGCCGAGCCCCTTCTCTTCCTTCACCTCGAGGATCGTGCCCTCCGCGGGTCCTTCCGGGACCTTCAGGTCCGCCTCCAGGAACCTCTGGGCGAGGCCGATGAGCATGAGCAGGAGCTCCGGGATCCCGACGCCGTGCTTCGCGCTCGTGGGCACCATCGCGACCGTCGTCGCGAAGTCCTGGATCTTGTCGTACCGCTCCGCGCTGAACCCGTGCTCGAAGAACTTGCCGACGACGGCGTACATCCGGCGGTCGAGCTCCTCCCGCACGGCCTCGTTCTGCTCCTGGATCGCGGCGGCGAAGGGCACGCGTTCCACCTTTCGCCAGCCGGGCACCATGTCCACCTTGTTCGCGGCGACGAGGAACGGGGTCTTGTACCGCTTCAGGATGTTGATCGACTCGATCGTCTGGGGGCGGAACCCCTCGTTCACGTCGACGACGAGGACGGCGAGGTCCGCGAGGGCCCCGCCCCGGGCGCGCAGGGTCGTGAACGCGACGTGGCCCGGGGTGTCGATGAACAGCAGGCCCGGGATCTTGAACGACTTGCCCTTGACGAGGTCCCCGCAGATCGCGAGGATCGCGTCGAGCGGCACCTCGGTGGCCCCGATGTGCTGCGTGATCCCGCCCGCCTCGCGCGCGACGACGCTCGTCCCGCGGATCTGATCGAGCAGGGAGGACTTGCCGTGGTCCACGTGTCCGAGGACGGAGACGATGGGCTGGCGGGTGTAGGTTCCCATGGGTCGGCGTTCGTAGACGCCGTAGCGTATTAGAAGTTGCGGCGGAAGAGGCGTGGCCTTCCGGAAGCGTTATTTACATGCACGCACATACACAGGTGCATGGGAACAAAGACGATCTCCCTTGAGGACTCGGCCTATGAGAGGCTCCGGGCGGCAAAGCGCGCGGGGGAGAGCTTCTCGGATGTCGTCCGGCGGGTCCTGGCGAGCCGCGAGCCATCCTTCTCCGACTTTGAGGGCCTTCTTGACCGGCGGGGGGCGAAGGCGCTCGCAGACGCGATTGCAAGGATGCGGGACCAGGACATCCAGGCGCAGAAGTCGCGGATGAGCGGACGGCGGTAATCCCCGTGGGCGTTATGGTGGACTCCACCTTCGTCATCGACGTCCTCCGCTCGGATCCGGCGGCCCTCCAGAAGTCTCGGGACCTCGACGCCCGGCCGGATGCCAAGGTCCTCTCCACACCGGTGGTGTACGAGATCACCGCCGGCCTTCTCTACACCCGTTCTCGATCGGAGGCCACAGCGTTCCGGGCGCTGGCTTCCCGATTCGTGATCCTACCGTTTGATGAACCCGCTGCCGCGAGGGCGGCGGAGGTCCGCGCGGAGCTCATGCGCCTGGGTCGGGCGAAATCTCACGTCGACGTGATGATTGCGGGAGTGGCCTCAGCGGGCGGACACGTCCTGATCACCCGCGATAGCGATTTTCGGGACATCGCGAACGTCGTAGGGCTTGCGGTCGAGGCGTATTGATCAGGCACCGAGGAAGTCCCCCGTCGGACGGACGTCCCCGCGCCGAGCCTCGATGCTCACTCGTACAGCCACGCCTCGTCGATGCGGGTGTACTCAAGGAGCTCTTCGGGTTTGAAGAATAGGTCGATCTCCCGCCTCGCGCTCGTGGTGGAGTCCGACCCGTGGATCAAGTTCCTCCCGATCTGGAGGCCGAAGTCCCCGCGGATTGTGCCGGGCTCCGCCTCCGCGGAATTCGTCTTCCCCATCATCCTCCGGACGACGGCGACCGCCCCGTCCCCCTCGAGGACGATGGCGACGACGGGGCTCGACGTCACGTATTTCACAAGGCCCTCGAAGAAGGGCTTGCCCTTGTGCTCCGCGTAGTACGTCTCCGCGAGCCCCTTCGAGACCCGCATCGCCTTCATGCCGACGAGCTTCAACCCGCGGCGCTCGAACCGGTGCACGATCGTGCCCACGAGCCCGCGGTGCACCGCGTCCGGCTTCAGGAGGACGAACGTCCGCTCGCGCGGCACGGGCTCACGCCCCCTTCTTCGGCTTCTTCGCGGGCTTCGCCTCGACCTTCGGGGCCTCCTCCTCGCCCCCGCCCCGGCGGCCCTTCACCTTCTTCGACTCCTCGTCGAGCCACCGCTTGAGGGTGTTCCGCCCCTGCGGGGTCTCGAGGAAGCTCATGAATTCCTGCGGCTCGATCTTCTCGACGTGTTTCGCTCCGTGCTTCTTCCGGTACCAAGGGGTGATCTGGATCCTGAGGGCGTCCGAGCCCGCGAAGCGCGCGAAGTGGGCCTCGGCCTGCGGCCGGGCGAGGTCGGGGCCGAGGCGATGGTCGATCAGGTCCACGACGTCCGCGGGGATCGCCTTGCCCTTCGGGGGTTCGACGTCCAGGAGGGCGCCTCCCGCCTCCGGCTCGGCGGCCGCGGGGACCCCCGCGGGTCCTTCCTCGACGAGCCCTCGCGCCCGCCGGAACTGCTTCGTCCACCGGGTCCACCGGGGCTGGCGCCCGAGGTGCAGGAGGTTCCGCTCGCACTTGCCCGAGCAGAAGAAGTGGATCGTGCCGTCGCGGCGGATGTACATCTTCCCGGTCCCGGGCTCGATGTCGTTCCCGCAGAACGCGCAGGTCCGGGTGATGGGCACGAGATGATCACCTCACGCTGAGCTTCCGGGCCTCGCGGGCGGTCTCCCGCAGGGTGAGCACGTCGCCGATCGCGATCGCGCCCTTCACGTTCCGGGTGATGATCCGCCCCTTGTCCGGCCCCGTCCGGACCCGGACCTTCACCTGGGTCGCCTCGCCGGTCATGCCGGTGCGGCCGACGATCTCGACGACCTCCGCCTCGAAGCCTTCCTCTTCCGCCATCGCCGCTCAACCTTATTTCTTCAGGGCCCGCAGCTTGTTCGCGAGGTCGTCCATCATCGGCTTCGCCTTCCCCGCGTCGACTACGGCGATGCTCGCGGTGGCCTTCCCGAGGCCGCACGCGACCCCCAGCTCCTGCTTCGAAGGCACGTACCCGTACGCCACGCCCTTCTCCTCGCACAGGAGCGGCATGTGGGCGAGGATCTCCTCCGGCTGGACGTCCTCCGCCATCACGACGAACTGGGCCTCGCCCCGCTCGACGAGTTTCGTGACCTCGTTGGTCCCCTTCCGGATCTTGCCGCTCTCCTTCGCGACCTCGACGACCTGGTAGATCTTGTCCGTCAGGTCCTTCGGGACCTCGAACCGCACGTAGATGGCCTTCGCCATTGGAGACCTCCTTCAGTTCTTCCGAACCTCATCATTCATCGGCTCTCCGAGAAGAGCGGCGAGCGAGAACTCTGGGGCTATTAAAGGCTTTGCGGGCACGTCCCGCCCTCCGGGAATCCGGGCCTCGTTCGGCGCAGCGAGAGGGGCTCGCGTTCGCGCATTTTTCGTCCGTCCTCGCTCGCAGCGACGGGGGAGAATGCAGCTCGAACGTCGGTCAACTCCCCTCCGACCCGCATGTGGTGGGCGGCATGTCCGCCTGAGCATTCTCCAGGGGGCCTAGCGAGTCTTCCGTCGCCGCCGAACCTGGGTTCGCCGTCCCGGGGCGATCGGCTCCCAGAACTCCCGCCGCGTGTCGCGGACGGTCGGGCGGAATTCGCGCGCGACCCGCAGGTGTCGGAGGTCGATATCCGCGATCACGACGTCCTCCTCGAAGTCGTTGGCCCGCCCGAGATCCTCCCCCCGGGGGCCAATCGCCTGGGTCCCTCCCTGGAACACCATGTTCAGTTCCGTGCCCACGAGGTTCGCGTACAGGACGAAGACCGTGTCCTCGATCGCCCGCGCGGGGAGGATGCGGTCGAAGAAGGCCTTGCTCGTCGCGGGGGCGGCGCTGATCACGACGAGCGCGTCCGCGCCTTGGAGCGCGTAGGCCTTCGCCAGTTCCGGAAAGAACGCGTCGTAGCAGATCAGGAGCCCGAGTCTCCCGAGCTTCGTGTCCGCGAGGACGAGATCGGACCCGCGGCCGAAGTACAGGCCCTCCTCGAATGCTCCGAAGTTCGCGGGGTGGATCTTGCGGTACCGCTCGACCCCGCCGTCAGGAGCGACGAGGACGCTCGTGTTGAACAGATGGCGGCCTTTCGCGTCCCGCTCCGGCATCCCCAGGACGATGTGGGCCCCATGCTCCGAGGCGATCGTCGCGAT
>Ga0066683_10000650_pt1 | contig 11839 bp, 10 predicted proteins | sample GraSoiAngelo_132_FD_62296 | JGI IMG/M metagenome (GOLD analysis project Ga0066683, IMG submission 62296) | Grasslands soil microbial communities from the Angelo Coastal Reserve, California, USA - 14_0929_02_40cm | ecosystem: Environmental > Terrestrial > Soil > Grasslands | place: USA... | reverse complement strand
GCCTCCAGGAACGGCAGGCTCTCGATGTCGCCCACCGTGCCCCCGATCTCGACGATGACGACGTCCGCAGACCCCCCGCCGGCCAACTTGCGCACCGAGGACTTGATCTCGTCGGTGATGTGGGGGATCACCTGCACGGTCCGGCCGAGGTAGTCGCCGCGGCGCTCCTTCGCGATCACCGACCCGTAGATCTTGCCGGTGGTGATGTTGGAGTCGCGGGACGTCACGCAGTGCGTGAAGCGCTCGTAGTGGCCGAGGTCGAGGTCGGTCTCCGCGCCGTCGTCGGTGACGTAGACCTCGCCGTGCTGGTAGGGGCTCATGGTCCCGGGGTCCACGTTGATGTAGGGGTCGCACTTCATGATCGCGACCTCGTAACCGTGTCCCTCCAGGAGGCACCCGATGGAGGCCGAGGCCAGCCCTTTGCCGAGCGACGAGACGACCCCGCCCGTTACGAAGATGTACTTGGTTGCCACTCTGCTCCTTCGCCGTGGCGACGGCCGGGACGCGGCGCCGGGATGACCACGAGCGGTGGGTGGGTCGTCGAGAGGAGAAGCCGCCGCCGGGGAATCACACCGATGCGGGCGGGAGTCGGACCGATGGCCAATTCGCTATGGGCCCTCGTGTACGTCGCATGGTAGCGGGCCCTGCCCCTCCAAGTCAACCGCTTCCGCGGCCCTCGTCCCGCGGCTCGCGTCGTGTGCGAGCGGCTAGATCCGCTACGGCCGGCGAGCCAACAGCGCGCGGACACGCTCCAGGTCCGCGGCCGTGTCCACGGCCACGCCCCCCGGCCCGTCGACGGCGATCACGCGGATGCACATGCCGTGATGGAGCGCCCGGAGCTGCTCGAGCCCCTCGGCCTGCTCCAGCGGCGAGGGAGGCAGCGCGGCGAAGCGCAGGAGCGCCGCGCGCCGGTAGGCGTAGAGGCCGACGTGCTTGCGGGCGAGGCCTTTCGCCACCGCCGCTCGCGCCGCCTCCGGGAGGTCGCCGCCCGGTGTCCGCACGTGGGGGATCGGGCTGCGGGAGAAATACAGCGCGTCGCCCCGGGCGTCGGTCACGACCTTCACGACCGAGGGTGACAGCATCTCCTCGAACGCGGTGAGGGGCAGCGACAGCGTCGCCATGGGAAGCTCGGGCTGCTCGACGAGGGGCGCCGCCGCCGCGTCGATCCCCGCCGGATCGAGCATGGGCTCGTCGCCCTGCACGTTCACCACGATGTCGGCGTCGGTCGCCCTCACCGCCTCCGCCAGCCGGTCGGTGCCGGTGGCGTGGGCCGACGAGGTGAGCACGACCTCGCCCCCGAAGCGCCGGACGGCGGCCGCGATCCGCTCGTCGTCGGTCGCCACCAGCACGCGGTCGGGCAGGGAAGCGGCCCGGGCCCGCTCGTAGACGCGCTCGATCATCGTCTTGCCGTGGATGTCGGCCAGCGGCTTGCCGGGGAGGCGGGTCGACCCGAAGCGGGCGGGGATGATCGCGACGATGGCCAATCGCTCGGGCCCTCGAAGAGGGGCCATCGTAGCGGCCGCCTCCGACGGCGTCAACCACGGTTTGACCCCTCCGGGCGCCGTGGCGTACCCTCTGCATGCTCGTGGCCGCTCCGACACCCAAGGCGGCGATGACCGAATCCGCGACCACCTCCTCCGATTCGGCCGCCCCCACACGCAGAGCCGAGATGTGGCGCCTGGGCGGTCTCGCCCTGGCATTTTTCGCCATCCTCGGCTACGACGCCGCCGGCCGGCGTTTCTACCGGGGTTACGCGATCCCTCAGGGCTACGGGATGGACCACCTCCTGCCGGAGGAGCTGGCCCAGATCGCCCTGTTCGTCGCTTTCGGCAGCCTGGCCATGATCGGTCTCGTGGTGGCGCTGGCGCGCAGCGCTCCCGCGGCGGCGGCGGTCGGCCTCTTCCGGCGAGCGGCCCGGCGAGTGAATGCGCTGGCGGCGGCCACGGCCGTCTGGCTCTTCATCGCGAGCTGGGTCGTGAGTCGATTCGTTCTCGGCCACGCCGCCATCAGTGACGACGAGCACGTCTACCGCTTCATCGCCCAGACGCTTCGCACCGGCTCGCTGACCGCGCCATCGCCCGGAGCCGACCTGCCCTTCTTCCAGGAGCAGTTCGTGGTCCTCACCGAGAGCGTGCGCTACGGGAAGTATCCGCTCGGCCATCCGCTCCTGCTGGCCCTCGGACAGGCCGTGGGGGCCGAGACCCTCGTCGTGCCCCTGCTGACGGCGCTCCTCGCCGTGGCCCTCCTCCACCTCGGCCGGACGCTGTTCGGGGCGGAGGTGGCGGCGCTGGCTTTGCTCTTGATGGCCGTGTCTCCCCAGGTCGTGCTCACGGGCGGGACGCTGCTCTCCCAGCCGGGGTCCGCGGCATGCCTGGCCTTCGGCCTCGCCGCCCTCTTCGCCGGCGGCCCTCACCGCCGGTGGTGGCTCGCGCTCTCGGGAGCTTTCTTCGGTTACGGCGTGCTGATCCGCCCCCTGCCGGGCGCGCTGTTCGTCCCCGTGGCTTTGCTCTACCTGGCCACGCAGCGGGCGCCCGAGGGAGCTCGGCGAGGCCGCATGATGGGGGGTGTCGCGTTCCTCGCGCCCCTCGTGCTCTTCGCGGCCGTCTTCCTCGGAGTGAACCGGCTGCAGGCGGGGGCCGCCCTCACCACGGGTTATCAGGCCTTCCACGGCACGGGGGAGGGAGCGCCCGGCCTGCTCCGCGCCGTGGGCGGAGATCTGGCGAGCACGGCGCTCTCGGTCGTCGGCTCGATCCTCCGCCTGAACGTGTGGCTGCTCGGCTGGCCCTTCTCGCTCGCCTTCTGCCTCGTCCCCTTTCGGGACCCGCGGATCCGTGTCTTGTGGGGTATGGTCGCCGCCGAGGGAGCGTATCGTCTGGCATCCCCCAAGGTGGGAATCGGCGGCGTCGGGCCGCTCTACCTGTTCGAGGTGGTCCCCATCCTGCTCCTCCTTTCGGGCGCCGGCCTCGCGTGGGTGGCGCGAGGCGGCCTCAGGGTGTCGGGGCCGGCGCTGGGCCCGAACAGCCTCGCGGCCGTCGTCCTCGCCGGCGTCGTGACGAGCGCGGCCATGTTCGTCCCCTCGCGCCTTGCGGACCTGCGGCGGATGGCGGGCGCCCAGCTCCTCCTACCCCGGATGCTCGCCGAGCGCGGGGTCACGAACGCGCTCGTCTTCCACGACGGCATCGTGCCTCCGTGGACGGGGCTGAGCTGGGCGTACTATCCCCCTTGCAACCCGCCCGCGCTTCGCGAAGGCGAGGGCGACGACGGTATCCTCTACCTGCGGCTATGGAACCAGCCGGCGGCGGGCTACGAGCTGTGGCACCGCCGCTTCCCCGGGCGCTCGGCGTGGTGGTTCGGCTATCGCGACGGGCGGCCCGCGCTCGTCGACTTCGAGAGCTACGTGCGGAGCCCCCCCGCGCGGCCCGGGCCGGTCCGGCCGTGACCGGCGACAAGCCCCTCGAGCGGGGCGTCCTTCTCCAGGACGTCTCCGTGCTGATGCTGTCGCTCCTCCTCGCCCACTTGCTCCGGGAGCCGCTGGCGAGCCTGACCCCCGTCCTGAAGCCGGCCGTACCCCCGTCGCAGTACGTCCACCTGCTGCTCGTCTTCCTGCCCACGTGGGCGCTGGTCGCGGAGCGGATGGACCTGCACCGCGTCCGCACGCTCACGGGTCCTCTCGTCGAGCTGCTGCGTGCGCTGCTGTGGACGCAGGCCTGGGGCACGCTCGTCCTGGCCCTCATCCTGGTCGCCGCCCAGGTCAACCTGAACCGCTCGCTCATCGCGTTGTTTCTCGCCGTCTCCACGCTGCTGCTCACCGTGGCCAAGCTCCTCCAGCGTAGCTGGGCCTTCCGGACCGAAGGCGAGGCCCTGGCCCTGGTGCTGGGGGCGGGACCGCAGGAAGCGGAATCGATCGGTCGTTGGCGCGGTCGCCGCGTGGAGCGGCTCGACAGCACCGATCCCGAGGTCCTGCGGCGACGCCTTCAGGCGGGCGGCGTGGACGAGGTGTTGCTGCCTCCGCGGGAAAGAGACGCGCTGCGGGGACTCGTGGAGGCGTGCGCCGAGGTCGGCGCGACGGCGCTGGTGGCGGTCGAGCGGCTCGACGTGGAGCTGCCCCCGCCCCGAGCGGAGGCCGTGGGCCCGACGCTGTACCTGACCTATCGCACGCACGAGCCGGATCTGCCGTCGCGGTTCATCAAGGCGGTCCTGGACCGCACCGTGGGCCTCGCGATGCTCCTCATGACGTTCCCGGTGATGCTCGCCATCGCCCTGGCCGTGAAGCTCGGCTCGCGCGGCCCGGTCCTGTTCGTTCAGGAGCGGGGCGGCCTGCACGGCCGGCCCTTCCGGATGCTGAAGTTCCGCACGATGCGGCACGGGGCGGAGGCGGAGCGGAGCGCGCTGCTCGCCGCCAACGAGATGGACGGGCCGGTGTTCAAGATCGCCGACGATCCGCGGGTGACCCGCCTCGGCCGCTTCCTGCGCCGCACGAGCATCGACGAGCTGCCCCAGCTCGTGAACGTGGTCCGGGGTGAGATGAGCCTGGTCGGGCCTCGCCCGCTGCCCGTGGTGGAGACCCGGCAGCTCACCGGCGTCCACCGGCGCCGGCTCAGCATGCGACCCGGGATCACCTGCCTGTGGCAGATCAGCGGGCGGAACGAGCTGGGGTTCCGGGAGTGGATGGCCCTGGACCTCCAGTACGTCGACCACTGGAGCCTGGGCCTCGACCTCGCGATCCTCCTAAGGACCCTGCCCGCTCTCGTCTCCCGCCGCGGGGCGCGCTGACCGCGTGGCGAAGTCGATGGCGTCGCGGAATCCTCGAACCATGCGCTCGTTGTCCCAACCGGCCACGACCTCCCGCGCCCGCGCCCCCAGGGCGTCGCGCAACGCGCGGTCGCCCAGGACGCGCCGGAGGGCCGCGGCCAGCGCGGCACTGTCCCGCTCGGGCACCACGAATCCGGTGACGCCGTCCCGCACGAGGCCGCCCGCCGCGGCGCCGACGGCATCGGTGGCGATCACGGGCAGACCCTGGTTGAAGGCCTCGTTCACGACCAGCCCCCAGGGCTCCTTGAAGACCGGGGTCGTGACCGAGGGCAGCACGAAGACCCAGGCGAGCGCGTAGTAGGCCACCGCCTGCTCGGTCGGGACGTAGCCGGCGAAGCGGACACGGGACTCCACGCAGCGCCGGCGGGCCTGCTCGCGCAACGCCGGCCCCGCCGCGCCGTCACCGCAGAAGACGAGCACCGCCTTCTCGTCGTCGACCGAGGCGAAAGCATCGAGGAGATAGGAGAGTCCCTTGGCCTCCTCCAGCCGGCCCAGGTAGAGGACGACCTTCTGCTCGGCATCGAGGCCGAGCGTCCGCCTCAGCTCGGCCTGCTCCGCGGCGGTGACGGCGCGGCGGTAGGCGTCGTTGTCCATGGCATGCGGGGCGACGAAGATCCTGTCCTCCGCCACTCCCTCCGCCACCAGGTAACGCTTGACGTGCTCGCCGTAGACGACGACCGCATCGGCGTGCCGGTAGATGTGGCGGACGACGGGAAAGAACAGCCGGTGGAAGGGCGTCTGGAGGCGCATCCACACGCCGGTCCACAGGACGAAGGGCGTGCCCTTGAGCCGGGCCACGACGTAGGCGGCCGGCAGCGCGAAGCGACCCGTGATGCACTTGATGATGACGCGGTGCTGCCCTCGCCACAGGCGGAGGGGCAGGGCGGGGGTCATGCGCAGGCGGCCGATGCTGAACCCGGGCAGGTACTCGAGATGGAAGGCGCCCTGGCTCACGCCGTGCGGTTGCGGCCAGTACCACTCGTCACCCTTCGAGAAGAAGAGGTAGTCCATCTCCTGATGGCGGGCCAGCGTCTCGAAGGTCTTGACCCGGTAATGGGGACAGAAGTTCGTGACGAAGGCGACCTTCAACCCACAGCCCCCGGAGGCCTCTCGGCCAGCAGTGCATAGCCGATCGTGGAGAGGGGCGGGGCCCAGAGCCGGTCCGTGACGAGCGCGACGGCCTGCACGATCAGGCAAAGCGCCACGACCGGCGGCCCCACGAGGGGACGGGTGTGCAACCGTCCGTCAGGGTCGCGGCGGGCCCCGAGAGTGGAGTACAGCAGGCTCGAGGTCCGGTAGCCGAGCTCCAGCCAGGGCCCGCCCCGGGCGTGCACCTCGAGGACCCGGAACCCCGCCTTGTCCAGGAGATGTCGGGCCCCGTAATGGGTGAATCGGTAGAAATCCGAGGGCTCCTCGTGGAGCTGCTCGCTCATCGGAACCGTCAGGAGAAGCAGCCCCCCCGGCTTCGTCACGCGCCAGATCTCCTGCAGCGCCGTCAGGGGCTCAGGGGTGTGTTCCAGGACTTCGGTGCACAGCACGCTGTCGAAGCGGCAACCATGAAACGGCAGGGCGAGGGCCGTTCCCACCACGTCCACCCGCTCGAGGCCGTGCATGGTGGCGGCCGTGTCCAGCCCCACGTAGCTCTCGGCCGCCGACAAGAGGTCGGCGTAGGGCTTGCTGCCGCAGCCGACGTCGAGGAGCCGTCCCCGCAGCCGCGAGCCCACGATGGCCACGACGCGGCGCAGCTCGCGGTGCGCGAGGCCCCGCGGATGGGCGAGCGAGTTCCGCAGCCTCGTCTTCCACTTCATGTCTTGACGGTGTCGACGATGATCTCGGCGCTGAGGAACTCACGTTTGAGGCCACCCAGCGCACCGCGATCGGTCCACGCTTCGGCGGAGCGGGGAATGCAAAAGACTCCCCGGCTCGGGCCGGGGACGAGGCCGTGCCGGCGAAGCAGGCGGACCACGCTACGGTGCGTGAAGTAATGCAGGGTGCCGCCGTCGTAGCCGACCTCGTCGAGGGAGGTCCGTGGGAACACCCCGCCGATGCCGAGGGCCCACAGCCGCCACAGGGCACGCATGTTGGGCACGCCCATCAGGAAACGCCCTCCGGGCCGCAAGATCCGCGCGCACTCCGCCAGCGCGCCATCGAGGTCGACGACGTACTGCAGGCTGGAAAGAGCGGTCACGGTGTCGAAGAAGGCGTCCGCGTAGGGAAAGGGTTCCACGTTGAGGTTGACGACCGCGGCGTCGACTCCTCGCTGCTGCGCCATGGTCACCGCCCTCTCCGAGATGTCGATGCCGTAGACCTCGGCGAAACGGTCGCGGGCCTGCGCGGCCAGCACCCCGGCGCCACAGCCCACGTCGAGAAGCCGCTGGCCCGGACGGAGCATCCTCAAGGCCGCGTCCACTCGCCGGTTGCGGCCGGGCTGATAGTCCTCGTCGGCCGCGTCGCCCTTCCGCCGCCACACCTCGGCGAAGTGACGCACGTCCTTCCGCTCGCTCAATCGGCCTCCCCGAGCGGGCGCGCCGCGCGGCCGCCCAGGCCCTCGAGTATTCCGCTCAACGTGCGGTAGTGCACGTCGAAGTCGAAGGTCTGCTCGGCGTGGGCGCGGCAGCGGCGCGACAGCGCGGCGTAGGCGGCGGGGGGCAGCGCGAGAACGCGCTCGATGAGGCCGGCCAGTGCCTCGGCGTCGCGGAGCGGGAAGAGGAAGCCGTTCACCGCCTCCTGGACATGTTCGGCAATGCCGTCGATGCGCGAGGCGATGACCGGCTTGCCGAGGGCACCGGCCTGGCACAGCACGTGAGGCAGGTTATCGTACCACTCGGAGGGGACGACGACGGCGGCGGCCTTCGCCATCAGGTCGTCCAGAACCCCGCCCCACAGGGGGCCCAGGAGCTCCACCCGCCCGGCCAGCTCGGGCGCGGCGAGGGCGGACCGCACCTCGGTCTCCATCTCGCCCTGGCCCACGATGCGCAGTCGGCCGGGCGAGCGCAGGAGGCGCAGGGCCCGCAGCAGCGTGCGCACGCCCTTCTGGGGAACGAGCCGGCCCACGAAGAGCACGGAACCGTCATGGTCGGCGGCCGGCCGGTACCGGTGGACGAAGAGCGGGTTGACGTTGCGCCGGACCTTGCCCGCGGGGATGCCGCCCTGCACGAGCTTCCGGCCCAGGAACTCGTCGGGCACCATGAAGACGTCGATGCAGTCGACGAACGACGCGAGGGCGCGATGGAGGCCCAGGATCGAGGCATACCAGGCGCTCTGCGCCACGCTGTCGCGATAGCAACGGCGGGCCACGCAGTGGAGATAGTTGCCGCCCACACACCGCTCGCAGATCTCGCCCCGCGAGTAGAGCTGACCCGCCGGGCACACCAGCCGATAGTTGTAGACGGCCTGGATGACCGGCACGCCGAGGCGGTGGAGGGTCGTGTAGGCGGAGGGGGAAATGAGGGGGAAGACGTTCTGGACGACGGCCGCGTCGGGACGCTCGCGCTCGACGAGAAGCGTGAGCTCGCGCCGGGTGCGGGGAGAGAAGTACGCGGACGACACGAGCGAGGCCTTGGCGAGCGCGCCCATCTCCTGGATCTCGGCGTTGTCGCGGGTGTAGGTCACGACGCGGTGACCGCGCGCCTCGAGCCCCTGGCGCTCGTTGTCGAAGACGATGCTCTCGCCGCCGGCCTCCTGGTAGTAGTTGTGGCACAGGAGCAGCTTGGCCTTGGGCATGGTCGCCGCGGGAGTCTACGCCTTCTCCGGGGGCACCCGAAAGAACGCGGAGGTCCGCCAGAAAACGGGCCATGCTGAATGAGGACCGGGTCCCGCGAAATGACGGACGGTCCAGTCCGGCCCCGTGAGCACCGCGCACGCCGCCGCCGCGTCCTCGCGTTCAGAGTTGTCGAGGATCAGCGCCCCGTCGTCCTTCAGCTTGGGCAAGGCGGTGACCAGGCAGCCGAGGCGAGCCCTTCCGTCGACGAGGATCACGTCGAAGGACCCGTCGGGGTAATCCAGCACGCTCTGGACGTAGCTCCGGAAGCTCATGCCCGCGAACTCGGCCGCGCTGGAGCGGTAGAGCGCGCCGTCGTCGCCCGGTTCCGGGGGAAGGTGCCGCACCTGGGCGTTGCCCAGCCCCTGCGCGCGCAGGCGCGCGACCACCGCCTCGCACCAGCCGGCGTCGTACTCGACCGAGACGACCCGGGCGACCCGCCGCGCAAAAAAGAGCGTGGACCCGCCGGATCCCCATTCGAAGACCGACATCGAAGGGCGCAGGTACGAGGTCAGCCAGCGCATCGCCGGAAACGTGATCCACGGCCATCCGGCGGTGAGGAGGTCGCGGCCGAGAAAGGTCGTGGCGATCCAGTCACGGCCGTCGGCGAGGGTCTCGTTCGGTGCGGCGCTGCCGCCGACATAGCGAAGCCAGAGTTGCATCACCCGGGCCGCCCGTCGCCACCGCGAACCCGTCCCGGTCATCGCCGCGACCGGAGGAACGTCGCCAGGACCACCGTCTCGCAAGCGTGGCCGAGCACGATCCCCATCAGCGCCCCATGAAGCCCGCTCTTCTCGACGAGCACCGTGCCCCCGGCCAACAGGAAAACGGCGACCGCGAGCTTCGACCACAGGATGACCTGGGGGCGGCCCAGCGCCCGCAATGCCAGCCCCAGGGCCTGGGCGGCCGCCGCCGCCACGCCGGCGAGTGCCACCAGGAGGACGTTCCCGCCGAGCGCCGAGTAGGAACCGGAACCGTACAGCAGCCCCAGGAGTCTCCCCCCGAACCCGACGAGGACGGCCCCGTACGCCACGGCCGTCCCGACGAAGACCAGGACAAGGCTCACGCTGGCGCGACGCGAGTGGGCCTGGCCCCGGGCCGCGGCCTGACGCGACACCCACGGCAGGGCGAGCAGGCTCAAGGCGGTGAGAAGCTGTTGGAGGGGCAGGCCGAGGTTCAGCAAGGCCTTCAGGGCCCCGCTCGACGCGAGCCCCAGGATCGCGGCCACCAGCGGCAGATAGAGCGCGTTGCCGGCGTTGTGGGCCAGGCTGGCGGCGACGATCCAGCGTCCGTAGGACCAATGCGACGCCAGCACTTCCCGATCGAGAAACGCCTGAGTCGAGAGCGTCATCCCGAGCGGCCGCCACAGCACCGCGGAAGCGGCCAGGCTGGCCAGCGCCAGGGACGGAAAAGCAGCCATCAGGGGAGAGACGACGGTGGGCCGATACGCGACCAGCCCCAGGCAGACGGCCAGCGTCGATACGTAGACGACACTGCCACGGGCCGCGAGATCGGGTCGCGTCCGAAGATAGCAGGCTTGGCGCAGGAGCCACTGGAGGAGCAAGAAGGGCAGCGCCGCCGCGAGCCCGGCGAGCGCACCGGCCAGGGTGGCGTTGCGGCTCCGCAGCACGAAGGCGGCGACGGTCACCGCCAGGCTGAGGGGAATCGTGAGCAGGACGTGGGCATGGACGAGGCTCCCCAGATACCACCCGAGCGCTTCCGCGGGACGGACCGCGCCCAGCACGTTCATCGGCTCGAGGATGAGGGCGACGTGGAGGCCGGACAGGAGGAGGAAGAGGCTGAAGGTGACGGCGAACACCCCGTACTCGGCGGGCGAGACCCACCGCGCGAGCAGCACGCTGAGGCCGAAGTGGCCACCGGAGACCAGGCCCTGGTCGAGGATGCTGAAGGTCACAGGCAGGCTCCAGACCCGCCATCGGCCGATCAGGGGGGGATTCACCTCGTTGCCGCCAGCAAGGCGAGGTGCGCGGGATCCTTGGCCGCCACGAGGTTGAGGGTCACGCCGGCGGGGAACTCGGCGGTCTGCGGCAAGAGCCCGCGGGAGCGATCGAAGCGCCAGACCTCATAGCCGTGATCGCTCAGGAGGCGGAACAGGTCGACGGGGGAGTAGCCGAAGCGCGCGTAATTGTGCAGGGCACACTCGAAGATGAGCACCGGAGCCTCCGCCGCCGGTCGAGCGAGGAGGCTCCCACTGCCCCGCACGACCAGCAGCTCCGCCCCTTCGACGTCGATCTTGATGAGGTCCGCTCGGCGCCCGGCCAGGTAGCCGTCGAGGGTGACCGCCGGAACACGCTGTACATGGCGGGCCCGGTCGGCCGACGCCGCTCGCCATGCGAGAGCGGAGAGCGCGGCCTCGGGGTCGAGATCGAAGTCGACATCTCCCTCCGCGGACGACACGGCCCACGGCCGCGCCACGATCTGGTCCAGGCCGTTGAGCCGGACGTTCTCCACGAGCACCTCGAATACCACCGGGTTGGGCTCGAACGCGTGGACCTCTCCTGTCGTTCCGACGCGTCGGGCGGCGAGAAGGGCATACTCACCGATGTGCGCACCGACGTCGACGAAGACCATGCCGGGCTTCAAGTAGGCGCGGACGAGCGCCGCCGTGTCCGGCTCCGAGAAGCCCTGGTAGTAAATGAGCGCCGACGGCCCTCCCCGGTCGAGCTTCAGTCGAAGCCCGTCGTGCCAGGGCAGGATCCAGGGGCGTCGACCGGTCCGCCATCGGATGCGCCACCACAGCCGGCGTCCCAAGGCCCCCAACGGATGGGCCCGGAAATCCGGACGGTCGCGCAGACGCTTCATGAGACCGATCATGATCACTTGCGGCCCCGCTCGTGAGAAGGCAGTCTAGCAAACGCGGGATGGCGCCGATCGACCCGTCCCTATGGAGGCGATAGGTACGAGCGGACGGGGCCGCGAGCGGTTCGGCGTCCTGGGCGTCTGGATCGACGCCGTCGATCAGCTCCGCGCCCAGGAGGCGATCGAGGGCTGGATCACGGACCGCCAGCGTCGCTACGTCTGCGTCAGCAACGTCCACTCGGTGATGGAGGCGCGCCGCGACGAGTCCCTCCGCGCGGTCTTCAACGCGGCCGGGCTCGCCGTGCCCGACGGCATGCCGCTCGTCTGGGTCGGCCGGCTCCGGGGACGCCACGCGGTGCGCAGGGTGTACGGCCCGGACCTCACCCTGCAGCTCTGCGAGCGCGCCGCGGGCCGCGGGTTCACGTGCTTCTTCTACGGCGGGGGCCC
>Ga0066683_10000648_pt1 | contig 11841 bp, 6 predicted proteins | sample GraSoiAngelo_132_FD_62296 | JGI IMG/M metagenome (GOLD analysis project Ga0066683, IMG submission 62296) | Grasslands soil microbial communities from the Angelo Coastal Reserve, California, USA - 14_0929_02_40cm | ecosystem: Environmental > Terrestrial > Soil > Grasslands | place: USA... | reverse complement strand
GCGGTCACTCGACTGAACAGGATCTGCTCGTAGCGGGTGAAGAGCTGATCCTGGCTGATGTGCTCGTATCCGGCGTCCGGCCCTTTCATCACCTGTACGGTCATCACGACCAGATCGCGCTTGCCCGTGTGCGTCAGTTCCAGGGCTTTCCGGACGTGATCAAGCGCGTTGTAGTCGCGCACCACGCACAGGGCGTTGCCCGGGCGTACTTCAATGGTCTCGCTCGAGATGATCTCCTGGGGCTGCAGGCGGAACTGATCCATCTCGACGTGTGCTTCCGCGCCGCGCTGGCGGTCGTTGATGCGTTCCGACGCCACGAAGATGATGAAGAAGACGAGCGTGAAGAGCACGCCGCTGACCGTCGCCACCTCTTTCGTGATCAGGTTGACGCCTGCGATTGAGAACAGGATCACGGCGATGACGCTCAACCCCAGGGGAATTTCGTTGGCGCCGAGGCGGACATTGAGGGGCACTTTCCACTCGCGGTGCGACGTGTCCTTGAACCGCAGCACGAGCATCGCCAGCCCCTTGAAAGCGAACGACCAGATGACGCCAAATGCGTACGCCTCGCCCAGCGTGTACGTGTTGCCGCGGGACCCGATCACCGCGACGAGTTGCAGGATGACAATCAGGTTGATCATCCGATAGGTCGTTCCGTACCTCCTGTGAGGCGCCCGGAACCAGTCGGTCATCACGCCGTCTTCCGAGACGCGATTCAAGACTCCATTCGAGCCGATAATCGACGTGTTGATCGCGCCCGCCAGCATCAGGAAGCCGACGATGACTATGAATCCCTGGAACAGCAGTCTCAGCGGCAGCGGGCCGATCAGATAGAGAGAGATGCCGCTGATGAGGTTATTGAAATACTGCGGCCGCACGTCGTCTGGAATCAGCGCGTAGGCGAAAAAGGACACGAGCGAGGTGAACAGCAGCGAGTAGATGAAGATCACCATACCCGCCTTCATGAGGTTCCTGTGCTTCGGGTATTCCAACTCGCGGTTGACTTGCGCCAGCGATTCCTCACCTGACATGGCGAGAAACGAATGGCCGAAAGCCATCAGGATGCCGATCAGTCCGAGCAGCGCGCCCGCGTTCGGAACGAAGGCGTAGCGCGGGGGAGGCGCCCCTTCGGCTGGCATTACGCGCAGCCCGTTCGGGATGAGCCTGGGCATCCATCCGACGGCATCTTCGTTGAAGACCAGGTTGCCCACGAGAGGCGCGGGCGGGAGGCGCTGCGTCTCGGGCCTCGCCAGGATCGTCGCTCCGCACCACGCAATCAGCAACACGACCATCACTGTCGTGACATACATGATCTTCAGCGCGTCGTCCGAAGACTCGTGGATCCCCCTCGTGTTGCGCCACCAGAAGTAGATCGTGATGAGCGCGGCGATTCCTGCCGCCCAGAGATTGACGACGTCGGGCGATGGACTCAATGGGTAGCCGAAATACGTCGACGTCTCGGCCCCGAGGCCAACGACGTACTGACCCGCGGAGACGCCTGAGATTGGTCCGGTCAGGATGTAGTCGAACATCAACGCGGAGACCGACAGCTTCGCCAGCGTCCCGCCCATCGCCTCCTTGACGACGCGATAGACGCCGCCTCGCGTGAACATGGCGCACGATTCCACATAGACGGCTCGCACGGCGTACGAAAACAGCATCACGCCGAGGACGAACCATGACGAGGCGCGTCCGACGGCCTGCTCCGCGATGCCGCCGACGTAGTAGGCCGATGAGCCGAGGTCGTTCAGGACGATGGCCGCCGCGCGCCAGAACGAGATGAACGACAGCATGACCGACGTGGCGACGACGACTTTCGTCGCGCGCCCGCTCACGGCCTGCGGCGGGACTTCGGTTGGCATGGTTCGTCTGAAGTGGGATGGCCTCGGGTCCGGCGATGCCTTCAGCGCCTCGGTTTTTGGGGATTCAGCGCCGTCCGGCGGGCGAATCAATTGTCTCGACAATGCCAGCTTAAGAACCACGGCCTAAAGGCGGGCAAAAAAGCGCCTAAAAAAGTCCCTAAAAGGGCCCGCGCGACGCTCGCGACGCTACAAAAGCGTGCCGCGCAGGATGACGATGCCGACGCTGAAGTAGATCACCAGACCGGTGACGTCCACCAGCGTCGCCACGAACGGCGCAGACGAGGCCGCCGGATCGAAGCCGAGCCGCCGGAGCAGAAACGGGAGGAGCGATCCCGTCAGCGTGCCCCAGAGCACGACCCCGACGAGCGAGATCGAGACCGTCAGCGCCACCAGCAGCCAGTGCTGGCCGTACAGCGTGGAAAAGGCGGACCAGATCGCGATGCGCAGGAATCCGATCGTGCCGAGAATGCCGCCGAGCGCGAGCCCCGCGCCGATTTCGCGCCGCATCACCTTCCACCAATCGATGAGCTTCACTTCGCCGAGCGCCAGCGCCCGGATGACGAGCGTGGACGCCTGCGACCCGGAGTTGCCGCCGCTCGAAATGATCAGGGGCACGAAGAGCGCCAGCACGACCGCCTTCTCGATCTCGTGCTCGAACGCGCCCATGGCCGTCGCCGTCAGCATTTCGCCGATGAAGAGCGCCGTGAGCCAGCCCGCCCGTTTCTGGATCATCCGGTGAAACGCAATCTTCATGTACGGCTCGTCGAGGGCTTCGGATCCGCCCACGCGCTGAATGTCTTCGGTCGCCGCCGCCTCTGCGACGTCGAGCACGTCGTCCACGGTGACGATGCCGATGAGCACGCCTGTCGAGTCGGTGACCGGGAGCGCCGAGCGATCCTCCCGCCGGAACACCGTCACCGCCGTCTCCTGATCGTCGGTCGCCTTGAGCGCGACGAACCGGCGGTCCATCAGGTCGCGGACGGTGTTGGCCGGCGACGTCAGCAGGAACTCGCGAATCCGGATGTCGTCGATGAGCACGCCGCGGTCGTCGACGACGTAAATGACGTTGAGCGTCTCGCTGTTCTGCCCGTGCGTCCGGATGTAATCGAGCACGTACTGGATCGTCCAGTCCTCGCGCACCGACGTGTAGTTGGGCGTCATCAGGCGCCCGATGGAGCCCTCCGGGTAGCCAAGCAGCGTGACCGCGACCGAACGCTCCTCCGGCGTCAGCAACGCGAGTAACTGCCGGGTTGCGCTGGCCGGCAGCTCTTCCAGAAACTTCGTGCGGTCGTCGGGCGCCATGTCGTTCAGGAGCGCCGCGGCGTCCTCCGACGCCATCGCCTTCAACAGCGACTCCTGCGCCTCGCCGGAGAGATACTCGAAGGTGGCCGCCGCGATCTTGCGCGGCAGCGTCCGGAAGAACAGCACCTGCTCCTCGAGGGACAGGTCCGTCAGCACGCTGGCGAGATCGCTGGGCGGACGGTTCCGCACCATGTCGCGCAGCCGCGTGAAATCGCGCTGTCGGATCACCGCGGCGAGCTCGGCGGCGGGACGCACCGTCTCTTTGATGCCGTTGAGCGTGGCGTCCCTGTTTGGGCCGTTCAGTTGCTCTTCCATATGTGTGAGCGCGGCGTGAACCACATCGCGGTGGTGGACGTGGGGGCCGACCGCGCTGGTGACGTCCAGCCACAGCCGATGGAGATGGTCGACATCTTCGGGGTCGAGCTCCGGCGCGTGAGGACCGACATGGTAGGCGGCCGTCCGGCCGCTGGGATGGTGGATGAAGAGCCGAACGCCGGTCGGTTTCCGCCCCGATGCCCGTTCCCAGGCTTCGCCGAGCAGCCGCGCCTGATCCTGGGCGGCCAGCACTTCGGATTCGCCGACGTGAATCTCCGATGACTGCAGGCGAAGCGCGGTTTCGACAACCGCGTCGAACACGTTGACGCCGGGCGCGATGAGCAGCCGCACCGCGCGGCCGTGCCGCTCGGCCACCGCGGTCACCGCGGAGAACAGCCGCCGCTCGTCGTCGGTCACCCGCGCGTCGACGCCCGGATCGTCCGGCACGTCGACTCCGACCAGTCGTCCGGTCATGACGACGACGTCACGGTCGGCGGCGGTGTCGAGCGCGGCGCTGAGGTGTACCAGCGCGCCCGGTTTTCGGACGGGGACGAGCAGGTTGCCGGGCCGCACCTCGACGTGACGCAGATCGACCTCGTCGGACGGCAGCAACTGCACATCATCGAGGCCCGCACGGACTGTATCGGGCGGCTCGCCCGTCCGGCGGGCCCCGACGCTCAACGCCGTCGTCAACGCGACGACCAGCGCGGCGCCGACCATTGACCCGGCGTCGAAGGTCGTCAGCATCAGCACGGCGGGGACGGCGATCACCGCGGTGACCAGCGCGAGCGTGATCGGCCAGTCGCGGCCGAACACTCTGAGGCTGCCGGGCACGCGATACGCCCGCGCTTCAGGACGAAGCGCGCGAAGGCGGATGATGGCCAGGATCTTCAGGACCGCGCTCCACGCGATCCCGACGGCGTAGGCGCGAGCCAGCCACGCCACATGCGCGCCGCTCAGCCCGACGATGGCGACCTGAGCCCCAACGGTGACGTCCAGCATGCGCGCGCGGGTGCCGAAGCGCGGATGCAGCGCGCGCAGGGCGACCGGCAGCAGCCCTTCGTCGACAAGACGCGTCAGCACCGTTTGCGCGCCGGCCAGCGCGCTCCGGGCGGCGCTCGCCATCACCAGGCCCGCACCGGCCACCACGGCCCCGACCGCGAGAGCGCGCAGCCACCAGGGTCCGGCCAGCTGCAGCACAAGGCCAACGCCCGGCGCCTCGAAAAACGAACGGCGGAGCGCTTCGGGCACGAGGGCGGCGATGAGAAAGCCGGCCAGCGCCGTGATGCCGAGCGAGTGGGCCACGACGAGCCTTGCGGTGCGCCGCAGGTTGCGAATGCGCGGCGGCTCGAGCTCAGGGGCGACCAGTGCCAGCGCGTCGACGCCGCCCATCACGAACAGCACGGCGCCGAAGGCCATCAGCGCACCGGCAGCCGACGTCGGCGCCTCTGGCGAGAACGGCAGCGGCGGCAGCACGCTGGCGCGGCCGACCAGCGTCAGGGCCGCCCACGCCATCGCCACGACGAGCACCGCAAAGCCGGCGACGACGGCTCGGGATTCCGTCAGACTTGAGACCATCCGGCCGCGCCGCTGGGCAATCCAGACGATCGCCAGCAGCGCGACCGCAACGGCGACGGCGGTGTTCTCCGCGCTTGCGCCCGAGCCAACCGCCTCCACACCGGCCGCCCCCAGCGCGACGACGTATCGACCGGCCACCGCCGCGGCGAGGGGCCCGAGCAGCATCCGCTCGGTCAGCAGGGCGGAGGCCGCGAGCCTCGCCGGCGCTTCGCCGAGCGCCTGCCGAACGAGGCCGTGGAGGCCGCCCCGAACGAACAGACCTCGCGCCTCGACGTCAACGGAGCGTACACACGCGGCCACCAGGACCGCCGCGAGGACGTACCACGGCGCGGCGGAGCCGACGCCGGCCTCGGCCAGGCCGGCGGCGAAGAAGGCGACGCAGCCGAGCTCCCCGAGCGCGAGCGCCGCGGCGCGCCACGCGGGCGTGAACGTCAGCAGCGTGCGCGTTGCGAGAACGACGCGGATGCGCTCGCCGGTCATCTCGCCGCGCTGCCCGGCTCGGTGGAGAAACGGTAGCCGACCCACGGTTCGCTGATGAGATACCGTGGCACCGAAGGATCGGGTTCGATCTTCTTGCGGAGCTGGGCGATCAGCACCCAGAGGTGCTCGGGCTGATTCACCGCGTTCGGTCCCCAGATGGCTTTGAGCATCGTGTGGTGCGTGAGCACACGGTCGGCGTTGCGCGCGAGGAGCGCCAGCAGCTCGAACTCCTTCGGCGTGAGGTGAATATCCTCGTCGCCGCGCACGACGCGCCGCCGGTTGAAGTCGATGACAAAGTCGGCGACCTGCACGGCTTCGACCTCCGGTGCCTCCGCTTCGAAGACGCGGCGCAGCGCGACGCGGATCCTCGCCAGCAGCTCTTCGGGTCCGAACGGCTTGGTCACATAGTCGTCCGCGCCGAGATCGAGCGCCTCGACCTTGTCCGCTTCTTCGCCGCGCGCGGACAGGATGACAATCGGCGCCTTCGACTGCTTCCGGATGCGGCGGCAGACCTCGGCGCCGTCGAGATCCGGGAGGCCGAGGTCGAGCACGATGAGATCGGGCGAGCGGTCGACGACGGCGATAACGGCCTCGGCGCCCGTCGCGGCCACCTCGACGTCATATCCTCGCGACCGGAGCAGCGGAGCCACCGCCCTTTGGATCGCGACCTCGTCGTCCACGAGGAGAATGCTGGCCGCGCGATTCACTTCACCTCCGCGGGCACAACCATCGTGAACCGGGCGCCGCCGTCGGAGCAGTTTTCCGCCGAGATCCGTCCATGTTCGGCGGCGAGCACGCCCCGGGCAATCGCGAGCCCCATTCCCGTGCCCGATCGCCTGCGCTGTGCAACGCCTCCACGATAGAACCGCTCGAACACGTGCGGCAAATCGGACGGTGAGATGCCGGGGCCGCGATCCCGGACTGCGATCGTCAACCCGTCGTCCTGCACGATGGCCCGCACGTCGATCGTGGATCCTGCCGGCGCATATTGAGCGGCGTTTTCCAGCAGGTGCGACAACGCCGCCGACGTGAGCCGTGGATCGAGCCGCACCAGCCGCTCCGGCTCGACCGCGAGATCGATCGCGTAGCCTCGCAGTGCATGCTCCACGCGGCCGCGCGCCGCCTCGACGATCTCCGACGGAGCCACCCACCTCATGTCCTGTGTGACCGCGCCCGCATCGATTCTTGCCATTTCCAGAATGTTCTGAAACAGGCGGGTCAGCCGCTCGACCTCGGACAGAATCACGTCGCTCTGTTCGCGACGCTCCTGCTCGCTGGGCCACGTGGCCTGCAGGTTGCCGGCGGCCACGCGAATGGCCGTCAGCGGTGTCCGCAGGTCGTGGCCGATCGACGCCAGGAGGGCGGATTTCAACTCCTCGCTTTGCCGGGCCAATTCTGCCGCCTTCCGCTCGTCCAGGAATTGGGCGCGCTCGATGGCGATCGCGGCCAGTCCGGCCACGGCGTCAAGCGTGCCAGGCTCGACCGCGCGACCCCCGGCTGCAAGAAGGCCAATCGGCTTGGTGCCGAGCCGCAGGGGAACCAGATGTACCACGTTGGCGCCGACGGTGAGCATGCGATGGACAGCGTCCGATCGGAGGCCGGCAGCCGGGTTGGCCCCGTCGATGCTCGCAAACCCGGTCGACAGCTCTCGCTGATCGAGCACCAGTTCCTGCGGTCCACTCGCGTGCACGATCCATTCGGACGCGCCGGGCACGCAGATCGCCGCGTAGTCGAGATCGAAGCGGCGCGAGATGAAGCCGGCGAGCCGCGAGCTCGCCTCTTGACTGTCCGTAATCAGGAGGACGTCACGGCTCAGGTCGAACAGGCGGCCGAGCTCGTCGCGGCGCGCGACCGCTTCCTGCGCGCGCGCGCGGGCCACGGCGGACAGATTGCTCGCGACCAGGCTGACCGCCAGGAACGCGAACAGCGCGATCCAGTTCTGCGGGTCTGCAATCGTGAAGGTCCCGACGGGCGGGAGGAAGAAGAAGTTGAAGGCGAGCATCGCCGCAAGCGACGTCGTCACGGCAACCCACAGGCGTGCGGTGGCAGCCACGAGCAGGACGACGATGAGAAAGCTGAGCGCGACGGTCGCCGGACTCGATGCCTGGGTCCACTGCGTGAACACCAGCGCGAGAACGAGGATGCCCGCGATGCCCAAGACAAGCTTGCGCACGTCGGACGCGCTTCTCATCCGGCCATCGTAGCATTGCGAATCTCGGAATGCGGATTGCGGAATTGCGGGTTAGCCGGAGAGACGATTGGAGCGTGTGAACCCGTAATCAATCCGCAGTCCGCAGTCCGGAGTCCGACATGTCATCCCGGTCGCGGTGTTTGCCCGCCGACGTCCGCGAAGACAACGCGATGGCCTTTTTTCTTCAGGCATCGCGCGATCTGCTGTGCGGGGCTCGGCCACCACCAGCGGCGACGCCCGCCGACGACAATCACGGACTGCGCGCTGACCATCCACCGGAAGAGGTCGGCGAGCCGCCGGCAGACGCACACCCGCACGGTTGCGGCGACGCCGGACTCGGATACCAGATCACGGTATTGTTCAGTGATGAGGGCGTCCTCACTCGGACCGCCGGGCGGTGTCAGATACGAAACCATCCGCGGTACCAACACGACGATGCGGGCAGGATTGAGATGCGCTGAGAGGTGCCCGGCTTGAGCAAGCGCGGCGCGCGTGCCCTCCTTCGTTGTCGCAATCACCTGCAACTGCAGCCGCTCCACCACGCCACGATAAGAATCGCGGCCTAAGACCGGCCCAAAAGGTTCCTAAAAAGTCGCTAAAGCAATGGTCGTCGCGGTCACAGCGTTTGGCCCCGGACGTCCGCGGCGAGCTTGTCCCGATACGCCTGCAGTCTCGCGCGCAACTCCGGACGCGACGTCGCGAGAATGGCGACGGCGAGCAGCCCCGCGTTGGCCGCGCCCGATGGGCCAATCGCCACGGTCGCGACGGGAATGCCCTTCGGCATCTGCACGGTCGACAGCAGCGAGTCGAGCCCGTTGAGCGCCGAGCTCTGCATCGGGACGCCGATCACGGGCAGGATGGTGTGCGCCGCCACCACGCCGGCCAGATGAGCGGCCCCGCCGGCGCCGGCGACAATCACTTCAAGGCCGCGGCTGGCAGCGGTCGATGCGTAGTCAGCCGTCAACGCCGGCGTCCGATGCGCGGACAGCACCCGACACTCGTGCGGCACGCCGAACTGGGTCAGGATCGCATCGGCCTGGCTCATCGTCTCCCAGTCCGACTTGCTGCCCATGATCACACTGACGAGCACTCGATCTTCAGTCACGCGCGTATTTTATCCGTTCCTTTGTGTCCTCTGTCCCCTCTGTGTCCTTTGTGCCCCGCAGGGGTAGAATCGCGGGATGAAGCGCGCAGTTGTTTTCTTCCTCGTCGCCCTGGCGGCGCCGGCCGTCGCGCAGACGCCCGCCGGCTCGCCGTCCCCGCCAAGAATCGACGTGCCTTACACGCGCTTCACGCTGCCGAACGGGCTCGTGGTGATCCTCCACGAGGATCACAGCATTCCGATGGTCAGCGTGAACATGTGGTACCACGTCGGCTCGGCGCGCGAGCTCCCGAAGCGCACCGGTTTCGCGCACCTCTTCGAGCACCTCATGTTCATGGGCTCGGGTCACGTGAAGCCGGGCGAGTTCGACCAGTGGCTCGAGGCGGCCGGGGGCGACAACAACGGGTCGACCGAGACCGATCGCACGAACTACTGGATCAACGTGCCGGCGGGCTCGCTCGAGCTCGCGCTGTTCCTCGAGTCCGATCGCATGGGCTATCTGCTCGACTCGATGACGCCGAAAACCGTCGACGCCCAGCGTGACGTCGTCAAGAACGAGCGGCGCCAGTCGGTCGAGAATCGGCCGTACGGCATCGCCGAGGTCGTCCTGGGCGAGCTGCTGTATCGGGACGGCCACCCGTACCACTGGCCGGTCATCGGCTACATGGAGGACCTCACGGCGGCGAGCTACGACGATGTGGTGGCGTTTTTCAAGAAGTACTACGCGCCGTCCAACGCGAGCCTGGTGGTGGCCGGCGATCTCCAGCCGGCGGAGGCGCGCCGGCTCATCGAGAAGTGGTTCGGCGACGTCAAGCCGGGCGCGACCCCGGAACCGGCGACGATTCCCGGCGCCGCGCTGACCGGCGTGCAGAAGAAGACGATCACCGATCGCGTGCAGCTGCCGCGGCTGTATCTCGCCTGGCTGACGCCGCGCCATTTCGAGCCGGGCGACGCCGCGCTGGACATGGTGGCGGACATCCTGGCCGGCGGCAAGAACTCGCGGCTGTACAAACGGCTCGTCTACGACATGCAGATCGCGCAGGACGTGAGCGCGTTCCAGGCGTCGGCGGCGCTGTCGTCGAGCTTTCAGATCATCGCCACGCCGCGGCCGGGACATACGGTCGCGGAGCTGCAGAAGGTGATCGACGAGGAGATTCAGAAGCTGCAGCGCGAGGCGCCGACGCGCCACGAGCTCGAACGATCGGTGAACCAGATCGAAGCGTCGTTCTTCAACCGCATGGAGCGCGTCGGCGGTTTCGGCGGGAAGGCCGATCAGTTGAACGCGTACTTCACCTTTGCCGGCGATCCGGACTGGTTCAACGAAGATCTGTCGCGGTATCGCGCGCTGTCGGTGTCGGACGTCAACGCCGCGGCCGCGCAGTTTCTGCCGCTGGACAAGCGGGTGGAGCTCGTCGTCGAGCCGGAGAAGAAACCGTGACCCCATACCACAGCCGTCCGGGAACCGCGGAGCACGCGGAGATCGCAGAGAAACGCTTGCTCTGCGCACTCTGCGTCCTCTGCGGTTGCTTGTTGCTGATCGCGGCCGCGACACTCTCGGCCCAGCAGGCGCCCGACCGCACGCATCCGCCGCAGCCGGGTCCGCCGGCTCCGCTGGGGCCGCCGGCGATTCAGAAGCAACGGCTCTCCAACGGCCTGCCGGTGTGGATCGTCGAGATGCACGAAGTGCCGGTCGCGCAGATCAACCTCGTGGTGTTCAGCGGCACGGCCAACGATCCGCCCGGGAAGTTCGGCGTGGCGAGCCTGACGGCGGCGATGCTCGAGGAAGGCGCCGCGTCGCGCTCGGCGCTGGAGATCGCCGACGCCGTCGACTACCTCGGCGCCGACCTCGGCGCCACGACCAGCAGCGACGTGTCCTCGGTGCGGCTGCATGTGCCCGTCGCGCGGCTGTCCGACGCGCTGCCGATCATGGCCGACGTCGCGCTGCGGCCCGCGTTCCCGAGAGACGAGCTCGAGCGCCAGCGGCAGCAGCGCCTCACCAGCCTGCTGCAGGGGCGGGACGATCCGCCCACGATTTCATCGGCAGCCTTCTCACGGACTCTGTACGGCAAAGGGCATCGCTACGGCACGCCGCAGATGGGAACCGCCGAAACGATCAAGACGTTCACTCCGGACGACCTGCGCGCCTTCTACGCGTCCGCGTTCCGGCCGGAGAATGCGACGCTGCTCGCAGTCGGCGATTTCACGGCCGACAAGGTGATGCCGCTGTTCGAAAAGAGCTTCGGCGCGTGGAAAGCGTCGGGCGCCGCGGCGAGGGAAAAGCTGCCCGCCGTGGAACAGCCGTCCGCGCGCCAGATCCATCTGATCGACAAACCGGGCGCGCCGCAGTCGCAGATCCGCATCGGGTGGATTGGCGTGCCGCGAAGCACTCCGGACTACTTCCCGCTCACGGTGATGAACACGATTCTCGGCGGATCGTTTTCGTCGCGCCTGAACACCAACCTGCGCGAGGTGCACGGCTACTCGTACGGCGCGAGCTCGACGTTCGACATGCGCGCGGATGCCGGTCCGTTCTTCGCGGCCGCCGGCGTGCAGACGGACAAGACGGCCGAGGCGCTGAAAGAATTCTTCAACGAGCTGACCGCGATCCTGAAGCCGGTGCCCGGCGACGAGCTCGCGCGCGCGAAGAACTACGTCGCCTTGCGCTATCCGAGCACCTTCGAGACCACCGGGGATATCTCGCGGCGCCTCGAGGACGCGCTCGTCTATCACCTGCCGGACGATTACTTCGCGAGGTATGTGCGGAACATCCAGGCCGTCACCTCCGCCGATGTCCAGCGCGTCGCCCAGAAATACATCCAGCCCGGCCGCTTCGCCGTCGTTGTGGTGGGCGACCGGAAGACGATTGAGTCCGGCATCCGCGCGCTCAATCTGGGTCCGATCAACGTGATGACGGTCGATGACGTGTTCGGGCCGAAGCCGTAAGAGGTCGGCTAGGTCGCGTGGGTCGGGCAGGTCGGGTCGGGTAGGTCGCGTGGGTCGCGTAGGTGGGT
>Ga0066683_10000647_pt1 | contig 11846 bp, 6 predicted proteins | sample GraSoiAngelo_132_FD_62296 | JGI IMG/M metagenome (GOLD analysis project Ga0066683, IMG submission 62296) | Grasslands soil microbial communities from the Angelo Coastal Reserve, California, USA - 14_0929_02_40cm | ecosystem: Environmental > Terrestrial > Soil > Grasslands | place: USA... | reverse complement strand
ATTGAGCCGGCAATGAACACCACGACATCGCATGAACGCACCAGCACGACGTTGCGACCTTTCAAACCAAAGCCGGTGTAAATAATCGCGTCACAGGCGTCGGTTGGCAAGGCGTACGTTTCCACATGCTCGCATTCATCATGAGCCGGAGAAATTCCAATGTGTAACGCGCCGACGTCGTGCGCAGCTTTTCCAGTGGCGTAGATAAGTCCCGTGGTCGCGCCGGTTAGTAGGATCACTTTGCGACTGGCAATGGCCTTACCGAGCGCGGTCGCCTTTTCGTGCAACACAGTCACTTCTTGGGCCGATCCCATTACCCCGACTTTGCGCTTCATGTCCATCCAAGAACGAACCCCAACGTTTAGGGGCGGGCTACCGCCCGCCATCATCGATTATCTCCACGACTGGCGGGCGATAGCCCGCCTCTAAACCGATCGTCTTTTCTTTGCGATCCCACCATCCTCGCGTCAAAAACCAAATCAATCCCGGTAACACGAAGAACGTTCCCACGCCAACCGTTACGACGCGCGGCGAGAAGCCAAACCGATCCATCAGCTCACCAACCAGATAATTCGATGCAGCCATTGTAAGAGTCAGCAGCGCCAACTCTGCCGCGAATACGCGTCCGCGAAACTTGTCCTCGACCTCGCGTTGCAGGAGCACAGTCGAGAAGACCCACAGTATGCTCCCGCCGGTATGCGCCGTTAGCAGGAACAGCAAGGCGAGCACAAAATTACGCGAACTGCCGAACGCGATATAGAACACTCCGCCGATTAAAAACGCAATGCCGATGGCGTACTGCATCTGCTTGCGAGTCTCGCCGGCCCAGCGCCGCGCGACGATTGGGCCAATGGCCGTACCAATGCCGCGCGCGGTAAACAGCACGCCGATGCCCGTGGCGGTTTTGCCGGCCACCGGAAAAATTCTCTCGCCGAAGACTGCGAGCAGAGTCAGGATGCCGCCGCCCATGCCCCATGCAGGCTTGACCATCAAGTAAGCAAATACGCGCGGGCGATGCTTGACGTAACGCACTCCTTCGATCGTGTCGCTGATGCCGAGTGCTTTGCCAACTGTAAGCTTTGCTTTTTCGCGCACCGGCCGCTTGGGAAAATGTACGCTGGCGATTAAGAGCGCGGAGGCGACAAATGAAAGCGAGTCGAGCACGAACGCCGCATTCGTGCCGAACCAACCGGCGACAAATCCGCCGATGGCCGCGCCGAGCGTCAGCATCACGGACCACGTAACCGAAGCGATGGCATTGGCGGCCAGCAATTCGCGGTCGGATACGATCGAAGGAATCGCGGCCGTCTTGGCCGGCTCGAAGAAAGCTGAGAATGCCAGCTGCAAAACTGTCAGCACGTACACCAACCACATCTGATCCGGCCGCCGCACGAGCAGGAATCCCAGCACTACGACCGCGCGCAGCAAGTCAGCAGTTATCATGATCGAGCGCCGGCTGAATCTGTCTGCAATCACGCCGGACAACGGTCCCATGATGACGCTCGGCAGAAAACGCGCAACCATAATCAAAGCCACCGAACGACTTGAACCTGTGAGTCTGAGCGCGATGGTGTATACGGCGATCGTATCGAACCAGTCGCCCATCTGGCTCACCACTTGGCCCAGCCAAAGAAAACGAAAGCCGCGATTGCCGCGCAGTAACGTTGCATATCCTACTGGAGGCGGTCGTTCGGCTCTGGCTTTAACAACTTGACTCATGGTTTTGAAGATCGAAGGAAAACGATGAAAGGTGCACTTTGGAAAAGTATGTTGTCAACTTTGCAGTGCCGGCAGAGCGCAGCAGCGACGGCGCTTTTCTCCAGCCCAGGCTTTCACACCTGAGGACAAAAACAAAACCGGAGTTAATTTAATCTCCTTCAGGAGTTTTTCGAATTCCAATCCGCGCCCCATAAATGGGGAAGCTATCAATAGGAGATGACCAACTCTTAACCCAGGCGCGAACGCCTGGGCTAGATAAAAAGCGCCGTCGTCGCTAAGCTCTGCCGGCGCACTCCAAAGTCCTTCACTTTGACCTGTCACAATGAAGATAGATTGTGAAAATGAGAAATAGCGCCTTCGAGCTACTCAGGAAATCTATTTAAAGCCGCTCTTTTCTGCAATTCCAACAACGACAATTACCGGCACGAGCTTTGTTATGCGCAGGCTGCGGCTAGGAAGCGTTAACCGCTGATGGGCTCACCGCACTGGGCCCGCTAGCCGCCTAAGATTGAGAGTTGTTGTTGCACCCCAGATGGCGAATGCGCTTGCCCCTTCGCCAGCTTGCCCTGCGCGCGCCGGAAGCGAAAACCTGAGTTGCTCCTGGTCTTCGCCTTCGGCGCCCAGATTGGTGCGCAGGCTGCTAGCGTGCCGCTTAGCAGTCAAGGATGCCTGGCTATCGTGAATCGACAGAGAATTAAACTGATCGAGATGTCCGATTACAACGGCGCCGCGAAGACCTACTGGTTTGTGATGGTCGCTGCCGGGGGCACGCTGTTTGTTTGGTCGACCCAACATTGTCTGGCTTTCTCGCTGGCGCAGTGGGCAACCTTCGGCGGTTTGCTCTTACTTGCGATAGTAGCTGGCGCAATTCCAATCCGCATTCCGAATACAACCTCCAGTTTCACTGCGGCCGATGCTTTCACATTTCTCAGTGTTTTGTTTCTCGGAGTTCCAGCGGCGATTTTGGTGGGAGTGGCTGATGCATTTGTGAGTTCACGGCGCACTTCTAAGCGGCTGGCGAGTTGGATCGCCGCACCGGCAATGATGGCCGTGACGGTCTTCATCGCCGGGAACGCATTTTATCTTGCGCTTAGCCGCTACGCTCAAGTCTTCCAGGAACCTCTTGGCGCCGGCGCGCTGCGCATTGATCACCTCTTAGCCGGACTGGCGCTAATGGCCATGCTGCATTACTTCATCAACGGCTTTACGATTTCGACAATTTACGCGCTGCGAACACGACGACCGATTCTTAAGTTTTGGCGCGACGGTTATCTTTGGACCTGGTGGTCGTTTTTGGCCTCCGCAGTTGCAGCTGCTGTGATCTATTCGGCAGTCTCGCGGATTGGATGGGCTTACGTGTTGCTAAGCGTGCCGGTGATCGCCGCGACGTACTGGACGTACAAGATTTATTTCGAGCGCGTCAACGCCAAGACCCGCGAAGCCGAAGAGTTAAGCCGCCTGCACCTGGCAACCGTCGAAGCATTGGCCACCGCCATCGACGCTAAGGATCAGACGACGCATTGTCATGTGCGCCGTGTGCAGATTTATGCCGAAGGAGTCGGCAAACTCTTGAATCTATCTGACGGAGAGTTGGCCGCGCTAAATGCGGGCGCATTGTTGCACGACGTCGGCAAACTCGCGGTTCCCGATCATATTCTGAATAAACCGGGAACGCTAACGCCCGCTGAATTCGAAAAGATGAAGGTGCACACGAATGTCGGCGCCGAAATTCTCAGCCGCGTGAATTTCCCGTATCCGGTACTGCCCATCGTGAAGCATCACCACGAGCGTTGGGACGGCCGCGGCTATCCCGACGGGTTGATGGGCGACCGGATCCCGATCACGGCACGGATCATGTCGGTGATTGATTGCTTTGACTCAGTGCGCGAAGACCGGCCTTTCCGTCCGGGTATGACCCGCGAAGAAGCAATCGACCTGTTGCGTAAAGGCGCCGGCACGCACTTCGATCCAAGAGTCGTCGAACTATTCACTCAGCATCTGCCAAAATTCGAAGCCGAAATCGAAGCCCGCGGACTCGTCGATCAGATTCACGTGGGCGCGCCGCGGAATCCGATGCCAACGGCGGAGGATCAAGTTGCATTGGCCCGCGAGAACGCCTCGTTCGGAGCTTACGATCAAATCCGCAATGCCCATCGCGAAGTGTATGCGCTTTACGAAATCGCACGTACGTTTGGTTCTTCGCTGGACGTCGAAGAAACGCTCTCCGTGCTGATGGATAAAATTGGACACATTGTTCCGTTCGATACATGCGTAGTTTACCTCTACGACGAAGTTAAGGGTTACGCCACGGCGGCGCTTACGCTGGGTCTGAATGCCGAGGCGATGCGAGGGCGTTGCGTGGCGCCTGGCGAAGGCGTAACCGGCTTTGCTTTGTCTATTCGACGGCCGGTCAACCGGTTCCATCCGAGTCTCGATTTCGCCAACATGCATTTTGCCAGCGATTATCGTTCGATGGCTTCGCTGCCATTATTCAAAGACGATCTCTTGCTGGGAGCGGTCTCGGTTTACTCGAGTACGCTGAAGGAATACAGCGAAGATCACATTCGCTTGATGGAAACGGTCACGCGTCTGGCTTCGGACGCGTTGGCAAACGCCGTGCATCACGCTCTAGCTGAATCTAACGCTCTCACCGATCCGCTTACCGGTTTGCCGAATGCTCGCAGCCTCCACATTCGTTTCGAAGAGGAGGTGGCGCGCGCTCGCCGCACCCAACGTGCATTCCAGTTGATCATGCTGGACCTCGATGACTTCAAAATAGTTAATGACACGTTCGGCCACAAAGTGGGCGATCGGATGCTGCGAGAGGTTGCCGCGCTCGTTCAGGCCCAATTGCGCGAATACGATTTTCTGGCGCGGTACGCTGGTGATGAATTCATTGCCATTGTTCCGGATATGGCGGTCGATCAAGTAAACGAACTTCGTGAGAGAATCGAAAGGATCGTCTCGGCATTTTCCATCGAGGTTCGCGCCCAAGGCCGGGCTCGCGTCGGCATCAGTCTGGGATCGGCGGTCTTTGGAGTCAATGGCGAGACGCTTGATCAGTTGGTGATCGCGGCCGACCAGGCAATGTATCGGGCCAAATCGGAGCATAAAACGGGCTTCTTGCGCACTGCAAACATTGATTCAAGTTCGTCGAAGCCTCTCTCTGAACATCGAACGGAAAGCCAGCTCGTCACCACGGCGATCAACTAGTCTATTCCATCAAAATCTTAATAAACTCTTGACAACTCGCCCCTCGAACCGTCAAATTGGAAGGGTGGCACGCGGGTCCACTCACCTTTACCCGCAAACCGGCTGTCGGTTCCGACTAGCCGGCTGATTCCAGCGCCCTTGTCCTGACTCCGAACCCGCCGCAAATATCTGCGGTCTCTTAGCTCGCGCTTTGTTCTCGAGTCTTTGATTCCGGTTTTGAAGCGCGTGGAATACAGACACAGACCGAATGTCTTTAACTTCCCTCGAATGTCAGCTCTTAATACCCAACAAACCGGCGGCGCCACGCTGCTAATTGTCGACGACGAACCGTCGACTCGTGAAGATCTGCGCGGTGTCTTTGAAGGCGCCGGACATCGCACCATTGCAGTAGGGGACGCGCCCGCGGCGTTGCGTTTGCTGCGTAAGCAGACGTGTGACCTGGTAATGCTCGATGTCGAGCTTCCCGAAATTGATGGACTCGCGTTATGCCGTTTGCTGCGCGCCCAACCGGCGATGAAGCAATTGCCGGTAGTCGTGTTTTCCGCGAACTCCTCTGAAAGCAGAATGGTCGAGGCTTTCAGCGCGGGCGTGGATGATTACATCGTCAAGCCGTCCAGCCCGGGCGAATTGATCTCTCGCGTCAACTCTCATCTGAACGATGCCCAGCGCGAATCGGACTTAATCGGCAGCAATCGCGAATTGGGCTTCCTGGCCGATCTGGGACGCGGTCTGCTGCGCACGCTCGAGCCGGAACAGGTTGCGCGCCGCGTCGCCGGCGCCATCTACGAAGGCACGAATGCCGCGCTGAGCGCCTGTGCAGTCGAGAATAATGGTCATGGCCTTGCCGTTTGTGTTTTTGATCGCGAAGGTAGCGCCCACAACCCCGCGCTGATCAATTTGGACCGCCTGGAAAAATGGTTGCGTTCTGCCCGGTCTCCCGCATTTCTGACGAATAGCAGCGAGTTTCTAATACATGACGCACAGCACGAAACAGAGTATCTGACGCCGATTCGTTTTGCTGGAAAGAACTTCGGCGCATTAGTTGTCGCCTTCGGTAGTGCAGAAGACTGCACTGAGAATGAATGCCGCCTGATTGACGCCGCCGCGCAACAGGGCGCATTTGCCGCGCACATTTCAACGATGTATTTGAAGGCCCGCGAGTCGGCGGCAACTCTGGCCCAGGAAGTCGATCGCCGCACTGCAGAAGGCGAGATGCAGGAGCGTTTCACCGAAGCGATCATTGATTCGCTGCCGCTGTCGCTTTACGCAATCGATCGCAACTATCGAATCGTTGCGTGGAACCGAAATCGTGAACTGGGCGAACTGGGTCTCCCACGCGGCGAAGTTTTGGGCCGGAACATTTTCGAGGTGTTAACCAAGCAGAGTCGCGATCTGCTGGAACGCGAATTTGGCAGGGTCTTCGCCACTGGTGAGATTCATCGAATCGAACAGGAAACGGTAACGAAATCCGGCGACACGCATCACTGGCTGATCAGCAAGATTCCCATGCGGGCCGACGAAAGCAAAGAGGTTTCGCACGTCATCACGGTTGGCGAGAACATCACGGTTCGCGTCAAGGCACACCGCGCGGTTGCCCGCGCTGAGAAACTGGCCGCCGTCGGCCGACTCGCCGCCGGGGTCGTGCACGAAATCAACAATCCACTGGCGACCATCGCGGCCTGCGCTGAATCACTTGAGAAGCGAATCAAAGAGGGCACCTTCGGCAACTCGCCCGACGCGGAAGATTTACGCGAGTACCTTGGTTTGATTCGCGACGAAGCTTTTCGGTGCAAGACAATCACGAATGGACTGCTGGATTTCAGCCGTCTTCGGGCCGGCCAACGCGTCCCGGTGGACATTACAGAAGTTATCAAGGCTGCGGCCCGATTGGTTGCGCATCAACAACGCGGCGACAATATTCAAATCGATGTCGAGGCCCCACCGGATCTTCCCCGCGTCTCTGGCGACGTCGGCCAATTGCAACAGGCAGTCCTGGCCCTGGCGACCAATGCCATCGACGCGATGCCTGATGGTGGAAAGTTGACTTTGCGTGCAATTGAATCCCGCTCTCGTATGCTGGTCGAAGTCATAGACTCCGGAATTGGAATCCCTCCCGAACACATGACCAAGATTTTCGATCCCTTCTTCACCACCAAAGATGTGGGTCAGGGCACGGGGCTGGGACTCGCGGTCTGTTATGGTATTTTATCTGATCATGGTGGCCGCCTGGACGTGCGGTCCACGGTCGGCGTCGGTACGACGTTTACGATCACGTTGCCGGTGGCTACTTATTGAGCCTCCTAAGTGTGGAGTAACAAACAGTGAACGAACAGCGGGATGCGCGACTCTTAATCGCCGAAGACGAGGCCAACTTGCGCTTAGTGTTGCAGAAGGAATTGCAGCGCCTGGGTTATCGCGTTCAGGTAGCGCCGGATGGCGAAGCCGCGCTGCGAAAACTCGAGGAGACAAATGTTGACGTGCTTTTGTGCGACATCAACATGCCGCACATGGATGGTATGGAGCTTTTGCGCCGCGTTCATGAACGGCCGAATCCGCCCGAAGTAATCATGCTGACCGGTCAAGGCACGATTGAAAACGCCGTCGAGGCGATGCGAATCGGGGCTTACGATTATCTGACCAAGCCTTACAGCATCAACGAACTCGACGTCCGCGTACGCCAGGCTGCTGAAAAGCGAAGCCTGCGGGTTACCAATCAGCGGCTCCGAGCGCAGATCGAACGTCAATCGGTTCTGCCTGAGATCGTGAGCCGTTCGCTGGCGATGAACGAAGCGATCCGTTTGGTCGATCGCGTCGCCCCCTCCGAAACTTCGGTTCTGATTACCGGCGAATCGGGAACGGGCAAAGAATTGATCGCCCAAGCCATTCATCGCCTATCGAATCGCGCTAACGGATCGTTCATCGATCTCAACTGCGCCGCCTTTCAGGAATCGTTGTTGGAATCGGAATTGTTTGGCTACGAAGCCGGCGCATTCTCCGGAGCTAAGGCGCGCAAGCTCGGACTGATTGAGTTGGCCGATGGCGGCACGCTGTTTCTCGATGAAGTAACTGAACTGCCGGCAAGCCTGCAAGCAAAGCTACTGCGCGCGATCGAAACGCGCACATTTTTCCGCGTTGGCGGCGTGCGCAAAGTCGAAGTCAACGTGCGCATTGTTGCCGCCACGAATCAAAATCTCGATGCTGTCATCGGCAATGGATCGTTTCGCGCCGACCTGCTCTATCGGATCAACAGTTTCCAGATTCATCTGGCCCCATTGCGGGAACGTCCTGAGGACATCGAACCACTGACAAATCATATTTTGAAACAACTCGGCGGCGCGAATCCTCCCACAGTCATGCCGGATGCGCTGGCCAAAATGGGCGCTTACAGTTGGCCCGGAAATGTGCGCCAGCTTCGTAATTGTCTCGAGCGCGCGATCCTGCTTTCGAATGAAGGCCGCATCACGTCTAATGAGTTGCCGCCGGAAGTTGCTCGCAGCACGAACGGCACCGCGCCTTTCATGAGCGGTTTCTCGAGCGCTCAGCTTTCAGCCAGTCACGCTCCGGTTGCCGCCGGTGACTCAGGTAATTTGCCAGGTTCGGGCTCGCTGCGCGACGTTGAGAAACAGCAGATTATCTCGGCGTTGGAGCAAACCGGATGGCATCGTGGCAAGGCGGCGCAGATGCTGGGGATTTCGCCCTCGACGCTGTATCGTCGTTTGCGCGATTACAATTTGGAAGGTCGATTGCAATAGCCAAGACAGCCAGCTGGTTTTGAACGAAGACACGAAAGCCGCAGTCAGCATCTGCTGCCTGCGGCATTTCTGTGGACAAATCGCGAGCGATTCTCAGTTAAATTGATCGAGCCTTTTGTTGTCGCCGGCGGCGATAGTAAAGACCCGCCAAACCCGTGCTGAGTAGCGCCAAAGTCGCGGGCAATGCGGGATTCCTTTTGCGGACTTGGAGGGTTCAGGGAGACTTGCTCGATAAAGTTTTTGAGGCCCACTCGCTCACAGTCTGTAGGACCTCCGCACTGACGTTTATCAACTGATCCGCCGCTTCCGTCCTGTCGACACTCGCGGATGTAAACGTGTGCGTGAGATTTGGGAAGATCCGCAGGCGCACTTGTTTATTGCCACCCGCGATTAACGCTTGACCCAGTTCGATTGCATTATGCGCCAGCACCAAAGCGTCACGCTCCCCGTTCAAAATGAGCACCGGACACTTTACTTGTCGCGCCAGGAGAGAAGGATCGCTCTTAATGTGCTCGCGAAACCACGCATCGGGATCGGGGCCTGAAACGGGAGTCTTTCCATTGCGCGCTGCGTCAAAGCGCTGAAGGATCTTCCGGGCGAAGTCGGGCAGACTGTTCGGGTCATTCAGATCCGTCGTGTGCAGCATGGCGGCCTGGTAAATCGATTGCTCCAAAGCCACGCGATCCACCGGACGCGACGAACCCGCCAACAAAACAATCGCCGCGATGCGCGGGTCTTCAGCAGCGATCGTCAAAGCAGTCTCGGCGCCTTCGCTGTGGCCAACCAGAGCGATTCGGGTCTTATCTATCTCGCTGCGTTGCATCAGATACTCAAATGCTGCTCGGCTATCAGTAATCAGATCGCGATAAGAAGTTGGTCGTTTCGGATCGGTCATTACGCTCTTTCCAACTCCTCGATCGTCAGCGCGCAGGACGGCCACGCCGGCATTAGACAAACTCTCGGCCAATAACTTATAGAGATTGAAAACCCCCGTCGTGCCGTCTCGATCCTGGCCTCCCGATCCGCTGATGATCACTGCCGCCGGAAATGGAGCTTTACCGGTTTTTGGCAACGTCAGCGTTCCCGCGAGTCTTACATCGCCATTAGTGAAATTCACTTCCTCACTCGTGAAATTGTTTACCTTAGCCGATGGTTTTGGCTTAGGGACCAATAATTCTGCTAATTCCTCGGATCCAGTTCGAACAACTTTCACGTTTTGCGTCGGCACGCTAATAACGAGCGGAACGCGGTCATTATCAGTCCACAAATCGATGGTCAACCCCTGGCTGGTAGTCGCGCGATAGTGCTCCGTCGCTACGTGATTACCCTTAACGTCCACGGTTGGGGACTCGGTGCGCTCGAGCTGTATCTTCAATTCTGACGCTTGGCTGGGAAGAAACGCGATGAAACTCTGCGAACCAGCGCGCCCGGCATCGTATTGCTTCAGCAAAAAAACGAGTTGATGCCAGAGGCCGTTCTCTAAGACCACGTTCGCCTGGGTGTTAACTTCGCGATCGGGTTGCCCTGTGGTTGAGATCTTGGCCGTGTTGCCGTTAAAGATCACGGTTGAACCGGCCTGATTTGGCACCGTAAAGGAGAAAGACTTTGGCCCCGTTTTAGTCGCCTTTGTAACGGTATGAATCTTATTCACCCCGGACTCCACATCAGCTTCCGCTTCGAGCGAGCCGCTGGGGTCGAGCAACAGCGTGAACTTCTCTTGAGCGACTATTTGAGATGCAATTGTCATCGTGTATGAACCGCTCAGCTTTTGTTGGCCGCGCGCCACCGACAGACTTCCAAGCGCGAGCATGAGAACGAACATCTGTATGCGAATTGAAATTTTCATAAAGAGGTTACTCCTTGATCTTTAAGTATTTTGCGATCGACTTTGCCGCGATCATTCTTTGGCAGCGAGGGAACAAATTCGATCCAACGCGGATATTTGTAGAGCGCGATTTTGGATTTTACGAACTGTTTGATTTCATCGGCAAGCGCAGCGGTTGCTAAGCGTCCGTCGCGCGCAACGATGAAGGCTTTTGGTTTCACCAAACCATCGCCGCCTTCGTGGCCGACTACCGCGCATTCCAACACGGCCTCGTGCTGCAGCAGGCAATTCTCGATTTCTGACGGAGCGACGAACACGCCGCCGACTTTCAGCATATCGTCGGTGCGGCCATGACACCAATAATAACCATCTTCATCGACGTGAAATTGATCGCCGGTAGTGCACCAATCGCCGGCAAAAGTTGCTTTCGATGCACGTTGCGCGTTCCAATAACAAAGGGCCGCCGAATCCCCTTTGATTTTCAACGTGCCCATTTCGCCAGTTGGTACCTCATGGTCATCTGCATCGACAATTTCAGCTTCGTAACCCTCGACGATGCGGCCCAGGCTGCCTGGTTTTACGTCTTCGGGCCGATTCGTAATGTAAATATGAAACATCTCTGCCGAACCGATGCCATCGCAAATCTCAACACTGAACATTTCCTTCCAGCGATGATAAAGCTCGATTGGCAAGGCTTCGCCTGCTGAATAACAAAAGCGAATGCTGGATAAGTCACGAGCGCTCGCGTCGTCGACATTCAGCATCGCATTGATCATTGTCGGCACCGTCGTGAGTATCGTCGGACGATAACGTTCGATCACTTGAAACATCTTCTCGGGCGTTGCCCGCGCAGCAAAGAGCGCGGTGGCGCCGCCGACGGCGAACGGAAACAGCAGGTTCGTCCCCGTGGCATAACCAAAGAAAAGTTTCGGCACGGAAATCGTCAGATCATTTTCGTTCACGCCCATCGTGCGCTTGGCAAACACTTCCGTGTTGTAAGGCAAATCGTGCTGCAGGTGCACTGCGCCTTTCGGCTGCCCGGTCGAGCCCGAGGTAAACAACCAGATGGCGATGTCGTCGCGATGCGTGTCGGCGGTCCGGCAAATGCTCGGCTGCGACGAAACAATCTCGTCAAACGAAAAGAATTTCGCACGAGTCTGCTGGGGGGCAATCTGCTCTTCGTCTACCGCATCTTCGTTACGAACGACAAACACCGAGCGGAGATACGTGGCGTCCTGGACCGCCTCAGCAAACGGTCTCATGAACGATTCGTGCACGATGGCAGCGCGCGCCCGAGTGTACTCAAGGTAATAACGGTAATCGTCCGCCGGCAACAG
>Ga0066683_10000644_pt1 | contig 11857 bp, 10 predicted proteins | sample GraSoiAngelo_132_FD_62296 | JGI IMG/M metagenome (GOLD analysis project Ga0066683, IMG submission 62296) | Grasslands soil microbial communities from the Angelo Coastal Reserve, California, USA - 14_0929_02_40cm | ecosystem: Environmental > Terrestrial > Soil > Grasslands | place: USA... | reverse complement strand
GATTTTGACCTGAAAGGGCTACAGATCGCCGCATACCTCATGGCCCGTTACCCTGCCCGCTGTCACCCCTGGCGCTTTGACCCAGCTTCCTATACCCTTTCCCTCCAATCTAGAACGGAGGTCGGACCTACAACCGCACCTCCTCGCTCAAGCGAGTTAGACACGCTAGGCACCCTCCCGGCTATCTTTGCTCCATTAGTAGCAAAGATGCAAGAGAAAAAAGCATGGTCCTATCAAGAAGGTATTACCCATTTGCTGGTAGAGGATATTTTGGGGTGTGGTGCTTGATCCCCTGACAATCGCGAACGCTGCAATCGTACCTTCAGAACAAGAAAATCAATCTTCAATCTAATAAACGTTTCAGATGATTAGAGATTTGGGAAAAGTTGCTGCATCTCGTGATATACTAAAGGATGTTACTGTATGAAGGTCATCTTCCTGCTGAGCAAATATTCCCACTATTGCATTTGAACCAGCGGACAAAGTTCCGCCCACTTTTTTTTGTCTGAATTGCATATGTTCGGTACACAATGTAGTGAGACGAATTCGTCTCACTACACTTTGACTTGAGCACCAATGCTCCTATCAGCCGAAGACTTTCGCTCAAAGCCACACCACCTATTGATTGTGCCATCTAGAAAGGAAACGCGGGTGATTCCTTCAAAAAGGAAAAAGTCTAAAGTAGTCATTGCTCTCGATTCATGGAAAGCTAACTTACTCATCTTCATACGTATCATAGGCCTGCTGCGTCCTCACTGGATACCAACGCTCGGCACGGTGATTAGTATGGGACTCTCCACAGGTTTTGCGCTCATAGTACCATGGTTACTCGCATGGGTAATCGATACGGGACTTCAGCACGGCCAATTCAGTAGCCTTCTCCTTGCCACGGCTGCAATCCTTGTTTCCAGTTCACTGAGGGGTCTTTTCGCCTATGGACAGGGATATCTTTCCCAGGCAGTTTCGAACCTCGTAGCCTATGATCTACGCAACAGCCTCTACGATCACCTGCAAACGCTCAGTTTCTCATTTCATGACGAATCAGAGACTGGCCAGCTTATGTCGCGCTTAACAGTCGATATCGAGGCAGTACGTAACTTCATTCCCATGGGGCTGTTGCGCGGACTGCTGGCCCTGGTAACCTTTGGCGCCGTCACGATGATACTTTTTCGACTCGACTGGCACCTGGCACTCGTGACCATGATCTGCGTCCCGATCCTCATATTGCTCTCTATCCAGGTGGGCCGACGTCTGCGTCCAATATGGCAAGATGTGCAGAATGAAACGGGGGCGCTGGGAACAGTAATGCAGGAGAGCCTGAGCGGTATGCGTGTCGTGAAAGCCTTCGCCCGCGAAGAGTTCGAGATAGCCAAATACGAGGCCAAAAACCGCGAGGTGAGAGCACTCAACATGAGTGCCATGCGACTATCGGCATGGAATCAGCCGCTGATGGTTCTCGTACTCAACATAGTCACAGTACTGATCATATGGATAGGAGGCATTGCGGTAATCGGTCATCAACTCAGCCTCGGTGTGCTTGTAGCCGTCACGCAATACATACTCTTGTTGGGCACTCCTGTGCGTTCCTTCGGCTACATGGTCACCTGGTTTATGCGCGGCCTCTCAGGTGGCATACGCATCTTCGGTGTGCTTGATACTCAGCCGGCCATCACCGATGCACCTGGGGCAAAAGCGTTACAACGGGTGCAGGGCCATGTTCGCTTTGAAGACGTTACCTTTGCCTATGGAAACGGGCCAGAAGTACTACAAGAAATCACGATAGATGCACAACCAGGTCAAATAATCGCCATTCTGGGCGCTACGGGTAGCGGTAAAAGTACGATATTGCACCTGCTGCCTCGCTTCTATGAAGCCGCAAGCGGTCGTGTCTCGATCGATGGAAAGGATATACGCGAGGTGACTCAAACTTCTCTGCGACGCAACGTAGGGTTGGTATTACAGGACGTTTTCCTGTTCAATGCGACGCTGCGTGATAACATCGCGTACGGTGTTGCCAATGCAACCGACGAACAGATCATTGCAGCTGCCAAAATAGCGCGCCTCCATGATTTCGCTAGTGGATTGCCAGACGGTTACGATACCTGGGTTGGTGAACGTGGCGTGACGCTCTCAGGCGGTCAGAAACAACGCGTGGCTATAGCGCGTACACTGCTCCTTAACCCCCGCATACTCGTGCTCGACGACTCGACTTCGAGCGTTGACATGGAAACAGAGTATCTCATTCAGCAAGCCCTGGATGCGGTAATGCGAGGCCGCACCACCTTTGTGGTCGCATCTCGCCTGCGCACAATCAAAAGCGCCGATCAGATCCTGGTGCTGGAAAAAGGCAGGATTGTAGAACGTGGAACCCATGAGACGCTGCTCGCACAAGGCGGCCCCTATGCCAGGCTCTACGATTTGCAGTTGCGCGAGCAGGAAGAATTTGAAGTACGCATGTTGACCTCTTCTCCCGAACAGAAGCGGGAGGCAATACGATGAAACAAAGCTCTTATACCATCCATGGCCGGCGCCACCGCTGGCGCGAAAACAGCCTGGAAGGAGCAGACGAGAACGTATCAAAGAATTTTGACTGGTACATCATACAAAAATTCGGTCCTTACGTCGCCCACTACAAGGGCTGGACCCTGGCGAGTGTGGCTCTAATGCTGCTCTATACAGCGCTCAACCTGGCAAACCCTTTCCTGATAGGCGTGGCCATCGACCAATCCATCAGCCATAATGATTTGAGAGGCCTCGCAATTACCGGAATCGTTCTGATCATCGTAAACATCTTGATGTGGCAAGCGCAGTACTGGCAGGTATGGACGATGTCATGGGCCGGGCAGCAAATACTCTACAACCTCAGTTCCGACATGTTCACACATCTGCAGCGACTTTCACTCAGTTTCTACGACCGCACACAAATCGGACGTGTCATGTCACGTTTGCAGAGCGATATAGATGTGCTAGAGTCGATGCTGAGTTCCGGATTGCTCTCGATGCTTGGTTCACTCGTATCCCTCATAGGAATCATAGTAGCGATGCTCCTGATGAATGTAACACTGGCCTTGCTCTCATTTACGGTCTTGCCAATCATGTTCCTGATCGCCGCTTTCTGGCAGCGCTCCGCTCAGCGTTCCTTCAGGCGAACACGCGCCGCTATCTCGGTGGTCAATGCAACGCTGCAAGAGAACATTTCCGGTATGCGCGTGATCCAAAGCCTTGCGCGAGAAGAACGCAACCGCACCGAGTTTGACGAGCTAAATGCCTATAACCGCGATACCAATCTTGAGGCCAGCCGCGTAGCAGCGCTCATTTTGCCCCTTGTGGAGGTCGTGGCTGCCATGGCAATTGCGATTACGGTCCTCTATGGAGGCGTGTTGGTATCACAGGGGACCCTCAAAGTGGGTGTTCTTGTCGCGTTCACCCTCTATATCAACCGTTTCTTTGACCCTATCCGCGAAATAAGCCAGCAGTACACGCAACTGCAAAGGGCAGGTGTCGCTGCCGAGCGTATCTTTGAAATCCTGGATACGCCTGTCGACATAGAGGACAAGCCCGACGCGCAGAAGCTGCCTCAGATACACGGTGAGGTGAAGTTCCGTGATGTAACCTTCGGCTACACCCATGACCTGCCAGTGTTGAGGGACTTCAACCTGCATATGAAAGCTGGTCAGACTGTCGCTATTGTAGGGCCGACCGGTGCAGGAAAAAGCACCATTGCCGGGCTGCTCGCGCGTTTCTACGATATCCAGGAAGGTTCAGTGCTGATCGATGGCTACGATGTGCGTGACGTGACGCAGCACTCCTTGCGCAGCCAGATCGGGGTTGTGCTACAAGAGCCATTTTTGTTCACCGGCACAATCCGTGACAACATACGCTACGGTCGCCTCGATACAACCGATGAAGAGGTAACAGAAGCTGCTCGCGCCGTGGGAGTACACGACCTGATCACACAACTACCGCAGGGTTATGAGACACCCATCCGTGAACGAGGTCGTAATCTCAGTGTGGGCCAGCGCCAACTCATCTCATTCGCCCGCGCGCTGCTGGCCAATCCGCGCATACTGATTCTCGATGAGGCCACGGCCAATATTGACACCTTTACGGAGTTACTGGTACAGCAAGCCTTAAAACGATTGTTACACGGACGTACTGCTCTCGTAATTGCTCACCGTCTCTCAACCATCAAGGGAGCCGATAGCATCGTTGTGCTGCAGGGAGGCCGTATCGTAGAACAAGGCACACATGCCGAGCTTCTTGAAAGGAACGGCATATATGCCTCACTGTACGCAATGGGTTTCCGCCATACCTAGTAAAAATAGCTCATCCGTAGGGGCCGATTATGTAGTTTCAAAAAATAATGCGGATGATGAAATCGGCCCCTCCACTGTCACCCTGAGCGAAGCGAAGGGTCTGTCGCCCTGGGCAGCGAGATGCTTCGCTGCGCTCAGCATGACAGTGCGGTGACCCATACGGCTTCCTGGATCAATTTGTTAAATTGCATTATCACGCACCCTCCTGTCCTCAGACTTCTCCACTCGGACCAATAACAGTGGGCGAATCCTTCTTTCTGTAATGCGCGGCGCTACGCTTCCTGTCAGAAGAGCATCCAGGCCTGTTCGCCCGTGGCTGGCCAGCACGATCAGGTCAACGTTCAAGCGTTCGGCGAGGTTGAGCACCTCATGTACAACTTCGCCCCGCAGGATTTCAGCACGGGCTATGACTCCTTCCGCCTTGCAGCGAGCGACGACCTGTTCCAGGTACTCCGCTGCGCCCTCCTGTGACAGGTCAAGGACCGCACGCATGGTTGTTGGAAGCAACAGACCTAACACGGCCTGCTCGCCGGTGAGAGTTCCAGGAGTTGGGATTACCAATACAAGGTGCAGTTCCGCGCCAAAAGCTTGAGCTATCGTGATGGCAGCAGGAAGTGCAGGCTCGTGAGCAGCTGTTCCATCGAGCGGGACGAGGATGCGTTGGAGATTGAAAGGACGTACAGTATCATTTTCTCCTGGAAACAATAGCAGGATTGATTGCGTGCCCTGCTGAAGTGCTTGCTGTGCATTGCTGCCAAAAAGGAACCCTCGTAATCCACCATGGCCATGCGTACACATGATGACCAGGTCCGAGTTCATCTCCTGAGCATGCTGGAAGATGCTGCGTGCTACATTACTTCCTTTGTCCTGGTGCACATGAATTTCAACCGCAATAGCAGAAGAGCGCAGTCGTGTCGCAATCTCTTCGAGATAGGCCTGCGCTTCGGCAGCATCCGACAGGTGTTGCTCTCCATGTATGGTTGTTGGAGGATGCTGCTCCAGGATATGCAACAATGTCACTTGCGCGTGAAAACGGCTTGCAATCTGTTCAACTACAGGGAGCACTGACGCCGCGAGTTGCGAGCCGTCAAGCGGAACAAGGAAACGGAGATTGCCCTGTTTTGCGTGTTGTAACATTATATTCCTTTCAGACTGCTGAGCGAAGCTAGACGCGATAGCGTCGTTGCAGTCTGTCTTTCAAGAAGCGACAGCGCTATAACATCAACCTCCTGTAGGGGCTCAATGTATTGCGCCCGAGAATATCTGGTACAACAGAAAGATGTTGAGCGCGATGATCAGCCCTGCAACAATGCTCGCAAGTACCGTCGTCAGCCAATGATTCACCAGTCCACCCATTATACTCTCCCGCCGGGTGAACTGTATAAGAGGGACAAGGGCAAATGGAATACCAAAGCTGAGGATCACCTGGCTTATGACGAGCGTTCGTGTTGGCTCCAGTCCAATTATGATGACAATCAGCGATGGCAGCATAGTAATGCTGCGCCTTATCCATACCGGGATACTCCGGCGCAGAAAGCCCTGCATAATAATCTGACCCGCCATCGTACCAACCGTTGTGGATGACAGACCAGATGCTATCAGCGAAATGGCAAACACCCAGCTTGCGGCCTGTCCCAGTAAAGGGGTAAGCGTCCTGTAAGCCTCTTCTATCGTGCCGATTTGGCTCAGGCCTGCGCTATAGAATGTCGAAGCTGCCATAATCAACATGGCCGCATTGACACATCCTGCCAGGCTCATCGCAATGACGATGTCAATCCTCTCAAAACGAGCTAACTTCTTGAGCAGACGCGGCGAGCGAGTTACAATGCGCCCTTGCGTCAGAGCTGAGTGTAGGAAGATGACGTGCGGCATTACTGTCGCGCCGAGAATTCCCGCGGCCAACAGGATGCTCTCAGTACCGTTAAATTGCGGGACAACGGCGTGATATGCGATAACTCCCCACGCGGGCCGGTCAAGGATCGTCTCAATTACGTAGCATAATGCAATCACTCCGACCATAGCTGTGATTACTGCCTCCATTGCCCGGAAGCCGTAACGCTCCAAACCCAGGATGGCAAACGTCACGAAAGCTGTCAAGATACCACCCCACAACAGTGGGATATGAAACAGTAACTGGAAACCAAGAGCTGCTCCCACAAACTCAGCCAGGTCTGTTGCTATAGCCACGATTTCCGCCAGTATCCACATACCCCAGACAATGAGTTGTGGAAAATGCTCACGACACAACTCGGCAAGATTGAGGCCCGTGGCAATACCGAGCTTGGCCGAAAGCATTTGGATGAGCATAGCCATCAGGTTACTTACCACAATGACCCAGAGCAGCAAATAACCAAAGCTCGCGCCCGCTTGAATATTCGTCGCGAAATTCCCCGGGTCAATATAAGCCACGCTGGCAATAAACGCTGGGCCGAGAAAAGGCAGCAGGCGACGAATGATCCCTTTCTTGCTCTTTCCGCTAAGTACATCATCAGCTGCACGAATGGTACTGGCATCGCCACGCCCGATTTCAGTCGTGGTTTTCGGAGTTTCAGATGACATATTGATGTGTTCTCCTCACAAGAGGTCGCGCAGCATCTATCCATGATCGAGACTACAGGGAGATAAGCATAAATATTTTTGTGCCGTAATCGTTAACTCCATTCTGTCACATCCTTGCAAGACATTGCCTCGCCAACTTCGACACCCGGTAATACGCCCTGGCAGACAGCAGGCGAATAGAAACCTGGTCGCCCTGATGGGGGGAAATCCCCTGGATACCTATCATATCAATGCTCAACAGACATTCCAGGAAGCTGAACACCTCTTAGAGCAAGCAGCGGTTAAGTCGAGTAAAGAGTGGTTGCAAGAGTGGATCAATCTTCAGATTGACCAACTACTGCCCCTGCGTGGTTCTGTGGACGAAATGACCGCCGTGATCGAGAAGGCTCAAGCTATAGTGGAGCAGCATAGCACAGCAGAGCAGCGCGGCCAATTCTTTCAGGCGGTGGTAGCACGAGATGCCATGCGTGATCGCTATACGGCATCGGAAGAAACGGTTTCATATTGCCGCGAGTCCCTGGCTGCACTCCAGCAAACAGGCAGCAAAGGTTTGATAGGATTTGCGCATTTTATTCTGGGAAATCGCCTTCTTTGGTCAGGTCATCTTGCTGGGGCGGAGCAAGAGATGAGCGCGGCTATGTACATAGCGGAACAGATCGGGCACACCTCGCTGTTCGTCCGCTGCCTGACATTTTTTACCGCTCGTATTCAGGCGACTTGGACAGGTCGAAGAGGTTCGAGGCGTCATCTCTCGTGCGCTGGCTGTACCAGAAGCGAAGAATATCGCTATTATCAAAGGGCATCGAGCGTGGATAGCATGGCGCGATGGCAACCTGATCGAGGCCGAGGACTATGGTCGGGCTTCATTAGAGGAGAGGCAACCCCAGCGAATTGTCAACCCGTTTCAATGGATAGGTGTATGGCCTCTCATAGGCGTTGCGCTAGTTAAAGAGAGACTCGCCGATGCAATGAACTATGTACATATGCTGCTTGATACCTCGCAGCAACCTCCTCCTGAACAGGTAAGTACACTCCTTGAATCGGCGCTGCAAGCATGGAATGCTGGACAACAGGAGGAGGCGCGAGATCTCATCCAACAGGCAGTGCCTCTCGCTGAGCAGATGGGCTATCTCTAATCGTCTCCTTTTGCTTCAGATGCAAGCAGAACTCTGTGCGTTAATCGGGGAAGTTACCCGACGCACTTCCAACAGCATATGGTGTAGAGACGTCGTACATCACCATCATATCCATGCCCCAGTTTGCATGTAGGAAATTGTGGCAATGGAGCATCCAGATCCCCGGATTATTCGCGACGAAAGCGACATCGTAGGTTGCGTGAGGTGGAACCAGGACCGTGTCCTGCCGTACAGGGCTTCATGTGAGTGGCTTCCCATTCTGATCAAGGACCGTAAAGACGTGCCCGTGCAGGTGCATCGGATGATACAGGTTCGTCTGGTTGTCGAAATGGAGCTTGATGAGTTGCCCTTTCTTAACCATAATCATGCCGGTATTGGGAAAGACCTTCCCGTTCATCGTGTAGGTCATACCCATGCGTCCAAGCGAGGTCCCAAGCTGGTTCCCAAGCACGATGTTATACGTTGCATCGAAATGACTCTGAAGTGTGATTGGATCAGGTGCTGGCGTTCCATACGTCGTGAGATCGAACCACTTCGTAATCGCGGGAAGCCTTGTGGGCACCGACCCCTGACCCATGACCAGGGCAGGAGCACGCACGTAGCTTTGACTATCATCGGCAGTCACCAGTGCGACGGAGCCATGCGAGGGCATTTGAAAGTAGAGGTCGTAGCGCTGGGCCGACCCTATGGGCAATGGCGTGCCATTGAGCCATTGCGGACCATTCAGATCGTGCCCATCCAGTGAAACCACCTGAAATGGCGCGCCAACGAGTGTGACGAGTTGCGGATTTCCTGACGGTGTCTCAGCGGTATTGACGATGCGCAGGCGCACCCACTGACCCGAGCGGGCTATCTGGTTGAGCGTCCCGCCGGTGGTATTCATCGTATAAACCGTTTGATTGTTCGGTCCATCCCATACATGGAGCGCAACGCTATAATCGACATCCGCGTGGAGTGTTGGTGTCGCAGGGTCCACAATCAGCATGCCGTAGAGGCCGTTAGTGGTCTCTTCAAAGCTGAACTGGTGCGAATGATACCAATAGGTACCAGCATCCAGGGCAATGAAGCGGTAGACATATGTTTGGCCTGGTTTCACCGCGTCCTGGGTGACGCCTGCCACCCCATCGGCGGAGTTGGGAACGCGCACGCCATGCCAGTGAATGGTTACACCAAAAGAGAGGTGATTGACTAAAGTGACAACGATCTCGTCACCTCGCCGTTCACGCAATGTCGGTCCAGGAGCAGTCCCGTCGAAGGTCCAGGCTGGCACTGTGATGCCTGAGCCGAGGGTGAGCTGCCCAGGCTGAACGGTGAGGGTGAAATGATCTACGTGGGCTGCCGTTGCTGGAGCTTGCAACTGCGTCACGGAGATAGGCGCACCTGCCATGCCCATGTTCACGGAAGTGGGTACACCCTGCCCCGCTACTATCCGCGGAGTTTGCAACGCAGCTACGGCGGCGGGCGCGGGAGATGGCGCTAACGCTCCGATGAAAAGAGCGCCGGCGACTATCCCGGCAATGGTACTCACGGCAGGTGCAAGCCAGTGTGGATTCTTCCGGCTGATCCGGTGATAGTTTTGCAACACCGTTCCGACGCTGGCAATAAAGGCTAGCATAATAATGCCAAAAGGAATCACATCTCCGACAAAGTGCCCATACCCTCCTTGAGGGTCTGTCTTTGGTTGAGCCAGACTTTGAATGACAAAAGGCTGAGCGAAGAACAAGTAGAAGATGTAGATGCCTGATAGGAGGCCGAGCGCTTGCAGCCAGCGGATCCCGGTCGTGACAAGGATAGTAGTGACCAGGAGTGACGCGGCGAAGATAACAATATCGCGACTCGGCGCGCCGCTCCCGATCTCAATCGCGACCGCACCTCCTATGGCTCCAAGGGTTGCTATCAGACGCAGGCGACACAGGCGACCATGGTGATGGCAATGATGAGCACACTCCCGATAAAGTGACCATACCCGCCATGGGGATCTCCCCTGGGATTGGCCAGGCTTTCAATGACAAAGGGCTGGGCGAATTGCAGATAGAGGCAAAAGACGCCTAGCAGGGCGCCGATCACTTGCAGCCAGCGAATAATTGTACTATTTCTGCCTCTTACGATTGCTGTCTGGATCAGGCTCTGACTCTGACAACATCATGAGAAGAAGAGGCACAAGCGCTGCCCATTCTCGAAAATAACACACTTCCCCGCTGGTGAACAATTGTACCTTGCCTCGCCACTCGGTCTGATGAGCCCCTATCTCTTCTTCCCATACACGTACCGTAAACAGATGAGAACGAGGACGCACGTTCGGCGTATCCATGCTCATGCACTCCCTCTCGCATATTCGCCGCAGAGCAACGATGTGTTCTGCTAGGATGTTGACGTTGTTGTTCATCTTGAAAAGAGTGTAGGACATGCACCGTTGCCAAACCGTTGCTTCCAAGCGTTCCTTGATGAATGTCGGTAAGTGAGGAGCGTTCCCTTGAAATGGATTACTTGCATGAGAGCGAACAATCGTGGGAAGAGAAGAAAAGTCGTTGTTTTGTGGCATAGATTACTGTTTCGACAACCGAGAAGACGGCTTTTGCGCGCAGTGTCCCGTTCAGCTTGGATACGGATTTTTAAAATTAGTCAGTACTGACTTTGGAGTATTGCATTTCTCCACCTGTTTATGATATAATTCACGTATAGTCAGTACTGACTTTGGAGTCAACGTTACATGCATAAAATTCTTTTGCTGCTAGGTCTATTGTTGCGCAGGCCATTGCATGGCTACGAATTGCACCGGATTGTGCGCGCTCACGGAGAGTTATACGCCGATCTCAAGAAAGGGAATCTGTATTACTTACTCGACCGCCTCGCCGCCGAGGGCTATCTGAAGGTGCAGGCTGAGCCAGGGACTCGTGGGGCTCGCGGTGAACGAGTGATCTACGAACTGACCGACCAGGGCCGCGCCCGGTTCAAAACATTACTGCGCGAGGTCCTGTTGACCTACGAGCCTGCCCATACGGGAGTCGACACCGCCGTTGTCTTTCTCGCAGGCATGCCAACTGCCGATGGCCTCCACTTGCTGGAGGAACGTCGCCGCATCGTTGCAGAGCGCCGTGTGATCGTGGCTGCGGAGCTGGCTCCCCTCACGGAGAACAACCCTCTCGAACATATCGCGGGCGACCACCTGCTCAGTCTGATTGATGCCGAGCTTGACTGGATTGACCGTTCATTAGCCTACTTGCGCGAAACTGGTTGGACAAACACGCCGGAGGTGCCCATGCAACATACATTAGCGAAGGAGATCAATCAAGAGCACGAATCCCCTTAGCGTTTCCTGGGTGTGCAACTGAACTAAACTCAAGAGAGCGTAGAGCCCGGGCAGAAGAGTCCACATTCGCTTGGAATTACTGAGAGTCTTTTTCCTTCTCTATCTACTGATAACCTGTCAACAGGACGACATGTTGATAGAATAGATTCTTGTTGCCAAAAGTGGGAAGAAAAAGACGAATCACACTCTGAAAAGGAGGCAATCGCTATGAAAGAAGCTTCTAAAAGAGGCAATCGGTCATCTACACCATCCGCTATCCGTCCACTTCTGCTGGGCTTACTCATCCTGGCTGTTGTGGCAGCTATTCTTGTCCCTTTGTACATCGTGCGAAACACCATGATCTCGCAGCTCGCTGGACCTCCAACAAACGTCGGCACACATGCGCAATCTGCCGCAGTAAGGCCGGGATTGCTCGCTAAGTTTGTGTGCCAGATCACCTCCACCGCGGCGAACAACCGTATGAATGGGCTTATCTTGAAGGAAAACAGCGATGGCTCGTATTCGTCCACGGGAAGCAGCGTGAGCATCCAATGGGA
>Ga0066683_10000642_pt1 | contig 11870 bp, 10 predicted proteins | sample GraSoiAngelo_132_FD_62296 | JGI IMG/M metagenome (GOLD analysis project Ga0066683, IMG submission 62296) | Grasslands soil microbial communities from the Angelo Coastal Reserve, California, USA - 14_0929_02_40cm | ecosystem: Environmental > Terrestrial > Soil > Grasslands | place: USA... | reverse complement strand
CCGTCTCACGTGCGGGCCGACGTTCGCGGTAGTGACGGAGCAGAGGCTCGGGGAAACGCCGGCAAACCGGACCGACGAATCGCAGGCGCCGGAACCGGTTCCAGTCGCCCGGCTCCATCAAGAGGTGGGCCTCGGGATCCCACGGGATCTTCTTGAACCACGAGCGGTACACGACCGAAGACGTCGTGACGCGCGCGAAAGCGAACTCGCCGGCGTCGTTCAGGAGCCACCGTCCTTCGTGATCCTCGTACCAGAAGGGATGCCAGACGAGATCGCATGCCTCGTCGCGTATGAATCCGACGAGCTTCTCCAGGCGCTGCGGCAAGTACTCGTCGTCGTCGTCGAGGTGGGTGATCAGCTCTCCCCGCGAACGGGCCAGGGCCTTGTTCAAGGCCGGCGTCCCCGCCACCATCCACCGCCGCAGCGGGTCCGCCGGATAGTCCCTGCGGTGCTCGAGGTTCAGGAAGCGCAAGCGGGGATCGCGGATGGCCGCGACACGCCGGGCGGTCTCGTCGGTGCAGCCGTCGCCGACCACCACGACCTCGAGATGCTCGTAGCTCTGGCCGAGGACGGAAGGCAGGCACCGCTCCGCCAGGAGCTGCGCACGATTGTAGGTGGCGACGCACACGCTCACCAGGGGGCGGACCGACAGAGTGTGGCTCGCCTTCCATTCCTGGAACTCGGCGATGAGGGCGGCGTCCACCTCCATGCGCGATTTCAGAATGTCCACCTGCTCGGTCTGGTGAGCGACCCGGTGGCGCACCTGTTCGAGCTCGGCGCGCAGAGCCTGCAGGGCGCCGACCTGCTCGTCCAGCCTCCGCGTTTTCGCTTCATGAGCGGCCCGCTCGGCCTGATGCTCGGCTTCGTGCGCGTGCCTTTCCGTGTCGCGCCGGCGGCGTTCGAGCTCCATCGAGGAAACGATGTCCTCGAGCGCCTTCAACGCCGAAGCCACCGCCCCGATCTCGTCTCGGAGCGCGGCGCGGGCCGCGGCCAGCGCGTCCGCGGCCCCCTCCCGCTGTCGCCCCAGATCACGCCGGCCGTCGGCCAGGGCCGCCTCGAGGGCGGCCGCCCGCTCGGCGGCGGCCTTGGCGGCACTCTCGAGTGAATCGAGCCGTTCATCCGAACCCCACAGGGCGCGGAGCTTCTGCCACAGGCGGCCGGTCATGTCGACGGGGGGGCCGGCGTCTCCGGGGCGGCGTCGGAACGGGCAGCAGCCAGGCGCGTCCGGACGGCGCTCGCGTGGACTACGGCGGTCCGCACGATCGCGGCCACTGCCGCGGCATCCCGCGAGCGGACCGCCGTCCCCGTGGGAAGCAGAAGCACCCGGGCGAGAACGCGCTCGGTTACGGGCAACCGTCGTCCGGCGTCGGGCTCGCGAGAGGCGTAGGGCTCCATGCGATGGCAGCCCGGATGGAAGTAGCGGCGGGCGAAGATCCGTTCGGCCCACAGGACCGAGAGCACGTGGTCCCGATCGAGGCCGGCGACAGGGGGATCGATCTCGAGGGCGACGTAATGGTGGTTCCAGCCGTCTCCCGCGCCGGGAGCGAGCAGGCCGACGCCGGGCAGGCCCGCGAGGGCTTCGCGATAGACGTCATAGTTTCGCCGGTTCGCGGCCAGGAACTCGTCGAGGCTTTCCAGCGAGGTCAACGCCATCGCCGCCGAGGCTTCGCTCATCTTGCCGTTGATGCCGAGGCAGACCACCTCGTCGTAGCCGGCGAAACCGAAGTTCCGCACGAGGCGGGCGCGCGCGGCCAGCTCGGCGTCGCGCGTCGCGATCGCGCCCCCCTCGAAGGCATTGACGATCTTGGTCGCGTGGAAGCTGAACACGGTCGCGTCCCCGAACCGCGCGATCGGAACGGCGCCCCGAGTGCACGCGAAGGCGTGAGCGGCGTCGAGCAGGAGTCGCAAGCCACGGTCGGCGGCTACCGATTGGAGCTCCTCCACGCGGCAGGGCCGGCCCCAGAGGTGCACGCCCAGGATCGCGCTCGTCCGAGCCGTCACCAGCTTCATGGCCGCTCGCGGGTCCAGGCCGAGCGAGTCCGGGTCCACGTCGCCGAAGACGGGGCGGATGCCCATCCACTCCAGGGCGTGCGCGGTGGCTACGAAGGTGAGCGACGGCACGATCACCTCTCCCTGCAGCCCCAGCGACCGAGCCGCCACCTGGAGTCCGAGGGTGCCGCTGCCCACGGCCACGCAGTAGGGGACGTCGAGGATCTCGGTCAGGCGCCGCTCGAGCTCGCGCACGAAGGGACCGTCGTTGGTGAGGCGTCTCTGCTCGATGGCGCCCGCGATGCGATCGAGCAGCCGCTTCGTGTCGCCGACGTTGGGGCGGCCGACGTGGAGTGAGTCGGCCTCCGAGAACGCGGGCGTCCCGCCGAATATCGCGAGCTGCTCGGCGCGGGTCTTCTCGCTCATGCACGCTCGGCGGCGAAGATCCGCGCGGGCACGCCGCGCGCCACCGTGTCCGGCGGAATGTCCTCGAGAACGAGCGAGCCGGCCCCGATCACCGCTCCCGCACCGATGTGGACCCGCGGAAGGACGGTCGCGGCCATCCCGATCATGGCTCCCCGCGCGACCTCGACCTGCCCCCCGAGCCGCGCCCCCACCGAGACGTGGACGTGATCCTGGATCCGGCTGCCGTGGTCGACGCTGGCGCCGGTGTTGACGATGACGTGCTCGCCGAGGCGGGAGCCGGGCCCCAGCACCGCGCCCGCCGCCACGAGCGTCCCCGGCCCGATCTCGACGTCGCGCGCGATCGTGGCCCGGGGATGCACGACCACCGCAAACGAGAAGCCGGCGCTCCGCGCTTCCTCCGCCCGGACCATGCGGGCGCTGACGAGCCCGAAGCCGAGGATGAGATGGCGGGCGAGCTCGCTCAGGTGGGCCAGTTGCTCCGCTCCGCCGAGGATCGTGGCCCCGCAGAACGGTGCGCCCCACCGGTCGGGACGCAGATCGTCGAGGAAGCCGAGAATCTCGTAGTCGCCGGCGAGGCGGACCGCGTCGGCGACGACGGTGGCATGGCCTCCAGCTCCCCATACGATCAGCGGGATGGGAGCGTTCATGAGCGCACTTCCGGGGCGGTCCGGACCGCGGCCGCCTCGTAGAGGGCGATGGCCTGGGGGCGGACCACGGACGCGTCGAAGCGCTCCCGGGCCAGGCGCTGGTTGAGCTCGTCCGCGCGGTCGACGAGGTCGTCGTCGGTCAAGACCCGACGCACGGCGGCGGCCGCCTCGTCCGGGTCGTTCGGATGGACGAACAGCGCGTTCACGCCGTCGACCATCCACTCCTGCGCGCAGCTCGAACGAGACTGGATCGGGAACGAGCCCATCACCATCGCCTCGAGGAGCGAGGTGCTGATTCCGTCGCCCAGGCTGAGGCCGATCGACAGGCGAGCATGACCGTGCAGGCGCATCATCTCCGCGTGGGAGCACTCCGAGGCGATGTCGATCGGGATGCCGCTGTCCTGGCTCGCGAGATGGGCCGCCAGCGCCACGTCCGCGTCCGCCGAGTGGATGACCACCCGGTAACCGTGGAGACAGTCCGCCGCTCTTTCGAGCGCCCGCAGTCCGACCAGGGCCCGCCCCGCCCAACCCTGGTATCCCTTGAGGAGCACGAGCCGGCGGCGTGAAGGCGGTCCGACCTGCCGAGCGGCCCGCAATGCGTCCAGATCGTAGCCCCCGGCGACGGGTAGCACCGCCACCAGCTCCCCGCGCAGGCCGTGGTCGCGAGCCAGGGCCACGTCCCGCCGGCACTCGCAGGCGTAATAGTCGCAACCCTCGAGTACCTTGCGCAACGACTCTTGATACTGCGGGAGCCGGCCGAGCAGCGCGATCTCGCTTCCCCAGTTCGAGGCGATCCAAGGCGGTGGCCCGCTCCCCAGCCGGGTCCCCGCCTCCTGCACGAGTCGGCCCGCCTTCAGGAGCTCCAGCGAATGCACGACGTCGGGCCGCAGTCCCCGGAGCGTCGCGGCGAGGCGGCCGGCGACGTCCGAAGACGCGGTGTCCCTTTCCGCGAGCGCCGGAACCACGCGCGCGGATGCGGCCAGCAACGAGCGGTCGCAGGCGAACGCGTCGTGGATCGTGATCTCGCGCAGCTCGGGATGAAGCCGCCCCGGTTCCACGGGAAAGAGATGCAGGTCCCACCCGCGCCCGCGCAGCTGGGCGATCCATCGCGCCGTGTGGACGCTGTGGGCCATCGCGACGAAGAGGATCCGCACGTCAGCCGCCTCCCGGCGGCCGACCGAGGACGTGGCACCGCGAGGATGACTGGTCGGTCGGGCCGAGCAGGGTGAGCCGGTAGCCCCGGGCGGCCAGTATCTCCTGCGTCCGGAACATCGCGGCCGTATTGTGGACCTCGATAGCCATCAGCGGGCGAGCCGTGGCAAGCAGCTCGTCGCATCCGCGAAGCACGCAGACCTCGCCGCCCTCGACGTCGATCTTGATCAACGACGGGGCCGGCACGCGCCCCGAGCGGACGAGGCTGTCCGCCCGAGAGGTCTCCACCATGATCGAGTCGAGCCCGCGATAGGCCTGTGCATTCTCGACGGTCAGGGCGGCCTCGAGCGTGGCCCCCGAGCTGGTCCCGTCATCGACGATAGGCGTGTAGAAGAGGCGGTCCGAGCCGTCTTGGTGAGAAAGCGCGATCGTCTCCACTCGCACGCGGCCGGCCAGGTCGCGGTTGCCGTCGAGGTTCTGGCGCAGGCGAGCCGCGTTGTGGGGATTGGGCTCGAGTGCGATCACGCATCCTGCGGGTCCGACGCGCGCGGCAAACGCGAGCGTGTGGTAGCCCACGTGGGCTCCGACGTCCCACACCGTTCCTCCGGCGAGCTCGTCCCCCGCGAGCGCGTCGTGCAGGAACGCCTCGAACCGTCCCTCCCGCATCTCCTCCTGCCAGGGAGCCGCTCCCGGCATCAAGAGGAGCTGTCCACCGCGGAGGGGGCCGCCGGTCACGGACAACCATCGCGGCGAGGGCACGTCAATCCGCTCCCTCGCAGAGCTTGCCGACGACGAGGTTGACGTAGGTCACGCGCCAATGACCCTCACCCGACTGCGTGAACCAGCGCCGCTCCTCCTGGAAGCGCCCGCGGAGAAGCCGGTCCAGCTCCGCGTCGGAGTAAGACCGGCCGGTGAAGGTGTCGCGCGCGTCGTCCACGTCGTAGGCGGGGGAGCGGTCCCTCGAGACGACGGAGAACCAGAATCGCCCCCCGGGCTTGAGGATCCGGTGAAGCTCGCGCAGGTAGCTCTCGAAGGCGGGCCGGGTCACGTGGTGCATCGTGAGGAGCGAGAAGGCGAAGTCTACCGAGCCCACTGCCAGCTGGGGCAGGGTGAAGCCGTCGTTCACGTGGAAGCGGATCCGCGAACCCGGCCCCACGTACTCGCGCGCCTGGCGGATCATCTCCGCGGACACGTCGACGGCATGGATCTCCGCGACGTAGGCCTCGAGCTCGCGGGCCACCCGGCCCACGCCGCAGCCGAGGTCGAGCACGACGGCTCCCGGTGCGCAGAAAGCCAGGAGGCTTGCGGCGGCCTCACGCCCGCTGCGGACGAAGCCCTCGGGCTGGTCCGCGAAGCCGGTCAGGATGTACTCGCGCGCGCACGCCCGGGCGCGGGCGTCCCAGTCCCGCTTCATGTCCCCCGTGTTGAAGTGCTCGGGCGGCGGCGCCGGCTTCCTTTCGCTCATCGGGCCCCGGCTCCGCGCCCGTTCGAACCCAGGATGGCCTCCAGGGAGAGGCGGAAGGTGGCCGGGGAGCAGTCCCGCTCCAGCCGGGCGAGAGCACTCTCGCGCAGCGCGCTCCACAGCCCCGCGTCGGTGTAGAGGCTGAGACAGGCATCCGCGAAGGCGCGCGGCGTATCCGCGGCGAGCAGCTCCACGCCGTCGCGCCAGCCGAGCTGGTCCGCGACCAGCGGCGTCGTCACGACCGGCACCCCCCGCGCCGCCGCCTCGTGGACCTTGTGCGGCAACCCCGCCCCGAAGCGCGTGGGGGCGACGAAGACGCGGTGGGCATCGTAGCTCGGCGTGAGGTCTTCGAGGGGGCCCACCATGCTCACGCCGTCGGCGGCCAGCCGCCGGGTCTCGGGAGCGTGGTTCTCCCCGACCACGTCGAAGCCCGCGGGGGCGATGCGGCCTTCGATGAGCGGCCAGACCTGGCGGATGAACCAGCGGAGCGAGTCGGCGTTCGGGCTCGTGTCCTCGTGGACGGACCCGACGAACAGGAGCCCGCCGCGGTCGGCGAATGCCCGGGGCGTCGGCCGCGGAGCGAGGGCGTGACCCAGTACGTGCACGTGCGGAAGTCCGCGGGACCTGAAATGCCGGGCCTCTCCCTCCGAGACCGCGATGACGCGCTGGGCAACGCGAGCCAGGTCCAGCTCTTCCGCGAGGAGCGCCTCCGCCCGACCGGTCGACATGGGCTGCCCGCGCAGCCGACCGCCCGCGATCTCGCGAAGCGAATACAGGGCCTCGGCATCGTAGACGATCTCCAGGCCCGCCAGGCATTGGGGAGAGGCGGCCGCCACCTCGTTGACGAACGACATGTTGTGCGGACGGCTCACGAGCAGCACGTCGTAGTAGCCGCGGCGCTCGGCGAGGAACTCGGCGAAGCGAGCCGCGCCGTAGCCGAGCATGACCTCGACTTCGCGGGGAAGCGCGCGCCGGACGCGAGGCCAGGTGTCGAACGGCTCCGTGAGGGGATAGAAGGTGACGAAGTATCCGATCTGAAGCAGCGACGCCACGATTTGGCGGGTGCGCGGGCTGCCCGCGCCCAGCGTCGCGCGGGGGACCCGATCGTCCACGAACAGGACCCGTCGCGCCCGGTCCTGATGGCGCCGGGCATGCAGCGCGAGAGCGGGCTGCGGTGCATGGTGCGTCGCGAGAGCCGCGCGGTGCTTCCGCTGCAGCGTCTCGCGGTTCCGCCCCTGGAGGCGTATGGCCACTTCCGGGGCCTCCGCGCTCGCGAACTCGTAGTGAAGGGCGGTCGCGTCGGGGTCGTACACGACGCGGAGGCCCTTGTCCCAGAGCCTCAGGCAGTAGTCCGCCTCCTCGCCGTATGCGGGCGCGAAGTCCCGATCGAAGCCCCCCAGGCTCTCGAAGAGGGCCCGGGGAGTGAGAAGAAAGGCACCCGAGCAGAAGTCCACGTCCCGGGCGAACATGCAGGCGGGGTCGGCGGGATCACGGCCCCGGCCGTACCCGAGGCACGATCCGTCGTTCCAGACGATGCTCCCCGCCTCCTGGAGCCTCCCGTCGAGCAGGACGAGCCGGGCCCCCACTGCGCCGATCGCCGCCGACTCACGGAGGGTGCGCAGCGCCGACTCGATGCTTCCCGGGAGAAGGCGGACGTCGTTGTTCAAGAAGAGCAGGTAACGGCCGCGGGCATGACGAGCGCCCTGGTTGGCGCCGGCGAGGAAGTGGGCGTTGGCCTGGTTGTACAGGATCGCGGGCCCGCGCACGCGTTCGAGCAGCTCGCGCGTCTGATCGGTGGAGGCGTTGTCCACGATCACGAGCTCGAGGTCGCGCGGGCCGAGTGCGCAGAGCGACTGGAGGCACTCGAAGGTCAGCTCGGCGCGGTTGAAGGTGACGAGAACGACGCTTACCTCCGGCGCGTCGCCGGCGGCGAAGGTCAGCTCCGCGCCCGTCGTGAGGAAGGCCTCCAGCTTGACCCTGCTGAGGGCGGACGCAGCCGCTTTGACGGCGTCGGCGGGAGGCCCGATGGCCGGTTTCCCGGGCCCGGTCGCGGGAAGGGTGAGGGAAGCCGGAAGCTTGTATGCGCGCCGCCGCAGCGCGTCGGCCAGCCGCAGCGTCAGATCGAGCGACCGCCTTCGCCAATCGACGAGCATAGAAGCGGAATCCGTCACCGGTTGGTCGTCGCGATTATACGGGCAGTCGCGGCGGAACGCGGGCGCCGGGAGCGCCAAGGGGGGTATCCTAGCCCGCGCATGCTTCCGGTCTCCGTCGTCCTGCCCACTCGCGACCGCCTGACCTCGCTCGTGGTCGCCCTGGAGGCGCTGCGTCAGCAACGCCGGGCGGAGCCGTTCGAGCTGATCGTCGTCGACGACGGAAGCACCGACGGCAGCGGCGCCTTCCTGGCGAGGCTGGCGGCCGAAGGCGCCATCGTGCACGTGCGCGGCGAGGGCCGGGGCGCGGCGGCGGCTCGCAACGCCGGCATCCGGCGCGCGCGCGGCGAGATCATCGCCTGCACCGACGACGACTGCGAGGTGCCGCCGGACTGGGTCGCGCGGCTCCGCGACCGCCTGGTACAGACGGGCGCGGCGGCGGTGGGCGGCCGCGTCGTGGCCGCGGCGGATGCGGTCCGGCCGGCGCGCATCTCCCAAGCGATCACGAACGGCATCGCGCGCGTCCTCAACGACGGCGGCGAGTCGCCGTTCCTCACGTCCAACAACGTCGCCTACCGGGCGGCGGCTCTCGGCGCCGTCGGCTTGTTCGACGAGCGCTTCACGGGCGCGGGCGGCGAGGATCGGGACCTGCACGCTCGCCTGCGGGCGCGCGGCGAGCGGCTCGTCTACGCCGCGGACATCGTCGTCACGCACCGTCCGCAGATGAGCTGGGGGGCCTTCCTCGGCCAGCAGGCCGCGTATGGCCGGGGGGCGCGTCGTTATTACGGTCAGCGCGGCACGCGCGCGAGGGAGAGGAGTTGGATGGGGCCGGGCCAGTATCTGCGCGCCTTCGTGGCGGCGGTCGGAGAAGCCCGTCCCGAGGACCGTGCGGCGGTCGCCCTCGGCCTTCCCCTCTCGCAGGCGGCGGTGGCGTGGGGCTACCTGCGAACGCGGTGAGCGTGAGCGTGAACGTCCTGTATCTCAACCCGCATGGGACGATCGGAGGCGCCGAGCGTGCCCTGATCGAGCTGCTCGGCGCCCTGGACCGGGCCCGTTTCGTTCCCCTCGTCGTCCTCGGCGAGGACGGACCGCTCGCCGCCGAGCTGCGTCTGCGCGGCATCGAGGCCGTCGTGGAGCCCTTCCCCTCGCCGCCCTTGTATCGACTCGCGTGGCCGCCGACGCTCGTACGTCTTGCTCGCGCCGCGTGGCGGATCGGCCGCCTGGCCCGTGTGCGCGGAGCGCGCATCCTGCACTGCGGGGACGTGCTCGGCCTGATGCTGCTCATCGCCGCGCGGCCGCGAGCGGCGCGCCTCGTCTATCAGCTCCACTACCTCGGCGGCGTTCCCCGGCGAATGGCGCTCGCCTGCCTGGCGCTGCCGGCAGTGGACCGGCTGCTGGCCGTCTCGTCCGAGCAGCCGTCGCAGTTGGGTCCCGCGCCGGTGCTCTTCGCGCGCCGCACGAGCGTCGTGCCGCCCGGCATCCGGGCCCGAGCCTTCGAGGGCGGCAACCGGTGCACGTTGCGCGACGCCCTCGGCATGGCCAACGCTACACCTCTCGTCGGCCTCGTCGCCCGCTACGACACGTGGAAGGGTCACCACGTGTTCCTGGAGGCGGCGGCCCGGATCGCTTCGCAGCGCCCCGAGGTCCGTTTCGCCATGGTGGGAGGCGGGCTCAACGCCGATCCGCAGCCGCACGTGGGACGCTATCGCGATGCGGTACTCGCGCGTCGCAAGGAGCTGATGCTCGAGCGCTGCGTCGTGGTCCTCGACCACCGGCACGATGTGCCGGCGGTTCTGGCCGGCCTCGACGTCCTCGTGTGTCCGTCCGACCACGAGCCGTTCGGAATGATCGTCCTCGAAGCGCTGGCGGCCGGCACGCCTGTCGTCGCCTCCGACAGCGGCGGGCCGGCCGAGATCCTCCAGCACGGGTGCAGCGGCCTGCTGTTCGCGACCGGCGATGCCGCCGCGCTGGCCGACGCGGTCCTGCGCGTGCTCGACGATCCCGCCCTGCGCACGTGCCTGGCCGAGGGCGGCCGTCGGCGGCTCCAATCCGCCTTCACCAGCGCCCGCTACGCCCGCGACGTCGAGGCGATCTATGCCGCCCTCGCCTAGCCCCCCGCGCCTCCTGCGCTGGGAGGTCCTGCGCGAGCTGGCCGTGAGCGACTTCCGCTTGAAGTACTACGACTCGGTTCTCGGCTATGCATGGTCGATGCTCAGCCCGCTCCTGATGCTGGCCGTCTTCTATTTCGTCTTCCGCTTCGTCCTCGGGGTGACCACACCCGGTTACCTCGTCTATCTCCTGGTCGGCCTCGTGTGCTGGACGTTCTTCCAGGACTGCAGCTATTCGGGGCTCACGGCGCTCGGAGGAAAGGCGGGTGTCCTGAAGGCGATCCACCTGCCCGCGGGCCTGGTGGTCGCGGCCGGCGTGCTCTCGACCCTGATCACGCTCGCGATCAACGTCAGCGTCCTCGTCCTCGCCCTCGGCCTGGGCGGCCGGCTCTCACCACTCGCGCCCCTGGCTCTCCTGCCGCTCCTGTGCCTGGCGCTGTTCGCGGCGGGCGTGAGCTTCCTCGTCGCCCTGGCCGGCGTCCGCTTCCACGACACGAGCCTGATCTGGAGTGTCCTCCTCCAGGCCTGCTTCTGGCTCACCCCCGTCGTCTACGTGGCCAACACGGGACCCATCGCGGAGCTGCTCTACCTGAACCCGCTCGCGCGCTGCCTCTACCTGATCCGCTGGTTCCTGCTGTACGACTACCTTCCGACCCTGCGTTTCGTGGTGCTCACCGTCCTGGCGTGCGGCGCTACGTTCGTCGCCGGAGTCGGGCTCTTCCTGCGCCGGCAGTCCGGTATCCCCGAAGCGCTGTGATCGATCTGCGGGGCGTGTCCAAGGTCTTCTCGATCCCTCACCAGAAGCGAAAGACCGCCTTCGACCGCGTCTTCGGCCGCGGGCACTACACGTTCGAGTCGTTCCACGCCTTGAACGAAGTCAGCCTCCGCGTCGAAGCCGGCGAGTTCGTGGGGATCGTCGGCCGCAACGGCTGCGGGAAATCGACGCTGCTCCGCGTCGTGGCCGGGATCTACCCTCCCACGACCGGGACCGTCCGCGTCGACGGGGCGGTGGCCCCCATCCTGGAGCTGGGGGTGGGCTTCAACGGCGCCCTGACCGTCCGCGACAACGTCTTCCTCTACGGGGTGCTGCTCGGAGTGCGCCGGCGGCGACTGGAGGCGGAGCTGGCGAGCATCCTGGACCGGGCGGGCATCAGCCGGTTCGAGGATGCCCGGCTGGAGACGCTCTCGACGGGCCTCAGGACCCGCCTCGCGTTCACCGTGGCGCTCCTCGCCGAGGCGCCCGTGCTCATCGTCGACGAAGCCCTCGCGGTGGGTGACGAGAAGTTCCAGGCCCAGTGCCTGGCCGAGCTGCGCCGGCTGAAGGACGAGGGACGCACGGCGCTGCTCGTCAGCCACGACGTCAGCCTGCTGAGCCAGGTCTGCCGGCGGCTGGTGCTGCTCGATGCGGGCACGGTGCGGGAGGACGGCCCGGTCGAGAAGGTGATCGAGCGCTACCGCTCGGCCTGAAGGCGATGAACGCGCCAGACCTCACCGTCGTCGTCGTGGCCTACCGCTCGGCCCCTCACCTGCCGGCATGCCTGGAGTCCGCCGCCGCTTCTTCGGACGGCTTGGCGCAAGAGACGATCGTGGTCGACAACGCCTCCGGCGATGGCACGCCGGATCTCGTGCGCGCGCAGGCGCCCGAGGCGCGGTTGATCGTCAACGAGTCCAACCGCGGCTTCGCGGCGGCGGTGAACCAGGCGGCCCGGATGGCCCGCGGCCGGCACGTCCTGCTCCTCAACCCGGACGCGCGTCCGCTTCCGGGCTGCATCGCGCGGCTCGCATCCGAGCTCGACACGAGACCCGAGGTCGCGCTTGCGGGGCCGCAACTGCTGGGCCCCGACGGCGGGCTCCAGCCCTCGGCCTGGCCGGCGCCGGGACTGCTCAGCCTCGCCTACGACGCGCTGCTCCTGCACAACCTGATGCCGCGGAGCCG
>Ga0066683_10000638_pt1 | contig 11884 bp, 8 predicted proteins | sample GraSoiAngelo_132_FD_62296 | JGI IMG/M metagenome (GOLD analysis project Ga0066683, IMG submission 62296) | Grasslands soil microbial communities from the Angelo Coastal Reserve, California, USA - 14_0929_02_40cm | ecosystem: Environmental > Terrestrial > Soil > Grasslands | place: USA... | reverse complement strand
TGCACGACATTGGAACCGGGGATGGCATCGTGCAGAACGGCGATCAGGCCACGGCCACCCAGATGCGCACCGCTCCGCTCTGGGGTGTGCGCACGCGCGACCGGCTCATGCACGACGGCGAATCCCTGACTTTTCGCCTTGCGATCCTGCGCCATGCCGGCCAGGCGACCGATGCAGCCAATAACTTTCGTGGTTTGATAGACGCGCAGAAGAACCAGTTGATCAAGTTCCTTGGCTCCTTGTAACCAAACGACCCGCAGGATCTGCCTGCGGACATGCCGGCCGAGGCTCTTCAAGCTATTGCTTGAAGAGCCTCGGCCCCACTTAAAGATGGTGAGATCAAAAACGATCGGCGTGCTTTTCTGCTTTCTCCTTGTCGCAGAATCGGTCCTTTTCTGCGCGTGCCGGAAGCCCGGGCGTGGCGCGCGCGAAACCACGACGGCATCCCAAGAGAAAAGGCCAGGTTCTACGACCGCCGAACAGCCGAACTTTTCGCCGCCGGAGCCCGCAGAAGTTCGCGAGGCAGTCACGCGCGTCTATCAAAATGTCGTGACCCTGGAGGAAAACCGCGGCACGGGATTCATTGGCGGAGACTTCAACGGCGACGGCTCGCAAGACATCGCTGTTGTCGTGAAACCGGCGGCTGGGATGCTCTCGAAGATCAACAGCGAGTTTGCTAACTGGATCATCGGGAATCCCCGGAAGGTCGTCCTGCCGGACCCGAAGCGAAAAGTGCAGCCGCTTCCGCCAAAGCCGGAGCCGGTCACAATCAAGCAGGGCGACAGGCTGCTCGCCGTGATCCACGGGCACGGGCCGAGCGGCTGGCGCAACCCGAAGGCGAAGCAGACATATCTGCTCACGGGCGCGGGCGGTACCGATCTCAGATCGCAGCCAATGAAGGAAGCGCTGGGCTCGCCAGAACGCATCGAAAAACTGCGCTGGGCAGGTAGTGACGTGATTCGCCAGAGGCTTGCGGGAGAGCCGGGGTTTCTCTACTGGACCGGCGCGAAATATGCCTGGTATGTTTCGCCCAGGACTGCATCAGCAAAGACTCACCCCGACAAGTAGATTGTCACGCGGGCAATTCCCTACAATTTCCATGATCCATCCGGCTCGAAGTATTCCGCCCCAGCGGGGCGAAAGGAAATTAGCCGGGGTGAGCGAAGCGAACCCCCGGGTATAAGAGCAACAACGATGCGCACCCCGGCAGGGGTTGCTGGAGCTCCCGGGTGTAATTAGAAGTGGGAGTCAGGCTGGAGCGGGATGCGTGCAAAAGACGAAAAATGACGAGTCCGATATGGAGTGCGGAGACTTGTCGCCGCTTTCGTGCTGACGCCCGGGCCATAGCGGCGACAAGTCGCCGCACTCCAAAAGAGCTGTGATTGTTCATCTTCACCTGACCAAAGCGGAAGCTGAGGCGACTCCCACTTCTAATTGCACCCGGCAGACTAAAGGCTGAACTCCGAACCTGACTTCAGGATGTATAATTCAAGCTAGTCCTTTTATGGAGGCCCGCTTTGAAAATGACTATCCTTCGATGCGTCTGCGTCAGCCTTCTGATTCTGCTAATTTCGCCAATCGGGCCCGCGAGGCCGGAAGCCGGGGAGCCGCTGCGTGTGGGGATTATCGGGCTCGATACGTCGCACGTAGTCGAATTCACAAAGGTCTTGAACGACACGTCCTCCCCGGATCACGTGCCGGGCGCGCGCGTCGTAGCTGCGTACAAGGGAGGAAGCCCTGATGTTGAAGCGAGCGCGAGCAGGATTGAGCGCTTTACGGCGCAGCTGCGAGACCAGTTGAAGGTGGAAATTGTGCCTGCGATCCCGGCCCTCTGTTCCAAGGTCGACGCGGTCCTTCTGGAGAGCGTGGACGGCAGAGTCCACCTCGAGCAGGTGAAGCCCGTCCTGGCCGCGAAGAAGCGTGTGTTCATTGACAAGCCACTCGCTGCCAGTCTGGGAGATGCGAGGGAGCTCGCGCGCCTGGCCGAGCAGGCTGGAGTGCCGTGGTTCAGCGCCTCGAGCCTCCGCTTCGATCCTGATATTCGGTCGTTGAGAGACAATCCGCAAGTGGGTGAAATTCTGGGCTGCGATGCGTATGGTCCCTCTCCCACGGAACCACACCATCCGGATCTGTTCTGGTACGGGATCCACGGAGTGGAGATCCTGTTCACGTTGATGGGGACAGGGTGCGAGTCGGTCACGCGTGTCCATACGCCGGAAGCCGACCTGGTTGTGGGAAAGTGGAGAGGCGGGCGGCTGGGGACGTTCCGCGGTATTCGCGCGGGAAAGGCTGGCTACAGTGCGACCGTCTTCGGCAACAACGGCATTCGCGCCAGTCATCCGGAGAGGACCGGGTATCGCCCCCTGCTCGAGGAGATCGTGAAGTTCTTTAAAACGGGTGTGCCTCCCGTTTCGCCCGCGGAAACGCTGGAGATTTTCGCTTTCATGCAAGCCGCGGAGTTGAGCAAGACGCGCAACAGCCAGGAAATCCCGTTCTCGGAGGTCATCCACTCAAATGACAAATGACCAATGGCGAATGACCGACCAATGACAAATGAAGTAGATTGGTTTCTCCAATGCAATTTGTCATTGGTCATTTTTCATTGGTCATTTTGCGAATCCTTCTCTGCGTTCTGTGAGTGCTAAGGGTTTGTATGACATCTCAAAGTGATCGATTCAATCGAGCGGCCGGCCTGGAGGAGATCCTGCCGGCCGGGTCTGTCTTCGAAGTCACATCTCGTTCTCCGGGGCCGCAGGGGAGCCTGCCGCTTACTGAAGAGATGCTCCGGGAACGCCCGAGCGGGGATCTTTTTGGCCTGAGTCAGGATGCAGGCATGGGCTGGGATCCCTCCGAGCTCGGAGGCAAGGAGTTTCTCATCCTCAGCACTCAGGGGGGCATTCGCTCTCCCGACGGGAAACCTGTGGCGCTCGGATATCACACGGGTCACTGGGAGGTGGGGCTCTTGATGCGCGCGGCGGCGGAGGAGTTCAAAGCCCGAGGCTATACGCCCTTCGCGGGATACTGCTCGGATCCGTGCGACGGCAGGACGCAAGGGACGCAGGGGATGATGGACAGCCTCCCCTATCGCAACGATGCGGCTCAGATCTTTCGCCGGTTGATCCGCTCCCTGCCGACGCGGAAGGGGGTCGTTGGAGTGGCGACCTGCGACAAGGGGCTCCCTGCGATGATGATGGCCCTGGCCGGGAGTCCCGATCTCCCCTGCGTGCTTGTCCCGGGTGGAGTGACGCTCCCGGCGGAGCAGGGCGAAGATGCCGGCACGGTCCAATCCATCGGCGCTCGCTTCGCCCACGGTATCATCTCGCTCGAGGAGGCTGCGGCCCTCGGCTGCCGCGCCTGCGCGTCCCCCGGCGGCGGGTGTCAGTTTCTCGGCACCGCGGCGACGGCGCAGATCGTGGCCGAGGCTCTGGGGATGTCATTGTCGCATTCGGCACTCTCTCCATCCGGACAGCCGATCTGGCTGGACATGGCGCGACGATCCGCGCGAGCGCTAACGCTGATGGAAGCCCGCGGCATCACTATGCGCGACATCGTCACGAGCGAATCGATCCGCAACGCCATGGTGGTCCATGCGGCTTTCGGAGGATCGACAAACCTGCTCCTGCACGTGCCGGCCATCGCGCACGCAGCCCGCGTGCCGAGGCCGGTGATCGAGGATTGGAACCAGGTGAACCGCAGCGTTCCGCGGCTGGTCGATGCTTTGCCGAACGGCCCGAGAAACCACCCTACGGTTCAAGTGTTTCTGGCGGGAGGCGTGCCGGAGGTCATGCTGCACTTGCGGCGGCTCGGCCTGCTCGAGGAGCGCTGCATGACCGTTTCGGGCGAGACCCTGGGCCGCACGCTGGACTGGTGGGAAAAATCCGAGCGGCGGTCCCGGTTACGCGATCGGCTCCAGCATCGTGACGGCGTCGACCCGGATGACGTCATCATGAGCCCCAAGCGAGCTCTCGAGCGGGGCCTGACCAGCACCGTGACGTTTCCGCGCGGCAATCTGGCGCCGCAAGGCTCGGTGATCAAGAGCACGGCCATCGACCCGAGCGTCGTGGACCCGGACGGAGTTTTTCGGAAGATCGGGCCGGCGCGCGTCTTCATTTCCGAGAGGAAGGCGATCGAAGCCATCAAGAGCCATGGCGCGGAGAGGATTCAGCCGGGCGACATTGTGGTGCTGATCTGTCGCGGGCCTATGGGCGCGGGAATGGAGGAGATTTTCGAAATTACCGCCGCGCTGAAACATCTTCCCTGGGGAAAACACGTCGCGGTCCTGACCGACGCGCGCTTTTCCGGCGTTTCCACCGGCGCCTGCATCGGCCATATCGGGCCCGAGGCCCTGGACGGAGGCCCCATCGGCAAAGTGCGCGACGGTGATCGGATCCAGATCGTTGTGGATCGCAAGAACCTGGAGGGGAGCGTCGATCTCGCGGGCGAAGGCAACACTGTCTACGGAACAGCGGAGGGGACGCGGGTTCTGTCGCAACGCGAATTCAGGAAGGACCTCGCGCCGGATCCGGATCTGCCGGCAGACACACGGCTTTGGGCGGCGCTCCAGGCGGTGGGGGGCGGCACGTGGGGAGGCTGCGTCTACGACGTGGATGCCATCGAACGAGCATTACGAATGACGAATGACGATTGAGAGGAAGCCAGAATTCAGAATCCAGAATTCAGAAGGGACGTCTTTCTTCTGGATTCTGAATTCTGGCTTCCTTTTTGTAGGGAAGACCGCCGCGACCAAGACCGTCGAAGAAAATTGAGAAATCATTCTTGGTGACAATGGAATCTACAGGTAAGGAGCGGAAGAAGAAAATCCGGAGAGAGAGCCTGGCGCGCGCCTTCCGCGAGCTGGTCTGGCCGCGCCGGGGAATCCTCGGCTGCGGGCTCCTCCTGATACTGATCAACCGCCTGGCCGGCCTGGTGCTGCCAGGCTCGACGAAGTACCTGATCGACGACGTGGTGCAGAAGCGCAATCTGCAGTTGCTGAAGCCGCTGGTGGTGGTCGTCGGCGCGGCAGTGCTCGTGCAGGCTGTCACGTCTTTTTCTCTGGTGCAGTTGTTGAGCAAGGCGGCGCAGCGCCTGATCGCCGACCTGCGCATCAAGGTCCAGCAGCACATAGGCCGGCTTCCAGTACGCTACTACGATGCCAACAAGACCGGGGCCCTCGTGTCGCGCATCATGTCGGACGCAGAGGGAGTGCGCAACCTTGTCGGCACCGGGCTGGTGGAACTGCTGGGCGGATTGATGACCGCGCTCGTCGCCTTCATTCTGCTGATCAAGATAAATGCCACGCTTACCCTGGCCACGCTGGTCTTCCTGGCGGTGTTCGGTTTCCTGGTCAGCAAAGCCTTCGGCATCATGCATCCGATCTTTCGCGAGCGCAGCGTGATCAACGCGGAAGTTTCCGGCCGCCTCACGGAATCCTTGGGTGGAGTCCGCGTGGTGAAGGGCTTCCACGCCGAAGAGCGAGAGGCCGAAACGTTTTCAGCGGGCGCCATGCGACTCTTCGAAAACGTGCGCAAGACTCTCACGGCTACCTCACTCCTGGGCATGTCCGGGACGCTGCTGATGGGCGTGGTCAGCATTACGGTGATGACGGTCGGCGGACAGATGATCGTTCAGGGCGCTATGACGATGGGCGAATTCATCGCCTATACGCTGTACCTCGGCCTGCTGGTCGCCCCGGTCTTTCAAATCGTGGGAATTGGCAGCCAAATCACCGAGGCTTTCGCTGGCCTCGACCGGATGCAAGAGGTCCTGGCAGAGACGCCCGAGGATGTGGATCCGCAGCGCGTCCATCGATTGGATGAGATCCAGGGTCACGCGCTGTTCGATGAGGTGAACTTTTACTACGAAGAAGGGAAACCGGTGCTGCACGACATCAGCCTGGAGTCAGTCCCGGGAACGGTCACGGCGCTCGTGGGACCGTCCGGGTCGGGGAAGAGCACGTTGATCGGCCTCGTGGCAGCTTTTGCCAAGCCCACGAGTGGCGCGGTGTACGTCGATGGGGTGGATCTTTCGACGGTGCGGCTCGACTCGTACCGTTCGAAGCTGGGGGTCGTGCTGCAGGACAACTTTCTCTTTGACGGAACCATACGGGAAAACATCCTGTTCGGGCAACCCGATGCGTCCGGCGAAGAGGTCGAGCGCGCGGCCCGGATCGCGCGCGTGGATGAATTTGCGCTGCGCATGGAAAACGGCTACGGGACGATCATCGGCGAGCGCGGCGTGAAGCTGTCGGGAGGCCAACGCCAGCGTGTTGCGATCGCCCGGGCGATCCTGGCGAATCCCAGGATTCTCATACTGGACGAGGCAACCTCCAGCCTGGATACGGAAAGCGAGGCCTTGATCCAGCAGGGCCTGGCGGAACTGATGAAGGGTCGCACGACTTTCGTCATAGCGCACAGGCTCAGCACCATACGGAGCGCGGACCAGATTCTCGTGATGGAGGAAGGCCGCATCGTCGAGCGAGGCTCTCATCAAGAGCTTATGGCGCGCCGCGGTCGGTACTACGAGCTTTATACGCGGCAGGCGGGTCTGGAGGCCAATCGTTTCATAAATCCGGGAGAATCAGAGGAAGAGCCCGAGTCCGAAAAACCGACGAGGCCTGAAGGCGCGCCAAGTCCGCTGCAGATCCTCACAGGCCGCCCCGGCGACGCCTGATTTGGGCAGAGGGGCGGAGGTGAGCTGTAATCCCTCAATTACACGCGGCCTAAAAGGCATTTATCATTTTTCATTTGTCATTTGATCCTTTTTCTACCCTTCGAGTTCAACGCATGATTGCCTCTTCAGTTAGGGCGCCGGCTGGAAATGACAAATGACAAATGAACGATGACCAATGACAAATTCAAAAGAAGGAAGGGATATCCACCTAATAATCGTGACCCGCGCCGCGCGTAACTGAGTCATTACTGTGCCCCTCTGCTCCCCTGCCCCTCTGCTCCCCGCCGTCCGAAAAAGCGTCTCACTTTTTCAACAAATGGCGGAGGGCGGCCTCGAGGGTTGGAAATTTGAACTTGTATCCGGCAGCGAGGAGACGGGCCGGTTCGACCCGCGTGCTTCCCAGAAGCATCTCATCCGCCATCTCTCCGAGGGCAAGGCTCGCCACCGCCGCAGGCATGGGGAAAATCGTGGGGCGGGCGAGAACTCTGCCGAGCGTCTTTGTGAATTCCCGGTTCGTCACGGGGTTCGGAGCCACCGCGTTGAAAGCCCCGCTGAACTGATCGTTGGCAAGGACGAAATGAATGACTCCGATCGTGTCGTCCAACGCAATCCAGCTCCAGTACTGGTCGCCTCTCCCGATGACCCCGCCAACACCCATTTTGAAAGGCGTCAGCATCTTTGCCAAGGCTCCTCCGTTCGGGCTCAGGACCACGCCGCTCCGGAGATACACCACGCGAATGCCTTTGGCGCTAGCCGGTTGCGCGGCCGCCTCCCACTCTGCGCACACTTCGGCCAGGAACCCGCTGCCTGGAGGGCTGTCCTCACGAAGGGTCTCGCTTCCGCGGTTTCCGTAATAGCCGATTGCCGAGGCGGAGACCATTACCTTGGGGCGATTCGAAACCTGCGCGAGCCCTTCCGCAAGGAGGTGCGTTCCCTCCACGCGGCTGTTCCTGATTTTCGCTTTCCTTTGAGTGGTCCATCTCCCCTCCCCGATGTTCTCGCCCGCCAGGTGCACGACCGCGTCGAAGCCGTTCAAACCCGGCACGTCAATGAAGTCGGCGCTCGGATCCCAATGGACCTCGGAGGCTCCCGGCCTGGGTTTCCTTCGGACCAGGCGAACAACCTGGTGCTTGGCAGCAATCAAAGAGGGCGCCAGAGCGGAGCCAATCAACCCTGTCGATCCAGTCACAAGTATTTTCATGACTCCTCCTGCGGATCTTGGGCAATCTTCATGGTCTACGGAAGGCACATAGTCTAGCACAACAACCCCTTTATTGATTCTTCGCGTCTCTTCGCGTCTTCGCGCCTTCGTGGTGGATTGTGCGCAGGCTTTACCGCCAAGACGCGAAGACGCAAAGATCGCATGTGGGGGTGAATTCTTTCTGCGGCGTCTCGGCGGTTGTGGTATAAGAAGAACCTCTTTCTCTCGTGGCTCATCCGGGGATGCGGATGAAGAAAATACTGAGCATCGCGCTTTTGGTCTGCCTGCTGCCGGGTGTGACCTGCAAGAAAAAGAGCAAGCCGGTCATTGCGGTTGTCCCCAAGGCGCAGGCGCACATCTTCTGGCAAACCGTGCATGCGGGCGCGATCGCGGCCGGGCGCGAGTTGGGAGTCGAAATCCGCTGGAACGGGCCCGCGTCGGAGATCGATTTCACGCGACAGATCAACATCGTCGACGATTTCATAAACCAGCGCGTTGACGGCATTGCGCTGGCGCCTTCGCACGGTGAATCTTTGGTTTCCATTGTGGAACGGGCCGCACAGGAACGGATTCCCGTTACCATCTTCGATTCCGGTATACAGACCGAGAAGTACGTCACCTACGTCTCAACCGATAATTACAAAGGCGGTGTCCTGGCTGCGAAGCGCATGGGGGAAATTTTGCGGGAAGGCGGGAAAATCGCCATGATCGGAACGATTCCCGGGAGCGTGTCCACCACGGAGCGAGAAAACGGCTTTCGCAACACAGTTCAGCAGGAGTTCCCGAAGCTCCAGATCGCAGCCTTTCAGTACGGCATGTCGGACCGCGCGAAGGGCCTCGACGTCGCTAACGACATAATGACAGCGCATCCGGATCTGGCTGGGATTTTTTGCAGCAATGAATCCGGGACCGTTGGTGCCGTTCAAGCCGCAAAATCGAAAGGCGTGGCCGGAAAGATCAAGATCGTCGGTTTCGATACATCTCCCACCCTTATCGAAGACCTGGAGGCGGGGAACATCGATTCGCTCGTGGTACAAAATCCGTTCCGCATGGGTTACCTCGCAGTTAAGACCCTGGTCGACTATATCCGCGGCAAGCCGCCTGAAAAGAGAATCGACACGGGGGCCACGGTGGTTACGGCCGCGAACTTGAAAGAGCCGGCCATCAAGGAGCTCGTCAACCCGCCTATCCAAAAGTACCTCAAGTAAAACCCGGACGATGCCCGATCCCCTCCTGGAGATGAACGGAATCTCGAAATCTTTCGGAGGGAATCTCGTTCTCGATAATGTGGATCTCACGCTCTGGCCGGGGGAGGTTCACGCTCTGGTTGGAGAAAATGGCGCCGGCAAGTCAACGCTGATGAAGATCCTGAACGGGGTGTACACCCGCGATTCGGGAACGATCCGGGTCTGCGGCCGAGACGCGCACATCGCGAGCCCGCACGACGCCAGGGAGGCCGGCATCAGCATGATTTTTCAAGAACACACTCTGGCTCCCCATCTTACGGCCGCCGAAAACATCTTCCTCGGAACGGAGCCGACCGGACCGTTCGGCCTTCTGAAAAACGCCGAGATGGACCGGCGTGCCCGAGCCGTCCTGGAGCTCCACGGTTTTCATCTGGATCCCGGGACCCGGGTGTCAAGACTTACAACCGCAGAGAATCAGATGGTGGAAATCGCTCGCGCCCTGATGGCCGCGACCCGAGTAGTTGTCATGGATGAACCGACCTCAATGCTCTCTCAGAAGGAAAGCCAGGAGCTGTTTCGGATCATCCGGGACCTCCGCGCCAAGGGAATGGGCGTGGTTTACATCTCGCACCGCATGGAAGAGCTCCCCCTGATCGCGGACCGCATTACGATCTTGAGAGATGGACGCCGCGCCTACACGGGAGAATTTGCGAGCGTCGGCGCGGCCGAGATCATCCGTCACATGGTGGGGCGGGAGATCCGCGAGCTGTATCCGCCTCGAGGACAGCCCGGCAAACAGGTGGTGCTGGAGGTCCGCAATCTTTCCGGAAGGAAGCAGTACCGTAATGTCTCGCTGACTCTGCACGAGGGCGAGATTCTTGGTGTGGCCGGACTGGTCGGGGCGGGGCGCACTGCGCTCGCCAGGGGCGTGTTCGGCCTCGAGCCCCCGGAGTCGGGATCCATCCTGCTGCGCGGCCGGCCGGTCAGATTCCGAAATAGCCGCGAGGCGATTGAGGCGGGCCTTGCATATCTCACCGAAGACCGCAAAATCACCAGCCTGTTTCCCCACCTGTCCCTGGCACACAACATCTCCGTTGCCGCGCTCGAAAAGGTAGAGCAGGGCATCATCCTGAGACTCGACGAAGAAACGCGGCGATGCCGGAAACTGATTTCCAAGCTCGATATCCGGGCTCGTTCGGAACGGACTCCTGTTTACCGCCTGAGCGGAGGAAACCAGCAAAAGGGGTTGATTGCCCGATGGCTTTTCGCGGAGTCGATGGTTCTGATCCTGGACGAGCCTACACAGGGGGTGGATCTGGGCGCGCGCGCGGAGATCTACCGGTTGACGAAGGAGATTGTCGATCGGGGAGGCGCCATTCTGATGATTTCATCGGATCTGCCGGAAATCCTCGGGGTGAGCCACCGGGTTGCCATCATGCGGCGCGGTGAGATCGTAGCGACCCTGGACACTTCAAAGACCGATCAGGAAGAAATCATGCGCCACGCCGCCCTAGTGCAGTGAGAGCGGAGGACGGCAGAAAGGCTTGCCACGAATTTCACGAATTGCACGAATTTTTGATTCACAGGCGCTGTTTTCGTGTAATTCGTGGCAAGTCTTTTCCGTCGTTAATTCTTGCCCCGCGGGACCGAGGGAATACGTCACAGATGCGCGAGTTGTTGAAACGCTTTCTTCCTTACGCCAGCCTTGCGGCTCTCTTCGTGTTCCTATCGCTGGCCTCTCCCTACTTTCTCACCGTCAACAACCTCTCCTCGGTCATCCGGCAAACAACCGTGATCACCATCATGGCGATAGGTATGACGGTGGTCATCGCTTCGGGGGGAATCGATCTGTCTGTGGGATCGATGGTCGGGCTCACAGGCGTTTGCGGGGCCATGCTTATTGCCGGCCAGTTCTCTACGTCACTAGCGCTCATCGGCGCCATTCTGGTGGGAGTGCTCTGCGGCCTGGTCAACGGAGCGTCTGTTACAGCTCTCAAAATTCCTCCTTTCATTGCGACGCTCGGTACGCTCGGAATTTATCGCGGCCTGACGCTGATCATTACCGATGGAATTCCGGTGGCCAACCTGACGCGAGATTTCGGCGTCCTCGCGACGGGAAATATTCTGGGGATTGTACCCGTGCCGCTGCTTTTCCTTGTATTGGTTGCCGGCATGATTCATTTCATCCTGAAATACACGCGGTTGGGACGCTACAGCTACGCGATCGGGAGCAATCCGGAAGCCGCCCGATGCTCCGGCATTCCGATCGGGAAGTACCGGATGGTGATTTATTCGCTGGGCGGAGCGCTGACCGGGCTGGCCGGAATGATCGAAGCCGCGCGCCTGGTTACCGGGCAACCCACAGCCGGCGACGGTTACGAGCTGCGTGTGATTGCCGCGGTGGTCATTGGCGGGGGAAGTCTCAACGGAGGGCAGGGAACTGTGCTCGGCACAGTCGTTGGGTCCTTCATCATGGGTCTTCTCAGCAACGGATGTAATCTGTTGGGCGTCTCTCCGTTTGTCCAGCAGGTAATCATAGGGTCTGTCATCGTCCTGGCAGTGACCTTTGACGAGTTCCAACGCCGGCGCATGGCCGCCTGAGCGACGATTGACGATTGAGCCGCTCAACGCCCGGGCGTTAGGCAGAGGCACGATGGGCGGGGGAGGTCTCTGTGCGACGGATTCGCTACCTGGTTGCGACGAGTTTGGACGGGTACATCGCGGGGCCGAAGGGCGAGGCGGAATCCGAACCACGAACCCGTTGTGGGAGGTTTGGAGTTCAGCCTTCAGGCTGCACTGACCCTGGGCAGGCTAAAGCCTGAACTCC
>Ga0066683_10000629_pt1 | contig 11908 bp, 9 predicted proteins | sample GraSoiAngelo_132_FD_62296 | JGI IMG/M metagenome (GOLD analysis project Ga0066683, IMG submission 62296) | Grasslands soil microbial communities from the Angelo Coastal Reserve, California, USA - 14_0929_02_40cm | ecosystem: Environmental > Terrestrial > Soil > Grasslands | place: USA... | reverse complement strand
TCCTCGTGCTCGACGCTCATGAACGGCGCGCTCGTGTCTCGTTCGAGGGCCGCACGGAAAGCCTGCCACCAGTCGAGCTCGTGGGCGCCATGCCCGACTGCGGCGAAGTCCCAGGGGATGTTGGCCGGGTCACCCGGCCACCGGCTGTCCAGGAGACCGTGCAACGCAAGCTCACCTTCGTTGTAGCGGACGTCCTTGGCGTGGGCGTAGCCGACCAGCGGCCCGAGTCGCCCGACCACCGCGAGCGGGTCCATCTGCTGCCAGAACAGGTGACTGGGATCCAGGTTGACCGCGATCGCGGGCGCCACGGCATGGAGCCGAAGGAAGGTCTCGACGTTGTACACGTGCGCGCCGGGGTGAAGCTCGAGGCAGATCGTGAGCCCGGGGCTGACCCTGGTGACGAGCTCATTGATCTCCTCCCAATACGGGCGGACCCGGTTCTCCCACTGCCAGGCCGCGACGCCGGCGTAGTCCGGAAGCCAGGCATTTGCCGCGAAATGCGGTGCCGAGCTCGGCTCGGGCCCCGCGGCAGGGCAGCCCGACATCGCGACGATGCGCTCGACGCCCAGCTCCCCGGCCAGCTCGATCGTTCGGCGCAGGTCGGCGTCGTGGCGCCCGGCGATCGCGTCGTTCGGGTGCAGCGGATTGCCGGAGACGTTGAACGCCGCAACCCGGTAGCCACGTCCCGCCAGACGGGCGTGCCACGCCTGGCGCTCTTGCGCGCTCAGGTCCAGCGGTGAGTGGCCGAGGGGCGAGTACCCGCCCGTCCCGATCTCGAGGTCGCGGATCTCGGCAACGTTCTCGTCCAGCCAGCCCATGAGGTCGTCAAGGGACCGATGGATCATCCCCTCTGTGACCAGGGCGAGCCTCACGCCGTCCCTCCGCGACCGATCGGCTTGTAGCGTTGCAATGCCATGCTACCGTAGGCAGGCACCTCAGCCCACCTCTGTGTCCGATCGAGCCCTCCTCCGACCGGAGGTACACCCATCGAAACTTCGACCCTGGCGTCGAGCTCCGCCGTGACGTCGAGCCCGGCTCCGACGCGGGTGAGGGTGGGCGTGATCGGAGCGGGTCTCATCGCGCAGGTCATGCACCTCCACTACCTGCGCGAGCTGGCGGACCGCTTCGAGATCTCCGCGATCTGCGACATCGCCCCGGAGAACGCGGCCGCGAGCGCCGAGCGGTACGGCGTCGCGAAGGTCTGCACGGATTGGCGAGACCTGTTGCGCGAGCCGATCGACGCCATCCTGGTGCTCACGGCCGGCAGCCACGCTCCGATGGCGATCGAGGCTGCCCGGGCCGGGGTTCACGTCCTCGTCGAGAAGCCGATGTGCTTCTCCACCAGGGAGGGTGCGGCGATGGTCGACGCCGCCGAACGGGCGAACGTCACGCTCATGGTCGCGTACAACAAGCGCCACGACCCCGCATACGTCCGGTTCCAGGACGAGGCGGCAGCCATGAGCGACGCTCGTTTCCTGCGGGTGACCACCCTCGAGTCTCCGATCCAGCCGTACGTCTCGCACTATCCCCTCGCACCGATCGGACGGCCGCCGCCAGCCGAGCTCGAGCGACTTCGGGCGGAGACTGCGGCCAGCATCACGGCGGCCATCGGCGCTGCCGACGAGTTCCACCGGAAGGCGTATCACGCGGTCCTCCTCGACACCCTCGTGCACGAGATCAATGCCGTGCGAGGACTGCTCGGCGAGCCGGACCGACTCGACTATGTCGACCTCCGGGAGGGCAGCCTGACCGCGATGCTGCGCTTCGGGGACCTGCCGGTCGCCATCCACTGGATCGATCTGCCCGGCATCGCCCGGTACAAGATGGAGTTCGCGCTGTATTCCCCCGATCGGCGCGTGACGCTCTCCTTCCCATCGCCGTTCCTGCGCAGCGAGCCAACCATCCTCGAGATCGAGACCGGCGTGGCCGGCTCCGCCGAATCCGGGGTGTCGCACCAGATCACGTCCTACGAGAGCGGCTTCAAGCGCGAGCTGATCGCGTTCCACGATTGCGTGGTCAACGGCACCCCACCGCTGACCTCCGGCGCCGACGCGCTACGCGACATCGCGCTGTGCCAGGCCATCATCGAGTCCCACCGGACCGGCCGCCCGATCGACCATCCGACCGAGAGCGCATGACCGCGGTCGGGTCCGGGGGCGCGTCCGGCATCGTCGTCGCCAATGCGCCGGTCAGCTATGGCGCCTTCGAGCTGACCGTCGGCATCGATCCCAATGTTCCGGACGGGCTCCAGGTCCTCGACGAGGTGGCCGGGGCCGGCTATGCGGGCATCGACCTCGGGCCCGTCGGCTATCTCGGCCGCGGCGCCGAGCTAGGAGAGCGTCTCGCCGGCCGCAATCTCGGCCTTGCCGGGGGGTACCTGGAGCTGCCGTACGCCGATTCGGAGGCGCTCCATCAGGCCATGCCGGCGCTCGATGAGCTGCTCTACGCGTTCGACGCCGCCGGGCCTAACCGGGCCGCCCCGCCACCCCGGCCGACGCTTGCCGATGCCGGCAGCGAGTCCCGCCGGGCGCGCCCCGGCCGGTCCGGCGCCGACCACGGCCTGGGCCTGGATGCGGATGGCTGGCAGCGATTCGGCGTGGGTCTGGCCGAGGTGGTCGGACGCTGCCGCGACCGAGGCTATGAGCCCACGTTCCACCACGAGACCGGGACGTACGTCGAGGCACCCTGGGAGGTCGAGCGGGTCCTGGAGGTTTCGGACATCGGGCTCTGCCTCGACGCCGGCCACTTCCTGCTCGCCGGCGGCGACCCCGTGGCGGCAATCGGAACGTGGGCCCCGCGCATCAACCATTTCCACCTGAAGGACGCCCGCCGATCGGTGATGGCCGGGATCGTCGCCGACGGAGTGCCTGCCACCGGGATCTGGGAGCGCGAGGCTTTCCCCCCGCTGGGCCAGGGCGACCAGGACGTCGACGGCATCATTGCCGCGCTGCGACGGATCGGCTATCAGGGCTGGCTCGTCGTGGAGCAGGACACGCTGCCCCGCACGAAGGCGCGTTTCGACCAGGCGGCTGCGGACCAGCGGGCCAACCGCCGCTACCTCGCGGAGCGCGGATTGTGAGCGACGCACTGTTTCGCCTCGGGCTGATCGGCGCCGGTCGCATGGGCAGGACCCATCTCCGCGCCCTCGAGGGCTCGACGTCGGTCGCGGTGACCGCGGTCGTCGAGCCCGTCGCCACGACCCGCGACGCGATCGCGGGAATGGGCATGGCCGTCTTCGAGGACGTATCCCAGCTGCTCGATGCGGGCGGCATCGACGGGGTGCTCATCACCGCCCCGAGCGATCGCCACGTCGAGATCGTCACGCAGGTCGCGGCCGCGGGCCTGCCGATCCTGTGCGAGAAGCCCTGCGGGCGCTCGACCGCCGAGATCGTCGTCGCCGAGCACGCGGTGGAGCGCGACGGGATTCCCTTCCAGGTGGCGTACTGGCGCCGCTACGTGCCGGCCCTGCAGGAGCTCCGCCAGCGCATCGAGGCGGGCGAGCTGGGCGAGGTCCACCTGCTCGCCAGCTTCCAGTGGGATGAGCATCCGCCCAGCCCGGCGTTCCGTGCCCACAGCGGCGGGATCTTCATCGACATGGGCGTGCACGAGTTCGACCAGATCCGGTGGCTCAGCGGGCAGGAGTTCGGTGATCTCGATGCAGTCTCGTCACCGGTCGGCGAAGCCGGCGACATCGGGGATGACGTGGACAGCGCACAGGCGCTCGGGACCCTTTCGGGCGGGACGAGCGCGTTCGTCTCGCTGGGACGCTTCTTTCCGGGCGGCGACATGGCGCGGATCGAGGTCTTCGGGACCGCGGATGCGGTGCGCTGCGACTTCCTCGACCCGAAGGACGGCGATCGAGCCCAGCTCGAGGCGCTGGTTCGGCAAGCCGAGGGCTTCGCGGCCTTCGCTCGCGGCGGCGCCCGCACGGGTGCCTCGATCCGGGATGCGGCTGCCGCCCTCGCGGCCGCCGAGCGAGCCGCGTCGGCGATCGCGCTCGTCCCCGCTGCCGCTGGCCCGCGCTCGTGACGGCGACTCCTGAGCTGCGCATCGGGATCGTCGGCTACGGGACGATGGGCCGCGCGCACAGCTACGGCTATCGGGTCGCTCCGAACGTGGCTCCGCTGCCGATGCGACCCATCGTCAAGCTCCTCTCCGGCCGCGACGAGGCGGCCGTTGCCGCGGCGGCTGCGACCTACGGCGCGGAGGCCTGGACCACCGACTGGCACGATCTCGTCGAGCGCGACGACATCGACGTGGTCGACATCTGCACACCGCCGGGCACCCACGCGGAGATCGCCGAGGCGGCGGCCGGCGCGGGCAAGGCAGTCCTGTCCGAGAAACCGCTGGGAACGTCCTACGCCCAGGCGCACGCCGCGTGGGCCGCGGTCTCAGGAGCCGGCGTGCGCAACGCGATCGGGTTCAACTACCGGCGCCTGCCCGCCGTCGCGTTGATGCGCCGGATGATCGCCGACGGCGTCGTGGGCGACGTCCGGCTGTGGCGCGGGACCTGGCTCTCCGACGAGTTCACCGACCCCGCGACGCCATTCGACTGGCGCTTCGACCGCGCGATGGGCGGAACCACCATCGCCGACCTCGGGAGCCACATGATCGACATGGCGCTCTGGATGGTCGGCCCGGTCGCCGAGGTGTCAGCCCAGTCGGAGACGTTCATCCGGGCGCGGCCGAGCCCGACCGGCGACCGGCGGGTCACCATCGACGATGCATCGTCGGCGCTGCTTCGTTTCGAAGGTGGCGCACGCGGGACGATCGAGATGGCTCGGCTCGCGGTCCGCCGGCCGTGCGACTTCACCATCGAGGTCAACGGGGCCAAGGGCACGCTCGTCTTCGACTATCCGCGCCTGAACGAGCTGCTGTACGGCGACGCCGGCGACGATCCCGGTTTGTACGGCATGCGCCGGATCCGGGCCGAGCACCCGGGTCACCCCTATGCGGAGCTCGGCTGGCCGATCGGCCAGGGCATCGGCTACGGCGAGACGTTCGTGAACCAGGCAGTGGATCTCGTGCGTGCCTGGCCGAGCGGAGCCTGGACGCCGAGCTTCGCCGACGGCCTCGCCGTCCAGGCGGTGTGCGATGCCATGGAGCTGTCCGCGGCGCAGCGGCGCTGGGTCGGCATCCCGGAGATTACCGAGACCGTTAGCAGGAGGCGCCCCTGACCCACCGCTCTCGCTCCACCGAGACCAGCCCGTTGAGGAGTGATTGATAGAACTTGCGATATTGATCCTGGTCCGAGACCACAAAGAAAATGGGTCAGGACGAAGCCCTCGGTGGGGGCGGGAAATTCGCCGGGGTTCATCTTGGCCTCCGAGGAATCGAACCAATCTAATGGCGCAGCACGCTACGGGTCCGGCAGGCGCCGATGAAGTCGAGCCACAAGCCGCCATCCGAGAGTTCGACGCGAGGTCGTCGGAACCATCCCCAGCCACGCATGACGATCCGCGCTCCGGCGGCCTCGAGAACGCTGACAAGGTCTCGTTGAACATAGGCCTCGATGCCGGCGGGGGCACGCAGCGGCTGGAACTCCTCGGCGATCGGCACTTCCGATCCGGTCCAACGGAGGTGGAGGTCGCCCACGGAAACGTTGCGTCCACAGCACCGCGACGCGAAATAGTCAAGCAGAAGCCGGCGACCCTTTGACCGGGCGAATAGCTCGTCGCGCGCCTCGTTGGACCAGATCATCGCGGCGTCTGCCCGGCTCCACCCTGTTGCCACCTCGGTGCTGGAGAGAACTGGAGCCGTCGTCATGGCACGGATCGTACGTGCGTCGCTCATAAACAGCCACGTAAGACGCGATCCCCGTGTTCGAGCAACCGGCGACCTCCAGCACGGGCCTGATACCGACCGCGTGAGTGCGCCGCTAGCTCCCGCCCGCACCAGGTGCGAAACTGGGACCGTAAGGGCAGAGCTTGTCGCGTTCGGCGAGATTCAGATCGAGGGCGAGCGTTATGCCCGCGACGTGGTCATCGACCGCGGGCGTGTGAGCCCCCGCCGAAAGGGCCCTTCAAAGGCGCTCCGTGACCGGTTCGGGCACACGCCGCTGTCGGCCGCGGAGGCCATCCCGTGGGGTGGCCATCGGCTCATCGTCGGGACGGGCGCCGATGGCAGGCTGCCGATCGCCGCAGACGTCCACACCGAGGCCGAACGACGCGGAGTTGGGATGGTCGCCCTGCCAACAGCGGAGGCTTGCCGTCTGCTCGCCGAAATGAAGGCTGAGGACGTCTACGCGGTCATCCACACCTGTTAGCTCCGCGTCGGCATCACACCCCTCATCGAATATCGGCCCAGCAACTTTCTGCCATTCCGACGGGCATGTTGCGTGCGAAAGCTGGGACAGACGGCGACGGGCTGGCATAGACAGCAGGTGTACCGTGACAACGCAGGGCCCCCGCTCCGCACGTCGACGGCGATCCCTTATGGGGATTGGCTAGATCGCGCCACCGGGGGCCTCTGCGGTGCCGGTCGTAGCCTTCGTCGACGGGGTGTGCGGCCGACATGACGATGGCGGAGCTGGGGAGCTGGCGTCGATCCGGCTGATAAACTCGGCGGCGCGCCGAGGTCGTCTCTAGCGACTCCCGAGCGGGAGTAACTCAGCTGGCAGAGTGTCTGCTTCCCAAGCAGAATGTCGCGGGTTCGAATCCCGTCTCCCGCTCCAATTCCACGCAATTGATCGTGGCCACAGCGTCTGCTTCGGCAAGTTAGTTGCTGTGAGGCCCCGCATGGTCGTCTCCACAGCAAGTGCTTCACATGCCAGGGCAGGTCGCCGCGTTCGTCTCAGTGTCTGCCTCTTGCGTGTCGCCCGTTCGCACCGGGCCGTGATCGAAAGAATCAGGTCAAGGGGGACGAGCCTGAAGGCCCGGGGTGGTTCGCAAGTCGCAAGCCGCGCGCGACACTAGAGCACCGCTCCGCCTCGCAGAGACGCTAGCGCATCGTCTTGCACCCTGCGCCTGGAGCGCGAGATAAGGGATATCGCTCGCGCCTATGATCAGCGCCCCAGGAGCCCACCAGGAGAGAGACCATGTTGGACGACGACACGCTCAAGGACATGTACTCGAGACGCGGTGTCCCAACCGACTGGCAGGAGCTGACGCCGGACACCATGGCGCCCGCCTTCAAACTCTGGTACCGCGCGCTTCCCAGTCCGAAATCGGACTTCGTCGACGGATCTGAGTACGCCGAGTGGCTGATCCACGACCCGGTCGCCGCTCTTCGAGATTCTGGAATCATCTCCAGCGCGGAAGAGGATGCGGAGGAACCGCATATCTCGACGATGGTCGTCAACCACGAGAAGACGCTGAATCGACTCATCATGTTTGCGATGGTCGTGGTCTCGACGAATCCGAAGACCGTCGGGATCACGATCGTCAAGGAAGGGGCCCCCGAAGATTGACGGTGCGGCCGTCGCCGATCCGCGAATCGGTCAGGACTGCTGCCTGCTGACCTGATTCCTGACCTCACGACCGCTCAGGCCATGATCTGCCCCAGCTGCGGCTCCGAGAACCCATCGGACTTCCGATTCTGCCCGTCATGCGGGCTTGCCCTGGCTCCATCGGCGACCAACCGCCCCGAAGCGCCGCTCGAGGCCCAATCGTCCGCACTCTCGTCTGAGCCGGTCGGCGCCATCGCAGAACGCGCCCGGCCGCTTGCCGAGCGGCGGCTCGTATCGGTCCTCTTCCTCGACCTCGAAGGCTTCACCACCCTCTCCGAATCGCTCGACCCGGAGGACGTCCGCGAGATCCAGTCCCGCTATTTCGAGTCTGCGCGAGCGACCGTTGCGCACTACGGCGGTTCGCTCGAGAAGTTCATCGGCGACGCCGTCATGGCGGTCTGGGGAACCCCGATCGCCCACGAGGACGATGGCGAGCGCGCGGTGCGTACCGCACTCGAGGTCGTATCGGATGTCGAGACCATGTTTACCTCGCCCAGCAGCGGTCACCTCATGGCCCGCGGCGCCGTCACCACCGGAGAGGCCGCCGTCACGCTCGACGCGGAGGGCCAGGGCATGGTGACGGGCGACCTCGTGAACACCGCCTCGCGGCTGCAGGGTGAGGCGACACCAGGCACGGTGCTGGTCGACGATGCCACTCGTCGCGTGGTGGGGGAGGAGGTCGTTTTCGAGCCCGCCGGGGAGCTGATCCTGAAGGGCAAAGCCGCCCCCGTCTCCTCGTGGCGCGCGGTCGCCTTGGCTCCGCACGTAAGCAGCGAGTCGCGAACTGGCCATCGCGGACCGTTCGTGGGGCGCGATGCGGAGCTGCGCGCACTGAAGGAGCTGGGGGAATCGGTCGCCAGCGAGCGCCGGATGAAGGTGGTCTCGCTGATCGGCATCGCCGGAATTGGCAAGAGCCGGCTCGCATGGGAGCTCGAGCATGCCCCGAGCGAACAGACGCCGCGAGCGGCGTGGTACGCAGGGCGCGCGCCCGGGTACGGCGAGGGAATCGCGTTCGCGCCCTTGGCCGAGATGGTGCGTCGCAGCGCTGGGATCGCGGAGGGCGATCCGGCCGAGGTCCAGCGTCGCGCTCTTGCCGAGACGCTTGGTCGCCTCATTCCCGATGATGCCGAGCGCGAGTGGATGCAGCCCCGCCTGCTTGCGCTTTTTCAGCCGGGAGGGGCCGTCGAGAGTCAGCGCGAGGAGCTTTTTGCCGCCTGGCGGCGGTTCTTCGAGGCCGATGCAGAGGCGGCCCCGATCAGCCTCGTCTTTGAGGACCTCCAATGGGCTGACCCGGGCCTCCTCGACTTCATCGACTACCTCGCTGATTGGTCCCGTCATCATCCGATCCTGGTCATGACTCTCGGCCGGCCGGAGCTGCTTGATGCGCGCCCGACCTGGGGCGCGCGCCTCCCGCATTTCACGGCCATGCATCTCGATCGGCTTGGGGACGATGCGATCGACGCGCTGCTCGCAAGCCTGGCTCCCGGGCTCACCCCGAAGATCGCCATCCTGATTCGACAGCGAGCCGACGGCGTTCCGCTCTACGCGGTCGAGATGGCACGCATGCTCACCGAGCGGGGCAGTGGCTCGGTCGTAGGCGACTCTGCGACGAAAGCCCCCGGCACAGCCGCGGGGACGGCCATTGAGATTCCGGAATCGCTGCACGCCCTCCTGGCCGCACGGATCGACGCCCTCCCCGCCCCGGAACGGTCCCTGCTGTTCACGGCCGCCGTCCTCGGCCGCCGATTCCGACCTGATGCGCTCGCGGCGCTCGCTGGATTGGATCGGGCGACCCTCAGCTCGGCCATACGGGCGCTCGTGCGTCGCGAATTCCTGGCAGTCGACGACGAACCGCGCTCCCCTGGGCGAGGACAGCTGAGCTTCGTCCAGGAGCTGGTCCGCGAGGTCGCCTATCACACCCTCTCGCGACGAGAGCGGCGCACGCTCCACCTGGCGGTGATCGAGTACCTCGAGTCGATTGGTGAGACGGACCTCGTTGAGCCGATTGCCGAGCACTTGCTCGCGGCGCATGCCGCTGCCGGCCCCGATCAGGGGCAGGACCAGGCGATCGCCGATCGCGCGCGCGACGCGCTTCGTCAGGCCGCGACACGGGCGCAGGCGCTGCATGCCCCGCAACGTGCCCTCGCGCACCTCGAGCAGGCCCTGGGCCTCACCCAGGATCCTCCGGAGCGGGCAATTTTGGCCGAGGCAGCCGGCCTCGCGGCGCGCGCCGCAGCGCGATTTCCGACCGCCGAGCGGTACCTCCGAATGGCGACCGAGCTGCGAGAGGCCCAGGGCGATGCCACCGCGGCGGGGGCCCGAAATCGAGCGCAGTTGGCGAGCGTCCTGCTGCAGGCGCAGCGCAGCACGACGGCGCTAGCCGAGCTGGAGTCAGCGTGGAACGCGGCCGCAGCCGGCTCCGATCGGAACGCCATAGCGCTGGAACTGCCGGCTGAGCTCGCCAGGGCTCACCTGCTTCGGGGCGATACAGAGCGCGCGATCGAATGGGCGGAGCGGGCAATCGCTGCCGCGGGCTCGGATGCCGCCGATGGGCCGGGCGCCGCGCAGGCGGTGGCGATCGACGCGCGGGTCACCCTGGGAACGGCGCACGCAAGTCAAGGCGATCTCGAGGAAGGTCTCGCGCAGCTGCGCCAGGCGATAAGCGATGCCGAGTCCGGCGGCCACGGCTCGGTCGAGCTCCGTGCCCTCAACAACCTGGCATGGACCATGGTCAGCGACGATCCGCGCGCCACAAGCGAAACGGCGCGGCGCGGGCTCGAGCTGGCAGAGCGCCTAGGAATTCGCGAGATGGCACTCCAGCTGCTCGACATTGCCACCATCGTGGCGATTGACACCGGGGATTGGGACTGGGCTGTATTGGCCCTCGAGGAGGGATCTGAAGGCGAGCTGCCGACCACCCACCGCCTGGACTTCGCAGCGACGCGCACGATCCTGAACGCGTTGCGCGGCGTCCCTGATCCGACAGGTCCCATCGACAGCCAGGGTGCGCTCGAGCCCGACCTGGATCCGGAGGCACTCGGCTGGGTCGATTATGCGCGCGCGCTGGTGGCGATGGTTGCCGGCGACCTGCCTCGCGCTCTCGAATTGGCCCGCGTCGCGGCTGGCAAGACGCGGGGGTTCGAGCGATCGGCAGTCCTCGCCGTGGCGGGACGCGTCGCGGCATGGAGCGGCAGGGTCGACGCCGCGTCGGAGGTACTCGCCGAGCTTGAGGCAGAGCAGACCTGGGGCCGCGCCGCGGAGGCCTCGCGTCACACGCTCCGTGCCGCCGTCGCAGCTGCCAAGACGTCGGGCAAAGGCCCGGGCCTCAAGGACGCCGACCGCGAATGGACCGATGCGCTCACTGGCTGGCTCCAGCTCGACCTTCCACTGCGCCTGGGTCTGTGCCACCTAGATCGCTGGGTGCTCGCCGGCAGCGAGCAGGACCACGCGGCCGCCGTCGAGATCTTCGAGAGGCTGGGGGCCACGCCCCTGACGACGCTCGACCCCAGACCGCGCTAAGGGCCCCGGTCGCCCGCAGCCCTGAGGGCCCGCCTGGAGCTTCGCGAGCGTTGTAGGTCACTTAAGATCACGACCGAAGTCGTTCGTGACGATGGGGGTCTGGTAGTCGATGTTGACGTGCGAGACCCCGATCGCCCGGACAGTGCCGTCACCTAACTCGAAGACGACAACCCTGTAGCCAAGCCCCCCGGCGCTCACCACGCTGGACGCGATGCTGTGAAGCGTTGCTCGCACGACCGGCGCATGCGACGGATCACGGCGGTCGAAGCCGTCACGGGCCGCGCTGAGCCAAACTGCGAGGCTCGCGTCGCAGTCCCACGGCCGCCCGACCGCGTAGGCGTCAGGATCGGAAGTGAGTATCGGGCCGGGCGGGCAGGTTTCGAGTTCGCCCACCTTCCAGCCGTCATAGATCGCCGGTCCAAAGAGGTTCGCGGGGAATCCGAGGCGCACGGCGGCGAACGCCACGAAGACGAGGATCGCGACGATGAGCGCGGACTTGAGCGGGCTCGGACCGCGCTCAAGGCGCCGATATCTCGTCATCGCGTAGGAGTCATGCTGGTCGCCACCGCCCCGGGGTTCAGTGTGCGGAGGGTATCGGTGAATCGTGGATCGGCAATCCGTGATTTCGCCTAATGCTGGAAGCGCGCACTCGGCAGCGCCTCGCTTACGACGCGCGAAGCAGCGGAGCGAAAGGAGCTATCGACCCGCCGGATTCTCGGTGCTAGCGTCCATTAGCAGGTTGCTACTGGGGGGTCGCTGCCGTGCGTCGGGTCATCACCACTCTTGCGCTGGCCCTGTGTCTGCTCGGCTGCGGCTCGGTACCACCATGGGACCGGGTTGAGTTGCTTACAGGCCCCGTGGATCGTTGCTATGACGTTTTTCAGGCTGAGGGTCCGCTGCTCGCTGATCCGAAGTTCGGAACAACGATTAACGGCGTCCCTG